>Ga0180433_10000078_pt1 | contig 152073 bp, 111 predicted proteins | sample SS_ome_8_FD_132980 | JGI IMG/M metagenome (GOLD analysis project Ga0180433, IMG submission 132980) | Hypersaline lake sediment archaeal communities from the Salton Sea, California, USA - SS_1_D_1 metaG | ecosystem: Environmental > Aquatic > Non-marine Saline and Alkaline > Hypersaline >... | reverse complement strand
TGAAGGCTCTGGGCGCGGACTGATCCAAGATTTAGTTTTTGATTAGAAGCGGACACGTATAGATTCGAAGATGAAATCCAGGGAGCTGTTTGGGTCACACTCCGCGTCATGGATGTGAAGTGAACGGAATGGAAGGTTTCCCTACTGAATCGTCTCTTCTAAAACAGTCAGGAGATCCGAGAGGGTCTTCTGATTTTGTTTTGTGAGGTGGAGTTTTTTTGTGGTGAGGAGGTGGAGTGCCCTTTTGAGGTGTTTGATCGCAGACTCTGCAGGGTCGCGGCGGCGGCGGTCTTTCTCTTCGAGGGGGAAGGTGTCGCGGATGATTTCAAGAAGGATCTCTTTCGTTTCGCCGCGGTAAGAGGAGATGATCTCCTCTTTCTTTTTGGGGTCTCCTTCACGGCTTGCGAGGGTATAGATTGCTTGTCTTGGCATCGTTTCCGTGAGCTCTTTCAGTTTTTCAGGAAGCGACTCGTAGAACTCGTAGTATTGGAGAAAGTTGTAGGGAGTTTGTCGATTGCCGTAGGTGCCCATCAACCAGGCAGTGAAGGCGCCGTCGCGGTAGTGTTTGAGGATGTTTCGAGCGCGTTGGATACGTTGTCCGTGGAGCAGCGCGGCTTGGTTGTTGATCGCTTTGACCTCTGAAGTGATAGAGATCAGGTCTTGGTAGTCTCGGTTGAGGTCTGTTTCGTTTTCGGAGTAGTTTTGAAGGATGGAGAGAAGAGACTCTTTTTCCTTTTCGTTCAGGTCGTTGACGCTAAAGACGCCTGCAAACCCAGAGAGGTTTCCTTGTGAAGAGCGTGCCGCGAGCGCTTTCATCTTAGAAGGGCCTGATTCTTTTTTATTGAGGCGTCTTGTGAGAAGGTCGTTGACTTGGGGCATTTTTATAGTTTGGCTAAAATTTCATTAGTGAGTTCTTTAAAGTCGCTGGAGGCACGGCTTTTTGGAGTCGTTTCAAAGACCGGCTTGCCGTAGACACTGGCTTCAGAGACGGAGATGTCACGACGGACTTTGGTGTTCAGTGCTTTATTTGGAAACGTTTGGTCGATGACATCGAGGAAAGCGCTGTTGCTTTTCCCACGTTGGTTCCAGAAAGACATGACGACACCGAGGACATCGAGGGGGTGGCGCTCTGCAATTTCATGGATGAACTGAGAAAGCCTTTCCAGACCTTTGATGCTGTAGAATTCAGGTGTTGAGCAGACGAGCGTGTGATCGGCAGCAATCAGAGCCGACTCAGTGAGCCAAGAGAGGGACGGAGGAGTGTCGATGATCACAAAGTCGTAGTCGACCTCTTTCAAAACCGCTTTCAGCTTTTCATGCGAGTAGCGATCTGAAGCGAGGGCTCCTGTCACCTCTACCCTTTCCAGCCAGGTATCTGCAGGAATGAGGTCGAGGTTTTCAATAGAGGTTTTTTGGATGACCTCTTGGATTTTCTTTTCAGACTGCAACACAGGAGCAAGGCTCTCTTGTTCGTCTGGATCAAAGCCAAGGCCTGTCGTGAGGTTTGCTTGTGAGTCGAAGTCGATCAGCAGGACTTTTTTATTGTAGTACTTTGCAAGGGCCGCGCCGGTATGTAAAGCGGTGCTGGTCTTCGCGGTTCCTCCTTTAAAGCTGCTGATGGCAAGAGTGATCATATCTTAAAACACACTAGTTAAAGAGCGATTGTCTCTCTCTTTCTTGATTTTTTCAAGGAAAGCTTCGATTTGAAGGCCCTGCTCCTGTTTTCCTTCGCGGCTGCGGGCGGAAACGGTCTTGGTATCGACCTCTTTGTCACCGACGGTGATCATGTAGTTGATCTGTTCCATCTGGGCGTTGCGGACTTTCTTACTGACGGAGTCGTGGGTGAGGTCAATATCGACGATGAAGCCCTCTGCTTTAATCGCTTCCATCAGCTCACGGCAGTAGGACTCATGACGGTCTGCAACCGCAATTAAACGAACGTGGTGGGGGCTGAGCCAGAGGGGGAAGCGCCCAGCAAAGTGTTCGATCAAGATTCCGAAGAAGCGTTCGATCGACCCAAAGATCGCGCGGTGGATCATCACAGGGCGCACACGGTCGCCGTTCGAATCAATATATTCGAGGTCAAAGCGTTCAGGAAGGGACATATCAAGCTGGACGGTTCCACACTGCCAGGTTCTTCCCAGGCAGTCGCGGATATGGAAGTCGATCTTTGGTCCGTAGAAGGCTCCATCTCCTTCGTTGATTTTAAAGGGTTTACCCCATTCGATCAGGGCTTCACGTAGTCCGTTGGTCGCGTTTTCCCACTCTTCGTCGCTTCCGATCGTTGCTTTTTCAGGGCGTGTCGAAAGTTCAAGGCGGTACTCGAGTCCAAAGGCTTGGTAGAGCTCGTCGGCAAACTGCAAGACGCCTAAGATTTCCGACTTGATGTCGGTCGGCTTCATGAAGATATGCGCATCATCTTGGTGGAAACTGCGGCAGCGGAGCAGTCCAGAAAGGGCCCCTGAAGGTTCATAGCGGTGGACATTTCCAATCTCAGAAATCCGTAAGGGGAGGTCGCGGTAGCTGTGCAGATGCGACTTGTAGTAGAGCATACAGCCAGGGCAGTTCATCGGCTTGATCGCGAAGGCACGCTCCTCGATCTCGGAAGTGAACATATTTTCTCTGTAGTGGAACCAGTGGCCGGAGCGCTCCCAAAGCTCTTGAGACATCATCGTCGGAGTTTTGATCTCTTCGTAGTGGCTTTTGTCGAGGAGGGTTCTCAGGAAATCCACTAGCTTGTTCCAGATGGTCATCCCCTTGTGGTGGATGAAGGGCATCCCGGGAGCCTCTTCCCTAAGAGAGAAGATTCCCAGTTTGGGCCCGAGGATCTTGTGGTCCCGTTTTTTTGCCTCTTCGAGGAGAGTGAGGTACTCCTTGAGCTCTTTTCGGTCGGGGAAAGTGATCGCATAGATGCGGGTGAGCATCTCGTTTTTCGCATCGCCACGCCAGTAAGCACCGGATGTTTTTAGGACCTTCAACGCTTTGATTTTACCGAGGTTAGGGAGGTGGGGTCCACGGCAGAGGTCGAAAAACTCCCCTTGGCGGTAGCCGGAGAGCGCCTCTCCATCGGGGATGTCTTGGATCAACATCTCTTTGTAAGGGTTCTCTTTGAAAGCTGCGAGAGCCTCCTCTTTGGACGCGAAATCTTCCCGTTTTGAGGTGTGGTTCTCTTTCGCGATCTTCTTCATCTCGTCTTCGATTTTGACAAGGTCCTCTTCAGAGATCTGAAGGTCAGCAAAGTCGTAATAAAAACCGTTTTCAATCGGAGGGCCGATCGTCGGCTTAGCATCGGGGAAAAGGCGGAGGACAGCCTGGGCTAAGACGTGGGCGGAGGTGTGCCAATAGACCTCTTTTCCGAGCTCCTCTTCAAACGAGAGAAGGTGAACCTCATCTCCTTCATTTAGAGGGGTTTCAAGGTCAACAAGATGCCCATTTTTCAGAAGGGCTAAGGCTTGATGGGGTCCGTTTTGTTTGAGTTCTGCAGCCAGCTCTTTTCCGCTCGATCCCTCGGGCAGTTCGACAGTGGCTCCGTTGTTCATTTTCAGTTGCATACGACAGTTTCCTTCACAGTATTTAAGAGCGGTATTTTACTGGATCCATCTAGAAAAGGAAAGAAGAAATCGGATATGCTAGGATTACGCATGGAAATTCAAGAATGAATATTGAAGAGCAATTGACAGAGCTGGAAAAAGCGGGGGTGACGATCGAGGACGCCTCCCTTTTGAGAGGGGTGTTCACCCATTTTGTCGGTGCGCGGAAGGAAAACCTCCCCGACGACCCTCTGTCGCGCCTGCTTCTGGAGGAGTTCAACCAGCTCGGCCTTGCCCTGGATGAGTCGAAGGTGCAGGCGAGCGCGATCGTCCGCAATGTCCTTCTTTCCCGCCATCTAGCCACCCTTCTGATCGACGAGTCAGGAGATCTCAACCTCGTTTGGGTGAATAAAGCAATCTTTCTTCTTCAAGATCACCTCTATAGCCTCGGGCCGAACGCACACCTTGAAGCGCGCCGCCGGGAGCATGTCCTTTTTATCCTAAAGCAGTTGAGTGAGGATGAGAGCCTCCGTGTTTTACTCAATAAAGTCGACCGCCCCTACCAACACCCTCAAGCAGAAGAGCTCATCCGCGCGACCCTCCGCCTCGACAGAAAAGAGGTGATCCAAGCCTACCACGCGAAACGCGCAGTGCTCTCGGCGATGTTCACCTTCCTCCGGCAAAGTGTGGGATCCTGTTTTGCAACCGCTGCCTGCATTGTCCTCCACACGGAGCAGCCACACCAGTTTGTCAAAGATCTGACGGAGCTCTTGTCGACGGGAAGGCTGAAACGCATCTTTGAGGGAGAAGAGTTTGCTGCTCCGCTCTCAGTGAGTTTTGGTGCAGGGGACCTGAGGCGCTATATCACCCTCTCGAAGGACTTTGAAAAATCGTCCTGCCCCATCTGGCTCTCGCCAGGTTTGATCAATGCTCTCGAAACGGTCAGTGTCTTAGAAAAAGAGATCCCCCTCCCTCAAAAAAGGGAGCGGCTGAAGCACCTGATTGTCAAAGCGCTCCGGCAGGAAAAAGAGACTCTCTCTATCGAAGAGTTGATCCAAGAGCTGCTACTTGACCATTTTGACCTCACCCCTGAACAGGTCCAAGAGGTCCTCGACCGGCCTTCGGGAATGATCCACTCAGGAATCCTGATCCAGTCAGGAGGAAGCCAGAAGGGCAAACCAATCGGAGACCGCGTCAACCACTTCTTTAGTGCGATGGAAGAGGCGAAGAAAAGCTTCGTCGCACTCGCTGATAACGCTCTACTGAAAGCATGGGAGTTTTCGGTCGCCTCCTTCACTGAGATGAAAGCGAACTTCTCCAAATGGAACCTCTATACCTCCCTAGGCCTCAGTGCCCATGATCAGGGAGGGCTCGGGCAAAAGCTTTTTCAAATCCTTCAGGAGAAGCTAAGTGAAGAGAACCGCAAAATTCAAGAGTATCAGGATCAGTATGAGGAGCTCTACACACAGCTGAAATACCTCGAAGGGCGCATCCGTCGCGCACGAGATGAGCGGGAAGCAGCGTGGCTGAAGCCGGAATACCAAAGCCGTCGCAACGAGTTCAATACGTTTGAAGAGATGCGCAACAAAGCCCACTACCGCGCCGAGTCTTTTGCAAACCTCTTCGATGTCCTCATCCACACCTACCTCCAGCTCTTTCCTCAGTATTTCCAGGAGGTTTATGACGCGGATATGCACCACTTTGATGTCGGACTGTATGACGACAGCCCCGCAGGATTCCAATTGCTCTACAAGCATGGCCGTGCGAGTACCTCTGCCTGGACGCCTGTGAAGAGTTTGCAAGAATTTACAAACGCTCTCCAATCCTTTTTGAGTAGTACGGAGCATGAAATTGTGAACGACCCTGTCATGAAAGGGTTTGAGAGGGACATTTCCGAGTTGGTCTCGGCTTGTATTGGCCATGTGAAAACCGATGAGTTTTTAGAGAGCGCCCTCTACCGGATGGCGGCAGCGAAGGGGGGAAGGCTTCCTAAAAAACCCCTTGAAAACCTCGACCTGGTTGAGAAAAAGCCGTGGGCCTACACCTCTGGAGGAAGCCTCGAAACCCTCGTCCAAACCTATTTCCGCCTGCCCCGGCGTCCCGATATGGAGGGGCGTTGGGTCGAAAATCCGACAGAGCTTCTCATCTTTATTCTAGACACCCTCAAAGCAGTTCCTGAGAAGACCCTGGAACTTTACGAAGAGGACCCAGGCCGTTCGATGCTGATGACCTCTCCCACCCATGCGTTCATTTTAAAGCCTGGAAAAGAGGAGCTCAAAGAGGGGTGGAAAACGTCGGCATACACCTACATTTGGTGCCGTGACTACTGGATCCAGCCAGCGATCGACCGTGTTTCTAAGATCCAGCTCGACCAAGAGATGATTGAGTTTCTCACTCAGCACTTCCGCGCCTTTTTCCCCGAAGAGCTCCATGAGGCCTACGATCGAGAGATCCGTATCAGTGCTAAACGTTTGCATCCTAAAAACTTCCGCGCAGAATTTTGGAAAGCCTTACGAGAAAATCCCGAACTCTTTGGTTTTGCAAAACAGATTCTGACACGTGATCGGGTCGATGGAGAACTCTTTAAGCTGCTTCCACTGACCCACCGGTTCAAACTGAAGGCACAGGTGGAGAGTGTGATAGAGCGTCTCGAGGGACTCAGCGATGCTGAAAAGAAGAGTGCTCTCGAGTGGTACGAGAAGCTTGAAAGAGGCTTTGTAAAGAGCGAAGTCTTTAGTGCGGAGGGGGTTAGAAATCTACTCAAGACGTTAGTGCTTCTCGTAAAACAAGAGACCACTACCAAGACGAACTTCCATTGGGAGATCCATCGCCTCCTTCAAGAGGAAGGTTTTGCTCTTTCAAGACCGATCCTCTTTGCAGATACCAACTGGGTCTCCAGCGAGTTTGGATTTGTGGTCAATCCAGGGACAGAGCTCCTTGAGTTTTGGAGAGTGGATCCGAGTGGCACTTACGGAAGCCCACTCAGTGATTGGAAGCAGTGGCTGAATGGATCTCGAAAAGATATTCCTTGGGAGATTTACAACAAGCCGGAAGAAGTGTTATTCCCCCAGGAAGAAAGAGATATATTTCGGCGAATTTAAGCAGCTTACAGTTGCAGTTATCGCTTCTCTCCGTTATAGTACCTGTCACTTGAACACTTGGAGACTGATACACACATGCGAAAGACATTCGCTCTACTTTTCACTTTACTAGCCACGACGACCCTCTCAGCACAGGTTCCCGTTTGCTCACCTGACAGCTTCCATAAAGCACAGGCACAGCGTGACTTCCAAGCCGTTCAGGAGTTTGTCAACTCCAAGAGAACCATCCCTCTCGATGACAAGGACTGCAACCTCGCCCTCGCTGGTGATGTCCGTTTTAACTACGCGAGTATCTTCGAAAAGCTCGACGGTCAGCAGCTCCGTGGAACGAACGGAACAGCGCGCCAAGATAAAACAGGGCTCATCACCAACCAGCCTCCTATCGGTGGTGTGGATGGAACAGGCGTTCCTTTCAGCTTCAACAACTTCCAAGTAGAAGTGAACCTCTACCTCGACTACGTCTGCGGCCGTTCATGGGCTGTGGGCTGGATCGAGTTTGCGAACGACGCTGGAATCTCTCAGAATAGCAAGACCTGTGAGGTGGATCCGGAAGGTCTTTACGGAAGTGGCTGCTCAAAAGCCGTTTGTCTCCGCAAAGCCTACATGGGATACAACGTCTATGCAGATGGATGCTCTCGTTTCGATGTGGAGCTCGGCCGCCGTCCTCTCTACACGATTTTTGACTCTCGCGTGCAGTTCCAAAGCAACATGGATGGACTCGTTCTAAAATATGCGCAGCGTGCAGGGAACTATGGAGACTTCTACCTCCATGGAGCTGGTTTTGTTGTCGATGAGAGAACGGACCACTTTGCCTATATCGTTGAAGCGGGCCTCCTCAACTGCCGCCAAGCGGGATTTGATATCCGTTACTCTTTCATCGATTGGCAATCGCTGCTGGATAAGAGCCGCAACCGCTGCGATGTGAAAGATCCTCTTGGCTCTTGCTACCGTATTTCACAGCTCTCTCTTGCCTATAACTTCTGTGCCCTCAATAAGCCGGCAAAGTTTTACGGCGCGGTCCTCTACAACCACGCAGCCAAAGAGCCCTACTTCAACCAAGCCAACCCCGCAAGCTACCGCAGAGATTCAAGCAAGAATCTCGCCTGGTACGCAGGATTCATCATTGGTGAAGTGTGCGGTCCTGGAGATTGGGCGCTCGATATCAATTACCAATACGTTGAAGCCTATGCCATTCCTGATGCAGATATTTCCGGTATTGGAAGGAATGGAAGCAACCTTCTGAATAACACCATGACCTCTGATGGTCGGGGCTTTGCGAACTATAAAGGCATCCGTATTGAAGGTCTTTACGCCTTTACCAACAACCTTTCTATTGATGCGCGCTACGAGATGTCAGCAGACATCTGTAGCAACCTGTTTGGGATTACCGGATTTGTGGAAGACGATCCGATCTTCTCTGATGTGGCTGGTCCACATCGCTACTCAAAGTTTGAAGTAGAAGCGATTTACGCTTTCTAAATAAAGCATCTTCTCACCCTATATTACCTTGTCATTTTTGCTTGTTCAGAGTATACTTTCTGCTCCTAACAAGGCCATATCATAGCAATGAAAAAACTCTTTTTCTCACTCCTCTTCGCTCCTCTCTCTCTCGTTGCTATTTCAGTGCCGTGTGCTTCGAACACGTTTCAAGATTGCATGAACATGCGTGACTTCGAAGCGGTCCAAGAATTCGTCAACTCAAAGCGAACCATCTTCCTTGCAGAAAAACTCGATTGCCTTTCGATTGCAGGTAACGTCAAGGTCGACATCCTCAACCGCAATTCTTACCTCGGTAGTTTGGACGTCTTTGGTGGAACAAGGCGCGAAGCGAGCACCGGCCTTCCACTCGGTCACCTCACTTTTGAGACAGAGCTCAACTTGATGGTGAACTACAAAAGTAAAGATGGGAAGACTTGGGCGAAAACGCGTTTCCAACTCGATGAAGCGTGGGGAATTTTTGAAAGACCTAAGGAATGTAAAACATCAGTAGAAAAAAATGGCGATCCCGGAGGTCTCTTTGGAAGTGGAGAGTGCCAATCGTTTGATATCAAGTGGGCTTACTGGGGCTGGAGAGTTTACGAAACTTGTGACCACGATTTTGAAATCAACCTCCTTGTCGGTCGTAACAAACTCTACAAGGCCTTCAACTCACGTATTGAATTTAGTTCGACTGCCGATGGTGGAATGCTCGAGTTCAAACGTTTCATGGAACCCGACTGGCTCCTCTACAACAAGACGATGTTCTTTGTGGTTGACCAACGCACCAACCACTGGGCTTGGGTGACAGAATTTGGAACGTTGGACTTCATGGAGTCGAAGTTTGACTTAACTTACTCTTTTATTGACTGGGCCCTCAACGGTCGTAGTCAGTGCGGCACAGAAGACCCTCTTGGTTCGCTTTTCCGTGTGTCGCAGTGGGCTCCAGCCTACAACTTCACAGAAGATGGTCCCTTTGGTGTCGATGCGAGATTCTACTCTGGAATTGTGGTGAACCACGCAGCGCGTTCGATCATCCTCAATGGAGAAAACAAGGGACGACAAAACCTCGCTTGGTACGCTGGTTTTCTGATTGGAGGACCGGTGAAAAAAGCGGGAGACTGGATGTTTGACGCCATGTACCAGTGGGTAGAGGCGATGGCGATTCCAAGTAAAGATGTCTTTGGTATTGGCCGTGGAGTGGAGTTCCGCTCAGCACCTTCCATCAATGGATATGGAAAAGGGAACTTCAAAGGTTTTCAACTTGAAGCTCTTGTTGCCCTCACCGACAAATGCCAAATCGACGCGACCTATACCATGAGCTGGACCCTAGATCCAACCATTGGTCTCATCGACCCAGCGACTCTCGCCCCACCCGTTGCAGCCGTTCCTGGTATCACAGGATCCCTCAACTACAACAAGTTCGAGATCGACTTCATCGTCAACTTCTAAGCGCCTTCTCTACTAATTTGGACTATCATTGAGAGGGTATTGTCTTCCTAAAAAGGAAAACACCTTCCTTAATTGATCAGTAGAGCTCTTTGTGTTTAAAAAGAGACTTCGATATCATTAGGAATGAATTTTTCTTTAGGAGGTGGAAGATGTCACGGTACGTAGTATGCTCTGAGATTTATTCTTCGAAAAATGACCAGACGCTCGATTTTCTTGAACAAACGTATCAGGACATCATTAGCTGGGTGGAAAAAAATCCGTCAAAGACGAGCCCAACGATTTCAGAGTTGCCTAATGTACATTTTCAATCTTTAGACGCTAACCGACATCCGAGTTTCAGCTATGCGACAAATATTATGAATTCGCTCCTTAGGAATCACGGTTATGGAACCATTGATCAATGGATTAGTAGAAAATCTACAATTCAGGAGCTTATGACAGTTTTGATCGATATTCAGGCACAAGGAGCTACCCCTGATCTAAGGGGGCGCCTTGAAACAGTCTTAGGAAATAAAGAGGCACACTCCATGTGTAATTCTCTACCATTTGTAGACCCATGCATTTATGTAGATCAGATCAATTTTTATAAAAATGACGCCTTAGATTCTATGGTATTTCTTCCCCTGGGATGGAGCAATAGCACGTGGTCGATCTTGGGTGCTTTAATGTTAAAGAAAAATCGATTTCATCAGGCTGCATCTTCGCTTAGTTATGAGGGGAAGCAAAATATTCGTGTTTTAAGACGTTGGGCACAATCGAAAGGTATGAAACAAATAAGTGCTAATCCTGAAGTTTGGGGAGCGAATACAGGCAAGTGGCTTCTAAAAATTAAACCAGAAGTAAGTTCTAGAGGTGGGTCGCTAGCTTCTGGAAGCAGGATCCCACGTTTTGATTCAAGACTTAAGGCTTCTCGAGGAGGCTTTGTTTACATCAATCCTTTTACAGGACAGGTAGGTAAAACCAAAAAAAATGGTTGCCATCTTCCTTTAGAAAAAAAATATTATTAAGAAATCATATGGAAGATGAAGAAAAAATTTTAATCGAGGTTCTTCAGGACGGATTAGCGAACGTTTCTGAGAAAGACGATGCTGCTATGGATCTATCAGAATATGATAGCCCTGAAGTTATCCAGGCGCTAATAAGCAAAGGTTCTGATGATCATGAAGATCCCGTTGTGCTCAACTCTTGCGGAGAGTCACTTGCAGAAATTTGGTTGAGGAAAGATTTTTTTGATAAAAGGGTCTTTGATTCTCTTCATCCAGGAACTAAGCAGGGCTTTTTATTCTTTATTGAGAGCACAAAACCCGGCTGGAGAAAGCTCGAACTGCCGTTAAGTGAAGAGGAATGATTTTTTCATTATCCTCATATGTGTGATTCGTAGACATCTGAATCTTATTGGTTCAATCTCAAGTTTAACCCAAGAGCAATCACTAATGAATTTAGAGTGCTCCATTTTGGGTTTCTTGTTCCTGAAAGTGACTACCAAGAGTGGTTATCGTCTTATTGGGCGAAAGATGTTCAAGAATTATTTCGTTTAAAAAAAGACACTCTTTTATGAAGTTCACTGAATTGATCTTAGCGCAAAGCGGTAGCATGTTTGAGGCAAGTCGTTTTGTTGCTCCGTGTGAAGTGAGCAGAACAACAAATTCAAACTATCTATCTGTATTTAAAAAATTCGGAATCGACGTCTTTTTCCTGTGTATATTTTTTAGGAGTTAATTGGTGCTAGTATACAGAGGGTCCCCCCCAGGAAAAGTCTTTATCCGTACGGCGGAGCCTCCTGAAAGGGGAGTCCATGTCGGATGTGAGGATCCCTACACACCTGAACTGACAAACTTAGATCCAGATGAGGCAGAGCTTGTCTTAGAGATTCTAAGTCAAAGAAGATGGGAGAGCCTTGAGCTAGCAGACTTATATCTTTCAAAAGAGGCGAGTGCTGTGATTGAGGAGGCGATCCGAACTCAGCAGGCATGGAAGAGAGTGGTCGTTGTTCGAACTGTTATAGAAGGGGGAATGATCAGGGCTCTTATAGACGCAGTTCGAGTCTCAGAGTGTCTTCGGGAGCTCACCTTTTCATCGGTTGAAATCTCCTCTAAACAAAGAAAAAAGCTCGTCCGATGTATCGCTGCTTCACCGGTTCTTGCTGAGCTAACGCTTGATGGCATTGGACTAAAGGGTACGGAATTGGGAACATTATTGGCGGGGTTTGCAGTCCAAAAGAGCATTCGAGTTCTTCGATTAGGGAACAACGGCCTCCGGTCAAGTGGGACGAGAGTGTTGCTTCACAATTTATCTGGAATCAAGACTCTCAGAGAGCTGGATCTCAGTGGTAACTCCATTCAGAACCGCGGTGCTATCATTGTCGGCAATCTTGTTTTTTTCTTACCCTCTCTCCAATCTCTTGGGCTAAGCCGAAATCATATCACAGCCAGGGGAGTTTGCTATCTTTCACAGAGCCTGTCTGATCGTAGAGTGATGCTTCAGACTTTAGATCTAGAGGGAAATGCTATTGGAGATGATGGGAAATCTTTTCTTGCAGAAGCGATGAAAACAAACACGTCTATCCATTCAATCAGTCTCTAGAGCAGTGTCCTAAAAACAGGATCCGATTTGCATCTAAATAAATAGATCCAAGTACTTCGTGTAGAACTTGAGCATGTGACTCTTTTTTTCGAAGCCGAGTTTGGATTTGATTCGTGTGAGATAGGCTTCGGTGGTTCGGGGAGAGCGGTGGAGGGTGGTTGCGACCTGTTTTGCTGTCATTCCTCGGAGGAACTGGAAGAAGGTACGGCGCTCGCCTGGTGTGAGTTCCTGGATTTTGAGAAGTTTTTCATATTCAGGCTCGATTGCTTTGATCAGCTCGATCGCTTTCGGATCAAAGAGGGAGGGGCAAGCGAACGACGGCTCTTTATAAAAGTAACTCCCGCACTCTTCCGCAATGTTAATGGGATCATTGTCTTTGTAGATAAATCCTGCAGTCTCTTCAAAATAGCTGATGAACTTGCGAATCAGAGGAAGGTTAGTGAGGTAGTTGTTGGTGATGTCTTCAGTTTGGCTCGATCCAAAGGCATAGTGTGTGGACTCCTCTCCGTCAGTGACGGCAAAGACAAGGAGCTGGCCAAAATCAAACGCTTCTTGAAAGCGGCGCTGAGAATGATCGAGGTCGGGATCGGGAATATGATCGACGAGAAAAAAGCCTTCGGGAGAATATTCGGGGCTTTTAAAGGCGGCATGTCTTCTAAAGAGCTTTTGATCAAAGAGGTACTCTGAACGAAAGGGATCCTGAGTGAGGTAACGGAAACTTCCATCTTTCTGAAGATTTTTCACACAAAAGAAATCTGTTTCCAAGAGGGAGTGGATCGAAGAGAGAGCACGTTCGATTGTATTGCTATGTTTTTTTGAAGGAGCTAAAAGCTCATCTGTTGCAACGGCCATAGAAAATATTTTAATCAAAGAACGTGATTTTGATAAAGTCGATCCTTAGGCGATATTTAGAGAAAGTTTAGAAAATTAAACTTCTTGAATATATTATTATTTGTTATGATTTTTATCTTTAATTTTTCGTTCAAGCATTTCTTAAGCGTTAAGAATTTAATGTCAGAGGTCATAGATTGGGTTTAACCATTTCTTTCCATCACCTTTCATTAGATGCACAAGCTGCAATTAAGATAGAAGTATTTGATTTGCAAAGATCGCCTGTAGGGCGGCTTTTGCAAGTTGTGTAGTTGTTTTAAAAGAATAGCTAGTTTAATTGAGTGTCACTCATAGCGACGATCAAAGAGCAGCACCGACAGAGACCCGGGCGTGGTTGCGGCCGGGTTTTTTATTGGTTTCAATCGTTAGGGGGAGCATCGCGATCGGGCTATTTTGCACGACTTTGTGAAGCTCCTCTTTTTGATTTGAAGAGATCAGAAGACAGAGCGAGAAGTTTTGCTCACGGTAGGCTTCCACTTTTTTAAGCAGCTCTTCAGGGGTCTTCACGCGGCGGATTCCAAAAAGAAGAGAGGTGAATTTCGACGGTGTGAAGTGAGAGTCTCCTTCAAGAAGAAGAAAGCGGAGGCGTAGACGCTGCAGTCCAAAAAGGAGAAGGAGGTCTTTGCAGCAACTGGTGTTTGAAACAAAGACAGCGGGTTCTGGTAGCTCTTCCGCTCCTTCATACTCTACCTTAAAGATAAACTTGGAGAGGACCATTCCAATCAAGCGGATCAGGTAGTCGGAGAAGTGGATGGCATAGTAAAGCGCTACGAAGGCGGCAAAGAAACCGAGGACGCCAAAGCTTTGGTGCGCTTTGAGTCCGAAAACAGCAGAAAAGAGGTAGATGGCACCCGACGCGGCAAGCACTCCAGTAAAGCTGAGGAAGTTGGTCGTGGCAACGACCTGTCCGCGGATGTCGTTCGGAGAGGCAACCTGGATGTAGCTGTCGAGGGGGATTTGGTAGATTCCTCCGAGCATGCCGACGATCACCATCAACACAAGGATGATGGGGAGAGAGAAAGAGAAGAAATCAAGAGCAAAGAGGCTGAACATGATTCCAATCGAAGCGATTGGAACGAGGCCCAGCTCCACGGTCTTTCCAGAAATTTTTCCTGCTAAGATCGAACCCGTTCCGATACCGAGAGCCGTGAGAAGGAAGAGGTATCCCCCTTGAACATCGGTGAGACCGAGCGACTCGACTGCGTAAGGAATCATGTTGAGCTGGACAAAAGCTCCAAGGAAAAGAAAGAAACACGACCCGATAATGCAAGGGGCAAGAGAGGGGATCTCATACGATTGCTTCATTGTTTGACGCAGCGCTGTAAAAAGGCGGATGGAGAGCCTTTTCTGAGAACCGGCGGGAGGAGTATACTCAATTCCAAAGCTCATGATGACCCCAGCGAGAGAGATCATCGCGCAGGTCAGAGAGGCGACGACAAAGTTGTAGTCGGTGATGTCGGTCATGAACGAAGCGAGGAAGGTTCCGATGATGATCGCTAAGAAGGTGAAAGAGGTGAGGAGGCCGTTGGCGCTGGAGATCTTCTCCGTTTGGACAAGCTCAGGGATGATTCCATATTTCGAGGGACCGAAGATCGCACTTTGCGTTGCCATCATAAAGAGGGTAATGTAGGAGCCAATAGCACTTTCAAAAGCGAACGAGAGCATTCCAATCGACATGACAAGAAGCTCTAAAATTTTAGTGAGGACGATGATATTGCGCTTGCTGAAGCGGTCGGCGAGGGTTCCGGAGTTCGTCGAAAAGAGAAGAAAGGGGAGGACGAAGACCGCTCCTGTTGTAGATAGGATCAGTGGACTCTCAGAAATTCCCCATTGTTGAATCAAAAAGAAGACAATAAGGAGCTTATAAATGTTATCATTCAGAGCTCCGAGGAACTGAGTGATATTTAGATAGGTAAAGGACGAGAACTGGTGACTAAAGAGAGTTCTCACAAATTTTTTTACTCTCACCATCAAATCAAAAAAGGGTTATATTTTTTAAGTGCATGAATCTTAAGGATAACAGAAAAGGTCATTTTAGAGTAGTCGCAGGGTCAGGTTCTTCTGATCTGCTCCCTCCTCTGAAATCCCAGCTCTATAGAGATGGCGACCCCTTCAAGCAGCGCTGGATCGTGACTCCCAGCCAAGCGATCCGTTCCTGGATCGAGGAGTCCCTGATGGAGGATCCTGAGGTGGGGGTGAGCATGGGCCTGCACTATGGTTCGCTCAAAGAGGCGATCTTTTACCTCCTCAGCCAGAATGAGATAAAGCTTTCAAAAAGCCACTATCCATCGCCTTTAGAGATGACCCTTGCCCTCGATCAAGCCCTTGTTCCTTTCATGGATGAGCTGGATCTCACCCCGCGGAAGCGGGAGCAGCTGGCCCGCAGCCTCACCCCCCTCTACCAAGAGCTCTGCCTCTATGGACAGGAGGTGATTGAAGAAATGAAGCTGCGGAGGGAGCGCCGTTTTGAAGAGACGCTTTTCCTCCGTCTCTTCGAAGAGCACCCCAGCTGGGCACCCCTCTATCAACTCTTGAATGAAGCGAGCCGCTCCTACTCTACCTCGCTGTCGATGGAACTCCACCTTTTTGGGCTCCACTTCATTTCAGAAAAAGAGCTCGCGCTTCTGAAGACCTTTAGTCAAAGCGTTGAGATCACCCTCTACCTCCTCCGCCCCACACCGCACTTTATGGGAGATCTGCTGACAGAGAAGCAGCTCCGCCGTGTGAGGGGAGAGTGGAAGAGTGTGAGCGAAGCAGAAAAGATCCAACTTGAAGAGAGCTACTACAGCCAACACTCCCTCTTAGCGAACTGTGCACGGCTCAGTAAAAAGATGGACCGCCTTTTGGAAGAAGAAGAGATCGAGTTTATCGAAAGAGAGTGGGGCGGCGACCTCCTCCTCCATCGATTGCAAGAGGATCTCTATGAGAACCAGCCTCCTGAAGAGACGCTTCTTGCGGATGACTCGATCGAGATCTGGGTCGCTCCTTCCAAACGGCGAGAGGTCGAGATCGTTCATGACCGTGTGATCGAGTTGATCAACGGCGGCATGGAGCCCCACGAGATTACCCTCGTTGCCCCCGACATCCACCCCTACTCGAGCCTCTTAAAAACGGTCTTTGGAAATGCCATTCCTTTAGAAATCCTCGACCGGAAAGAACGACAAGAAGAGATGAGTGAACGCGGCCTAGTCGATCTACTTTCGCTTGCTGAAAGCCGTTTCCGCAAAGAGGAATGGGTACCGCTTCTGAGTAACAGCGCTCTCTTAAAAAAGCATGAGATCAGCGAGGAAGAAGCGGAGTGGATGCGAGCCCAGCTGAAAAAGATGGATGTGACATGGGGCCTAAGCGGCGAGCACCGCAGTCAACGGATGGAGGACGATCTCGGCGCAGGGGAAGCTGTCGACGAGAAGGGAACCTGGGCGAGGGAGTGGAGGCGTCTCTTTCAATCGTTTGTTGTGGGTGAAAAACGGCTCAGTTTGACCGAAGCTCCTCTCCTTGGAAAACTCCGCGACCTCTTCGAAACGTTGGTGGAAGAGCTTCAACCTTTCCAAGCAGAAGCCGTTGCACCCTTTTCCACATGGCTTGAAAGAGTCCATACCCTTTTTGAGACCCACTTTGCGCACGAAGAGGAGTTTGTGGTCAGTCGAACCCTCCTCCTTTTTGGACGTATCGATCCCGATTTAAAAGAGAGGCCTCTTTCTTGGCGTCTCTTTAAAGCGCTTTTCTTGAAAGCGGTCGCAGATGCGCGGAGCGACCACGCTCAGCGCGGATGGAAACCACTCCGTGCCTTTTCTCTTCGTGGAGGGAGACTCCCCCCAGCAAAAGCGCTCTTTATCCTTGGAATGAACGACGAAAATTTCCTATCGAAGAGACGAAAGAGTGCTCACGACCTGCTTGTCGAACCGACGATAGGAGACCTGCGCCCGACACCTCTTGATGAGGAGCGTGAACTCTTCCTGCAAGCCCTTCTCACCGCTGAAGAGAAGCTCTACTTCACGCTTCCCTCGACCGGGGAGAGCCCAGAGATGTCCCTTTCGCCCCTGCTGCTTGACCTGCAGCGCTCCTTAAATCAAAATCTGATTCAGTTGGCGCCGAGCTTGGTCTTGGATGCAGCGGACTTTGAAGAGGAGACAAAAGCCGTGACAGCACCCGCTCCACCGGAAGAGAGTGAAGTAGAAGTGAAAGTGTACCAGCTCGCACAGCTCTTTAAAAATCCGCTTAGACTCTATCTTGAAGAGCGCCTCAAACTCTCTTTTGAGGAAGAGGAGCATCGTGATGACTTCACTTTCACCGCTCTCGACCGCTACCTATTAAAAAAAGAGCATTTTGAAAAAGTCTCTCCCGATGAAGAGCGGCTTCCTGCAGGTATTTTCCGGGAGGTGGCAACCAAACAGAGGGAAAAAGACCGCAAACAACTGAAAGAGGTGGAGAAGTTTTATACCATTGAATTGAAAGAGGGTGTGAAAGAGAGCTGGCTTGCGGGCGAGCGTCTCATTGAGCATCCACCTCTCCATTTTGAAGTGGAGGGAAGAAACATTCAGGTGACGGGACGGCTTGAGTACTTGACTGAAGAGGGCCTCTGTCTCTTTTCTAAATCCTCTCCAGAAAAGCGTCTTGAAGCGTGGCCTAAAGCGCTGCTTGCTTCCCACCTGACGCTGCCTAAAGAGCTACCTGTCGCCCTTCGAACAGTCACCTTTGCAGATGGAGGGGAGAGCTTCTCTTTACCGGAAGGAGACCTTGAAGAGGTGCTGCGCCTCTATCTCCAAGCTGTTGAAAAGCCGCTGCCTTTCAGCTCGAAGCATTTGATCGAGTGGAAAAAGAAACGTCTCCATCCTGCCAAAGCGTGGATGAAAGCGCGCGTGAGCGACCCCTGGTCGCACTGGTTTTTCACACGCTGCGAAGTCAGTGAGGAGGAACTGCATCACTGGGCAGCCGTCCTAGAAACGGTTTTTAACTGGGATGAAGCGCTCATAGCGAGGTGCACTTGATGAGACAGCTTGAACTGCATGCAAAAGAGACCGACATCAGCACCCACAAAGTCCTTGAGGCTTCTGCGGGAACAGGAAAAACCTTTGCGATCGAGCAGCTCTACATCCGCTTTCTTTTGGAAAAGGAGTACACTCTCGATCAGATCCTTGTGGTGACCTTCACCAAAGCTGCAGCCAAAGAGCTCTACGCTCGCCTCTACCGAGCGATCGAGACAATGCTGAAAAGCCCTGAACTTCCCGAGTACTTGAAGGGAAGAGATCGACTTGCTATCGACCGACGTCTTGAAGAGGCCCTAGTCAGTTTTTCCGAGGCGAGGATCGCAACGATCCACAGCTTTGCGCTAACGACACTAGCCGAAGAGGGTATCTGGATTGAAGAGGAAGCCGAAGAGGGGGGGATCGCCTCTCCTTTCGATGCAGAGAGGGTCATCCATGACTTCTTTTTAAAGAGCCACCCCGAACTGCTCCCTTCACAGCTCGAGCTGCTCTTGGCAAAGAAGGGAAGAGAGGGACTCGAAAAAGAGCTCACCTCCGACCTTCTTTCTGGAAAGGCGCTCTTACCGCCCTATCTCCTCGCCGAAAAAGAGAGGAAGTGGAAGGAGGCTTGTGCAGAGCTTGTCGGTATCACGAAAGAGAGCATCCTAGATGATTTTTCGAAGGAAGCAGGCAACTACAACAAGATTTCGACCCGTGAGGGGATCAAGCCCGAAGTGCTTGAGGCGATCGAGACCTTTTCAGGACTATTTGAAAGACCGCTCGATGAAGTCCTTCTCTCCGCAAAAGCCTACTTTGAAACCTTCCATCCGGATAACCGTAAAGCCGTCAAAATCAAAAAAGATCCCAGCGTCGGCTTAAAACTCTATCCACTCTTATCTGAAAAACTCGAAAAGCTTGTCTCTGAGCTCACGGATCTCGATCGTGTCTACACCCTCTTTGCTGCGGAGTGTCAAAAGCTCTTTACCCACTACCTACGACAGAAGGGAAAGCGGCTCCACGAAGAGAGTTTGCAAGAGCTCTACCGCGCACTACAAAACCCTGAATTCCTTGAAAGAGTCCGCTTACGCACGAGGGTGGCATTGATTGATGAGTTTCAAGATACCGATTTGCTACAGTGGAAACTTTTCCGCACTCTTTTCTTAGAAGACCCTGAAAAACGCAGCCAACTCTTTTTAATTGGGGATCCCAAGCAGTCGATCTACGCCTTCCGCGGTGCGGACATCTATACCTACCAAGCCGCTAAAGCGGCGCTGGGGGAAGAGAATCTTTTTGTTCTCGGTACGAACTACCGCTCTGACCCAGCACTGGTTGAGGCGACCAATGCGCTCTTTGAAAAAGCGGCCTTTCTGCTTCCCAAGACAGACGAGTCGCTGACATTCTTGCCTGTCGCTGCAGGAAAAACTCCCACCCCTCCTTTAGATGATGGGAAGGCAGCGTGCCATCTTTTCTACGGAGAAGAGGAGGTAGAGATTCTGACCGCTTTTGTTGAGGAAATAGACCAGCTTGTCGGAAAGAGAGAGGCGAAAGTCGGGGACTTTGCGGTCCTTGTCTCCGACCGTTTTCAGGCGCTGAAAGTTTCAAACCTCCTGCGTGCCTCGGGCATCAAAACAGCCCTCCACCGCGCCACCTCTCTTCATGAAACAGAGATCTACCGGGACCTTCTCCTCTTTGGTGCGCTCATGAAACAGCCTCACAACCAAAGAATTTTAAAACCCTTCCTGAGCAGCTCACTCGTCGGTGCCTCTTTCGAAGAGCTCCATGCTCTCCTCAATCTGGAAGAGTTAGCAGAAGAAGTCGATGAAGCTCTACGCTACAGCAATTTGGCTAAGGAGCGGGGTTTTGGAAGCGCCTTGCAACAGCTGCTGCAAGAGGGATGGAGAGGAAAGAGGACTCAAAAACGCCTTTTTGAAAAGAGCGCCTCCTCCCTAACAGAAGCACTCCAAATTTTAGATCTTCTTTTAGACTTTGAAGCGCGGAAAAGAGTGGGTCTCGATGAAAGCCTCCGCTTCTTAAAAAGTTTTGAAGAGCTCGGTAAAGCAGGGGATGAGCGGATGCAAGTTGTGAGCGAAGCGAGCGACGAAGCCGTTACGATCATCACAATGCACTCGAGTAAGGGGCTCGAATATGACTATGTCCTTCCCCTCGGACTCCTCTCACCCGTACGTACCGAAGACCTCGACGAAAAAGAGGAGAGCTTCCGGCTCCTTTATGTGGCTCTCACCCGTGCCGCAAAACGTCTCTACCTACCCTACCTCCTTTCAACAAGGAGAGAGAGTTACATGAGTTTCTTCGCTTCGAAGTGGGGCCCTTATGATCCAGATGCGGTACCGCCCTACCTCAAACAGCTTGAGGAGAGAGAGCTCATCACCACCCAGCGTGTTGAGGCGAAAAGTTTGCAACGCAAAGAGGTGCAAAAAACAGCTCCTCCCCTAGGAGTGCGGCCAAAGCTTAAAAAACGGACCCTTCCGAAGCGTGTTGGATCCTTTACTGCACTTCAACAAGAACTGGGTGAGGAGGTTCCCTTTCTTGAGAGAGAGCTGCCTCAAGACGAAAAAAGCATTCATGCAATGCCCATGGGAAAAGAGGTCGGGATTCTAATCCACTCTCTCTATGAAGAGTTTTTGCATCCAAGAGGAGTCGAATCTGGTCTTTTGAAAGAACGTCTTGCTGGAACGCCTTTAGAAGGATGGGAAGAGCCGATTACAACCATGATGCAAGAGACACTCCATGTCCCTCTTCCTATCAAAACCCCCTTCACACTAGCAGAGGTGGATTTTACGAAAACGTTTAAAGAGATTGCATTCATGTACCCGACTGAGGCGCACCTCCCGCACTATAACGGACTGCGCGGGGTGATCGACTTTGTCTTCTTTCATGAAGGAAAGTACTTTCTGATCGACTGGAAAAGCAACTGGCTTGGACCGAGTGGAGGGTCCTATTCTCAGGAAGCCATGCAGCAAGCACTCCATGACCACCACTATCCCCTCCAAGCGAACATCTACCGTGAAGCTCTTGAAAAGTACCTGCGGCTTTTTGACAAACGACCCTTTGATGAGATTTTTGGTGGAGCCTTTTACTTCTTCTTAAGAGGCGTCGACAAGAGCGGGAAAGGAGTGATCCATGTACGATAAGAGTGCACACTTTGTTGCTGAAGCGCTTCAAATTCAAGACGAGGAGCAAAAAGCACTTGTTGTAAAGCTTTTCGATGCCCTTCTCGATGGAAATCTCACTCTTGAGGCATCCGATGAGAAATCCTACCAGGGAGAGATTCCTTTTGTGAAACAGGTGGGTGATCACCTCTTCTTTGAAAACTATTATGAACTGGTTTGCCGCTTTAAAAGGGAGGTCGAGCGCCTCAAAAACGCCTCTGTTGAAAAGGTCGTCGATCTACCTCCTCAAGACCCAGCACTCACCGACGAACAGCAAGCCGCTGTGAAGAAAGCCACCCAGTCACCTCTTCTGATTTTAACAGGGGGGCCAGGAACGGGAAAGACCTATACCGCTGCCAAAATTTTGGAGTCCCTGACTAAAAACCAAGAGCTCCACCTCGCCCTCGCTGCACCGACCGGAAAAGCGGCAAAAAATCTGGAAGAGAGCTTAAGAAAAAGCGGTCTCGATACAAAAGCGGTGACGCTCCACCGTCTTCTCTCAGCGCAGCTGCAGAGCCGTGAGATCCGTGCGCTTCCACACGATGTGGTCTTAGTTGATGAAGCTTCGATGATCGATGTGGAAATGATGGTCACCCTTCTCTCTTCTGTTAAAAGTGGAGCGCGGCTCATCCTTTTGGGCGACCCCTACCAGCTTCCTCCCGTTGAAGCGGGTTCTCTTTTTACCGACTTGCTTGAGATGGTCGAGGGGAGCTGCACGGCGAAGCTCACCCGCTGCTTGCGTGCCGAGTTTCAAGAGATCGTTGATCTGGCAAGAGCGATCCAAGAAAAAAATGGGGATGAAATGGTCCGCCTTCTTCGAGAAAGCGACCCCAAACGCCTTTCTTGGAAGACGTTTTCCTCCCGTCCCCACACGCTTGTGAAAGAGCTGACGGAACTCGCTATCGACAAATGGAGTTTCTTAAAAGATCTCTCTTTGAATGTGGAAGAGGTCACCCGTGCTCTTAAAACAGTGGCATTGCTCACTCCTCTCAACCGAGGTCTCTTCGGCGTGGATCACCTCAACCATCTCATCGCTGAAGCCTTTCCCTACCCGCTAACCCCCGTCCTTGTCACAAAGAATGACCCTGAACTGCAGCTTTTCAATGGAGATGTGGGACTACGCCATGGAAAAGAGGTCTTTTTTGTTTCGGATCAAACGCTCCGCACGCTTCCTGCAGTTTTGATCGAAGGATTAAAGCCCGCTTTTTGCCTCTCGATTCACAAAAGCCAAGGGAGTGAGTATAACGAGATTCTGCTCCTTCTCCCCGACGGGGCGGAACACCTCACCAACGAGCTTCTCTACACCGGTGTGACGCGCTCTAAACAAAAGATCACGCTCTACAGCAACGAAGAGACGCTCCTCAATGCGCTCTCACAAACGACCTCCCGCCACTCCGGCTGGCAGGTGGTTTAAAATGGACAGAAAAAAAGAAAAGAGCTGAGTTTCCTCAAGAGTAAGAGGGTCCTCTCCGATTTCCTGATTGTTCTAGCTAAGACAATTCTTTCGTTATACAGCTGCTACTGATAACCTAAGTTCTCTAAAACTCTGGCGGCATCCTTATGACCGCGCAGGGTTGCTGACTGTAGAGCTGTTAGACCAACACTATCCGTCACATCCGGACATCCAAGATGTGCCAATTCTTGGATCGCCTCCGTCTGGCCATTCTCTGCTGCATAGTGGAGAGCGGTTAAACCATCGTTGTCGATTGCACTGACAGAGCAGCCGAGAGCTTTTAACAGGAGGATCGCTTTCACTTGGCCAAATTCTGCTGCATAATGGAGAGCTGTATGACCAAAAGATAGTTCCTCTGCGTCCATAGAGCATCCAAGATTATAGAGCGCTAAGATAGCTTCCACTTGGCCGTACTCTGCTGCATAGTGGAGAGCTGTTTGACCAGAATCGCTATCCACTGCGTCTAAAGGACACCCTAACCTGTGTAATTCCCTGATTGCCACGGAGTCTCCTAGAATTGCAGCCAAGTGTAGAGGGCCTGGAAGGTCATGCAAGCCTTCCCATTCATTTTCTTTGATTTCGATTTCCACAAACTCTTCAATTTTTCCACGGAAAGTAGCGCTTTGCAACGGTGATATTTCTTTTAGTAGATCAGGATGGTGAGCTGCAAGTCGTCTTGCGAGGGCGATATGCCTAAGCGAAATTAAACGACAAAAAAGATCTAATGAGGCGGATACATTGAGGTCGATTAAAAGTTCTACAATGCCGGGATGCTCATGTAGAATGGCTATATCCATGCAGACACTTTTATCGATCAAAGGTGCTGATTTGAGCGCTTCCCTACATAGATATACATCGCCAAATTCTGCTGCGAGTTTCGCCGTTGTTTGAGGTTTAGAATCAATCTCTTGAGAGATCAAGTCGAGCCGTCTGAGGATCCACCAGCTCAAAGGCGAAGCGGACTTCGGGAATTGTACAATGGTGGGTCTTTTACCAAGGGACTTAAACAACGAGATCGCTTCTTTGATTTGGGCTTTGTCAAATTTCTTTTCATCTTTAAAACTGGGCCAGTTCCAGTAGATTCCCGTCTGTAAAAGCGCTTTTACAAACGCACGGGCATGTTGATTCACTTCTGTAAGGCGAAGAAGATCATGTCCTGAAAGATTTTTGATCACTTGAAGAACGAGCTCAGAAGGAAGCTGCCTAAGAAATGGAGATTGTATGTGCATCGATGGTTCTAGAGCTGTTTCACTCTCAGTCACTGCGTCAGCGTTTTCATCAGAAGCAGCACGGCAAGGAGCATCAATAGGCGGATGGATGCGAGCCATCAGCTTTGTTATAGACTCTTTACCTAACTGCTCGACAGATTTACCTTTAAAAACGAATGAAAGGTAGTCAGAACCCACAAGGGATAGGAAACAGTGGTAAATTCTTTCGAAAATGTTTAGAACAACTTCATAGATGCGGCCATCGACCTGAACGATTTTAGAGCGGGTCCAGTGATAAAAGCGACTCTGTTCTGCACGTTGTAGAGCGTCTTGGATTTCAAGTGTTTGGTTAAGTTGATAAGGTATAATTTTAGACATTTATAAGCCTTTTGACTATTACTATGAATCAATTTTGATTGAATTCCTTCACTTATTAAAAGCCTCTTACTTCTCATAAGTCTTTTCGAGATCCTTCAATGCTCTCACGGCAGCAAAATTCTTTAGCGAGATTGCAAGATCTAGAGCTGTTTGCTCTTTACTGTTGGTTTTTCGTATGGGGCATCCCAGCTTTACTAAATTGTAGATGAGATCGATGCGGCTGCCCATCGCTGCATGATGTAGAGGGGTTGCTCCATCCTTGTCACCTGCATCCAAGGGACACCCGTGATCGACCAGCACTTTGATAGCACCCGTGTGACCATTCTTAGCTGCCAGATGTAAAGCGTTTTGTTTGAAAAAGTTGGATTTATCAACAGAACACCCGTACTTCACCAACGCTTCAATTGTATCTATCATGCCAAACGCGGCTGCCATATGTAGAGGTGTTGATCCATCCTTGTCACTCGCATCAATTTTACATCCGTGAGTCACCAAAAAAATGAGGTTGCTCGTGTAGCCGTATATAGCTGCCGTATGTAGAGCGGTTTGTCCTTTGTCATCGATTGCGTTCATATCCGCGTTTCTATCCACCAACGTTCTGATGGCCTCTGTGTGACCTCCTATAGTCGCAAAATGTAGAGCTCTTTTCCCTCCACGTCTAGCAGCGTCAATAGGGCACTCCAGATCGAGCAACGCTATGATGGAATCCGTTTGACCGAATCTAGCTGCCGTATGTAGAGCAGTTTGATCAAAAGTGGTGGTTACATCAACAGCACATCCCATCTCTACCAATGTTCTGATCACATCCGTATGACCGTACTTGGCAGCCTCATGGAGTGCGGTTTCTCCAAAACAGTAGGTTGCGTTCATATCCGCGTTTCGATCCACCAACGTTCTGATAGCATCTGTGTGGCCATACCTAGCTGCAATATGGAGAGCCGTTTGCCCATCCCTGTTGAAAGCATTAACAGAACATCCGAGTTTCACCAACTTTATGATGGTATCCGTCTTGCCATATTTGGTTGCCAGGTGTAGGGCTTTTTGTCTTTCGTCGTTATTGATTTGAGTGATTAGAAGAGGACTTTGAGCAAACAGTTTTTCAAAGATAGTGATCTGTTCTGCCTCAATTGCATCACGGAAATTGTCTAACGAGACGGTAGCACCACATATAAATAACCTTTCTACGATAGGGAGATGTCGACCTCGAACCGCTTCATCCATGCACAGGGTTAATGGGCGATCGGAAAATGTTACTGAGTTGAGCGCTTTCATGCAGAGATCGGCATCACCAAGTTTGGCAGCTTTTACCGCCACTGCTCGTGGATCCGAACCTATCTCTCGAGAAACGCATTTGAGTTGAGTGAGGATCCTCCAGCTCAAAGGAGACGTCTCTAGAGGCATATCTAAAATCGTAAACTGCCGCTCAGTATCTCTAACCAAGGAAATGGCTTTGCTGACCTCTTGTAGAGTTGGCTCCGTACCGGGTTGAGAACCGAGTGATCTCCAGTAGTCTACGCTTCTCAAAAGACCAAGCACTAGTGCATGGGCATGTCGATTGACTCTCTGAACTTCAAGGAGATCATGCCCTGAAAGATTTCTGATCACATGAAGAGCGAGCTCACTCGGAAGTGGCTCAAGAAAGGGACTGGTTTCAGTGGGTAGTGGTTTAGGAGGTGCAGGCAGAGGAGTGCGTTCGGTGAGCATTTTTGCAAACTCCTTGATGGAATTTAGAAGACGTATCTTAAAATAGCAGAAACGTATTTTAGTTACACTCTTCTTACTTTCCCTAGAGAAGATGACAATGCATCAATCCTTAAAAGCTAGAGTGCTTTTGTTGGACGTCTGCCAATAAGACGATAATATCTTTGTGATGCTGAATTGTCTCGAGTTGATTTTTGTTATCCACTCGTGAATAGCGAAGAGCGTGAGACCACCCCTTTGACTAAAAATCTCTCAACACTTCGACTGCAGCAGGATTGTCTATCTCCCGTGCTAGATCTAGAGCTGTTCGTCCCTGATGGTCGGTTGCGTCAGTAGCGCATCCAAGCCTCAGTAATTCTCTGATCGAATCGATTTGATCGTATCTGATGGCCCTATGTAGAGCAGTTTCTTGCGTATTGTGGTCGGGTTTGTCAATAGCGCACCCGCGTTCCGCCAACAATCTGATGACATCTGTATGTCCATTCTCAGCCGCAAAATGTAGAGCTGTATCTCCATGGTCTGCTGCATCAATAGAAGATCCCAGATCTATGAGCTGATTGACGACATTTGTGTGACCGTTGATCGTTGCACAGTGTAAAGCGGTTCGTCCTAAGCGGTCGGTTGTATTCACAGTACATCCACGTTTCGCGAGAAGGGCGATGGCATCTGTGTGCCCGTTCTCAGCAGCATAATGAAGAGCCGTTTTGCCGTTTTCATCGGCACTGCCTTCGATGGGTTTGTCAATATCACATCCGAGATCTAGGAACTTTCTAATCAGTTCCACACTACCTTCCTTGGCTACATGATGTAGAGCCCATCGACCTTTTCCGCGAGCAAGCTCAGCGAAACTGCTAGTGATTTCTCTAGCGGCATCCTCATCTAGTTGCTCAACAGTTTTTCCTTCAAAAAGGGTTGAAAAGTAACTGTAACCAAGAAGGGACAAGAAGCAGTGATAAATTCTTTCGAAAATATTGAGAGTGACTTCATAGATGCGGCAATCGACCCGAATCAAGCTTGAACGTGACCAGTGGTAAAACCGGCCCTCTTCAGCACGTTCTAGTGCGCTATGGATTTCAAACATTTGATCAGGTTGAAAGTTTGTAATTTTAGACATCTATAAGTCCCCATAAATATTGCTATAGAGTTTAAAAAGTTTTCCCCATTTTACCACTGATTTGATAAAAAGTAAAGTTTATTAATATATCATAAATAAAAGTATATAAATGATATTTGAATAAATAATAACATTTTCAAAGGTGCCCTAGAAGCTAGAGATCCTCTTAAAGACGCTTAAGAAACCACCACCCGCCCATCTGGTTGGCAGGTGGTTTAGAGTAGATGTGTAAAAAAGATAAGAATCGTGACCACGATTGAGAAGTGGATCATTTTTTTACTAGAAGTGTAACGAAGAACGCGAGACCAAGTCTCTGACAATAGCCCCTGACTACGCAGAAACTTTACCGAGATCCTCCAACACTCTCATGACACGAATTTTCTCTGCTTCCGTTGCTAAATCTAGAGCTGTTTTTCCACTCCCATCGGTTGCATTCAGATCGGCTCCGTGTTCTACCAATTTTCTGATCGCCTTTATGCGACCACTCGTTGCTGCTGAATGTAGAGGACGTCGTCCGAAAAGGTCGGCTGCATCAGGATCGGCTCCGTTTTCTACCAAAGTCTTGATGACTCTCAAGCGACCTAACTTAGCTGCCTGATGTAGAGGACTTGTTCTAGAAAGGTTGGTGGCTTTTGGATCTGCTCCATGTTTTACCAAAGTTGTGATCGTCTCCAAGCGACCTAAATGAGCGGCCACATATAGAGCCGTTCTCCCTAAATTGTCTTTTGTTTCAAGAGGGCATCCAAGCTCCACCAATTTTGTAATGGTCGCCGTGTGGTTGCCTATCGCTGCAAAATGTAGAGGAGTTAATCCATTCTTATCCCTTGTTCGAATAGAGGCTTTTCGATCGAGAAACATTTCGATGGCATCTGTGCGGCCATTCCAAGCTGCCCAATGTAGAGCATTTCGCCCGTGGTCGTCGGATGCTTCAATGAAGGCCTTGTGCTCCAGCAAAGTTCTGACTGCGTCCATTTGACCGTATTCAGTTGCATAATGGAGAGCCGTTTTGCCATCACCGTCGGGCTTGTCAACTGCACATCCAAGCTCCAGCAAAGTTCTGACCGCATCCATTTGACCCTTTTTAGCTGCCCAATGTAGAGCTGTTCTTCCTGTTTTAGGGTTTGTCCTGTCAACATCCCATCCGAGACTGACCAACTCTGTCATCAGATCCTTGTCACCATTGAGGGCTGCTCTATGTAGAGCCATTGAACGGTGTGGGCTTCCTTGAGGAACAAGGGCATCGAAGCGGTCTGTGATCTTATTTGCAGACGCTCTGTCTAATGGTTCGACAGTTTTGCCTTGGAATAGGCGCGAAAGGTAGTTGGATCCAGTGAGGGATAAGAAAGACTGGTACATTCTTTCGAAAATATTGAGAGAGACTTCATAGATTTGGCCATCGACCCGCACCGTGCTCGAGCGGTTCCATTGGTAAAACCGGCCCTTTTCTGCACGCTCTAGCGCGCGTTAGATTTGAAAAGTTTGATCTGGTTGGTAATTTGTAATCTTTGGCATCTAAAGGCTCCCTGGAATTATTATAAATTTAAATAAGTATCGAAATTATTATAACAAATTTTTTATAAAAAGTCAAGTTTATTAATATAATGTAAATTTTATATTATAAATAATAAATTGATCATTCTAAAGCGCCATTCTATAGAAACGAAGAGACGCGCCTCAGTGCTTTCAAGAAACCACCACCCGCCAATCGGGTTGGCAGGTGGTTTAGACTAGATGTGTAAATAAGATAAGAAGGGAGACCACTATTGAAAAGTGAAAGGTCTCTTGACTAGAACTCTAACGAATAGAGCGAGATTGTCCCTCTGATTAAAAGCTCTTACTCTGCAGAAGCTTTATTTTCGAGCCTTGTCAACGTGCTAATGGCATCAGTTCTGCCTTGCTCGGTTGCAAGATCAAGAGCTGTTTTTCCATCTTTGTCTTTTGCTTGAAGGTCTGCTCCGTGTTCTGCCAACAATTCGATGACATCTGTGTGACCTCGCTCAGCTGCCATATGTAGAGCTGTTTGCCCCTCCAATTCGGGTTTATTAATCGTGCATCCAAGGCTCACCAAAGTTCTGATCGCATCCGTACGGTTTTGCACGGCTGCCCAATGTAGAGCCGTTCGTCCTAATTTCGCTGTTCTATCAATATCAAATCCGAGACGAACCAACTCTGTAATCCGATACGTATCATCACAGGCGGCTGCCTGATGTAGAGCTAACGGGAGGAGTCCGCGTGAGAGATTAGCAATCTCATCGAAGCGATCTGTGATCTCTTTTGCAGAAGCTCTATCTAAAGGTTCGACAGTTCTGCCTTGGAATACCCGTGAAAGGTAGCTGGCTCCAAAGAGGGATAAGAAAGACTGGTACATTCTTTCGAAAATGTTGAGAGCGACCTCATAGACCTTGCCATCGACTCGAACCATGGTCGGGCGGCTCCAGTGGTAAAAACGGCCCGCGTCTGCGCGGTTGAAGGCGCGTTCGATTTTAAAAGACTGATCTGGTTGATAATTTGTAATTCTTGGCATATAAAGGTTCCCCGAAATTGATATAAACTTGAATAAATTTATTTAGTTTTTTAACATAATTTTTATTAAAAGTCAATTTTATTAAGATATTGTAAATTTAACATAATACAAATAAATCTAAACAAAGAGACACTCTTGAATGCTCTCAAGAAACCACCACCCGCCAATTGGGTTGGCAGGTGGTTTAGACTAGATGTGTAAATAAGATAAGAAGGAGACCACGATTGAGAAGTGGATCATTGTTTTACTAGAAGTATAACGAAGAACGCGAGACTGTCCCCTCCGATAAAAAGCTCTTACTTAGCAGATTTCTCTTCATGGATTTTCAAACATTTCACGGCTTCAGTATTCTTAATTTTGATCGCAAGATCAAGAGCTGTGCTTCCATCTTCGTCTTTTGCTTTAAGATCGGCTCCGTGATTTACCAAACGAGTGATGGCAAATATTTGATCGGCCATAGCTGCTGCATGTAGAGCCGTTTGCCCATGATAGTCGGTTGCATCAACATCTGCTCCTTTTTCTATCAAGGCTGTGATTGACTCCAAGCGCCCGAGCTCACCGGCCAAGTGTAGAGGTGTTCCCCCATCTTTGCCAGCAATACTGGCAGGACACCCAAGCTCGACCAACTGTGTGACGACTTCAACGTGGTTGCCCCACGCTGCATAATGTAGAGGTGTTAATCCAGGCTTGTTGGTTTCTTGAAGGTTTGCTCCTTTTTCTACCAACATTCGGATGATCTCTGTATGACCATTGAAAGCTGCTAAATGTAGAGCATTACATCCTTGACGGTCGGTTGTGTGAATATTGGCCTCGTGGTCTATCAAAGTTCTGACCGCAGCTACCTGACCGGAATCAGCTGCCAAACGTAGAGCCGTTTTTCCGTCACCGTCTGGTTTGTCAATCGAACATCCAAACTCCACCAACCTTTTGATGGCTTCTGATTGGCCCCTTTTGGCTGCTCTATGTAGAGCCGTTAGTTGACTCTTTGAAGAGGGTGTTCTATCAACATCCCATCCGAGATTGACCAACTTTTCTATCCGCTTTACATCTCCGGCTGCTGCAGCATGGTGTAGAGCCCATGGGTGGAATTTGCGTTGGTGAAGTGCAATCTTCATGAAGCGATCAGTGATCTCATTTGCAGATGCTCTGTCTAAGGGTTCGACAGTTTTGCCTTGGAATAAGCGCGAAAGGTAGCTCACTCTAAAGAGGGATAAGAAAGACTGGTACATTCTTTCGAAAATGTTGAGAGCGACTTCATAGATCTTGCCATCGACTCGAACCATGCTCGCGCGGCTCCAATGGTAAAACCGGCCCGCTTCTGCACGGTTAAATGCACGTTCGATTTCAAAAGATTGATCTGGTTGATAATTTGTAATTCTTGACATCTAAAGGTCCCCCGAAATTGCTATAAATTAGAATAAGTTTCGAAAATATTTTAACACATTTTTGGTAAAAAGTCAAGTTTATTAAGATAATGTAAATTTTTAAGTATAAAAAATAATCAAACGAGGTTTTAATTAATCCACGGTTTTATTATCAATAGATCTATTTTATACTTCGATTCAATGCAAAACCTCTTCTCGTCAGGTCTTCAATGCACTTCGGCTTCTGATCTAAAACTTGAATGGCTTTAGGTTGCGTATATGGGACATCCGAGTGTCTTTAGGATTGCGATAGCATCGCAGCTGCCGCTCATTTCCGCACAAAATAGTGCCGTTTGACCTTTCTTGTTGGTCGCTTTAAGATCTGCTCCGTGTTTGGCCAAGACTTCGATAGCTTCCGCGTTACCACTTTTTGCTGCCATATGTAGAGCCGTTTGGCCCTTCTCGTCCACTGCATGAGTATCGGCTTCGTATTCTAGCAGCACGCTGATGGCATCACTATCTCCCCACTTCGCTGCAAGATGTAGAGCCGTCTGCCCTTTTTTGTTGGTCGCGTTTATCTGGCATTCAAGCTCCGCTAACTTCCTGATCGAATTCGCTTGGTGGGAAAGGGCTGCCCAGTGTAGAGCTGTTAATCCTTCTTTGTTGGTTGCATTGACATCTGCTCCGTGTGTGACCAGCACGCTGATGGCATCTGTGTAACCATTGATAGCTGCCTGACGTAGAGCACTCGATGTGATGGTATCCGTTTCGTCTTCTTGGGTAGGAAAATCTAAAGCCCTTCTTCCCTGATGGTCGACTGCGTCGATGGGGCATCCGTGGTGGATCAACTCTAGTATGGTACCTATGTCACCATAATGGGCTGCATAGTGTAGAGCCGTTTTTCCTTTGTCGTCGGTTGCTCCAATATTGCATCTAAGATTCACCAACTGTCTGATAAGATCTTTTTGTTGGTATAGAGCTGCCCTGTGTAGAGCGTTTTGCCCTCTCTTGTCAGTTGCGTTTATATCCGCGTTTCCATCCACCAACTTTTTGATGGCCTCTCTGTCACCACGTTCAGCAGCCTTGTGCAGATCTAGCTGTCCTTCTTTGGGAGGAGCAAGCTGAGGGGTACCCATTGTGGGTTTGCTGACAGCTTCTCTGTCTAGTTGTTCGACAGTTTTCCCATCAAAGAGATATGAAAGGTAACAGGAGCCAACGAGGGAGATGAAAAACTGATAAATTCTTTCAAAAATATTAAGAGCAACTTCATGAATGAGTCCATCGACTTGAACCACTGTAGAGCGACTCCAGTGGTAAAAGCGGCCCTCTTCAGCGCGGCGAAGAGCGGCGTCGATTTCAGAAGTTTGTTCTGGTTGGTAAATTTTAATTACAGACATTTCAAACTCCTCGACGGATTTTTGATCAATAATCCACTTGCCACCTTCGAAGCTAAGTGGCTGAAAGGAGTTTATAGCACAGATCGAAAAAGAAAGAGACTCTTTTCTGGTACTCTATTTACGATCCTTCTTAAGGAGAACAGGATCGTCCCTGCGACTTTCAACCTTTTACTCCTCAGAAGTTTGTTCGAGCTCTTCTAACACTCTTACGGCATCTGTGTGCCCGTTTGAAGCTGCCATATCTAGAGCTGTACGGCGATTTTTGTTGGTTGCGTCAACAGGACACCTGAGCTCCACCAATAATTGGATAGCATCTGTGTGGCCTCTACTGGATGCATAATGTAAAGCGGTGCTACCAAAGACACTGGCTGCATCGACAGGGGATCCAAGAGCTTTCAACTCTCTGATGGCGTCGGTGTGACCATCCATCGCTGCACAATGTAGAGCGATGATGCCTTTATGGGTTTCTGCGTCAACAGGACACCCGAGACCTACCAAAACTTTGATGGCATCTGGATGGTTGCCCAAGGCTGCAAAGTGTAAAGCAGTAAGACCTTCATGGGTGGCAGCCTTCACAGGACATCCACCTTTTGCCAACTCCTTGATGACATCCACGTGGCCGCCCGAGGCTGCACAATGTAGAGCAGTGATGCCTTCCTGGGTCGTTGCCCGCGCAGGACTTCCAAGACGAATTAACTCCTTGATAGCTTCTTTGTGGCCGTTGTAAGCAGCTTTGTGTAGAGCGGTTTCTCCACTATTGTCTTTCGCATGGATAGAGCATCCATGAAGAAACAACTCTATGATAGCTTCTTTGTGACCCTTCGAGGCTGCGATATGTAGAGCTGTACGTCCTTGATCGTCGGTTACATCAATAGAACATCCGAGTTCTGCTAAAGTTGTGATCGCATTCGTTTTGTTGCACAGAGCTGCAAAATGTAGAGCAGTGTATTTACCCTCTGTCGGGATCGTTTTTTCAATGTCACATCCGAGACGGACCAACTTTGTAATTTGATCTGTATCCCCTTTTGAGGCAGCGCTATGGATATCCCATGGGCAGTTTTTGTAATGAGGGGGAGCACGCTTCGCAAAACTCTCTGTAATCTCTTTTACAGACGTTCTGTCTAACGGTTGGACAACTTTGCCTTTGAAAAGATACGAAAGGTAATTGAAAGCAATAAGAGATAAGAAATATTGATAAATTCTTTCGAAAATGTGAAGAACCACTTCATAGATGCGTCCATCGACCTGAACGAGTGTGGATCGGGTCCAGTGGTAAAACCGGCCTCCTTCTGCACGTTGAAGAGCTGCATTGATTTCAGAAGTTTGTTCTGGTTGGTATCTTGCAATTTTAGACATTTACAAAGACTTCGTTGGATGTTTGATGATCGTTTGGTATCACGTAGCAACGAGTTTTTCTATATTTTAAGGCATTCTGCTGATTAAAAGAAAAAATCAGGTGATACGTAGAGATCTATTCGGTCGAATTAGAGGACTTAGATTCAAGGAGACATCTGTGACTCAAGCTCCAGGTGTATGAGTCGTCTTTGTTCCTTTAAAGAGAGATCTTTTTAGAGCTACCAATTGTTCGATAACAGGTATATCGCCACGGATGACTGCATCATGTAGAGCTGTTCGCTTTAAATCGTCGCGCGCATCAACAGGGCATCCGAGCTCGACTAAAACTTTGATGACATCTGTGTGGCCATATAGTGCTGCCCAGTGTAGAGCTGTTCGTTTTTCATCGTCGCGCGCATCAACAAGGCATCCGAGCTCGACTAAAACTTTGATGGCATCAGTATGGCCTTTCTCCGCTGCATAATGTAGAGCTGTTAGTTCGGTAATGTCGCGGGCATCCACAGGGCATCCGAGCTCGACTAAAACTTTGACGGCATCAGTATGGCCTTTATCCGCTGCCAAATGCAGAGCTGTTAGTTCCCAATCGTCGCGCGCATCAACAAGGCATCCTAGACTCACCAACTGTGTGATGAAGTCTGCTTCTCCTGCCAAAGCTGCCATCATTAAAACTTCTCGTGCTTCATCTGCAGTGATTTCACTAAGCAGATTCGGGTTGAAAATGATCAATTGTTTGGCAACTTGGAATTGCTTACTCTCAATTGATAGACGGAGGCTGGGTAATGAGGCAGTAGCTCCCATCTCATTGACTAGCATTTCTATAATAGGGTGTTGTCCAAATTTAGTTGCTTCATCCATGCAGTCACTTATAACCACATGGTTTTCCCTGAGGGCCTTCACACAGAGATCAGCATCACCAAAACGTGCTGCACGCTTTGCTACTTCTGCCACATTCAAATCAATGCGCAGACTGACCAGTTGGAGTTGCTTGATGATCCTCCAACTCAAAGGAGGAGTACATTTATGGAACGATAAAATTGTAGGCTCTCCTCCACTCCGTTTGGCACGTTTAAGCCAAAAAAAGGCATTTTTGAGTTCGGATTGAATAGGTTTTTTCTCAAAACCAAGCCCCTTCCAATATGCTCCTTGTTCCAAAAGAGCTTTCACAAGATCGCGAGCACGACGGTCTACTTCTTTAGTTCGAAAGAGTGAAGGTCCCGAAAGGTATCGGACCACATTCATAGCAGCTTCAGCTGGAATTTGCCCAAGAAAGGGAGTTAACATGGATCAAAATCTCTTTTAGATAATATTTAAGATAAAAAAATAATACCATAATTTTTATATTAATTAAATATTATTTATTAAATCTTAAAATAAAAAAAAGATTATAGTAATTATATATCAATTCATTCGATTAGAGTTATTTTATTCAATGGGACAATCATGATTCTATCTCAAATGCTTGAGCGATCATTTTTCTGGTGAGTTTGTCAGCTTCCAGAGGTAGGATACATCCAATGTAGTCATCGATCACTGCGGTATGTAGCGCTGTTTCCTATTCATCGTTGGTTGAGTCCACAGAGAATTCGAGCTTTACCAATGCTATGATGGCAGATGTGCGACCTTTTTTTCTGCATAATCTAGAGCCGTTTCTCCACTCTTGGTGGTCGCAAGGATAGAACACCCAAGGCTTGCCAAGACTTTGATCACATTCGCTCTGCCCTTCAACGCTACATAGTGTAGAGCAGTTTGCCCTTCCTTGTCGGTTGCGTTGATAGAACATCCGAGATCTGCCAGGGTTTTGATTGTATGTATCTGGCAACGTGAAATTATAATGCTTCGAGACGCATTATGTAGGGCCGTTCGTCCTCTCTTGTCAGCTGCGTTGATAGAACATCCGAGTTTAGCCAAGACTTTGATGACATCCGTCTTGCAGCGGATTGCTGCATAGTGTAAAGCTGTTTGCCCTACTATGTCGGTTGCGTCGATTGGGCACCCTCTTGAGACCAACTCCTCGATGACATTCGTGAGGCCATAGATCGTTGCTATATGTAGAGCTGTTCGGCCTCTCTTGTCAGTGGCGCCGATAGAACATCCGGAGTCCGCCAAGACTTTGGTGGCATCCGTTTTGCCGCTGATTGCTGCACAGTGTAGAGCCGTGCTTCCCTGTTCGTTGGTTGTTTCGATCGCACATCCGAGCTCCACCAACTTTCTAATCGCATCGGAGTTACCGAACCAGGCTGCGATGTGTAGAGCCGTTCGGCCTCTCTTGTCAGTGGCGTCGATGGAGCATCCAAGTTCGAGCAGGGCTTCGATGGTATCTGTGTGACCATACAGGACTGTCTTATGTAGAACTGTATTCTCAATTGGGTTGATAGTGTATCCGTGTTCCCCCAAGACTCTGATGGCCTCCGCGTGACCTCTTCTAGATGTTTGATGTAGGGTTGTTTCTCCGTATTTGTCTTTCGCATAAATAGGACATCCGAGCTCTGCCAAAGTTGTAATGGCAGTGGTACAACCGGTCTGGGCTGCCTTGTGTAGTGCCGTTTGTCCATTTCGGTCGGCGATGTCTATAGGATATCCGAGGTTTGCCAAATGTGTGATAGAATCCCGATCGCCTCTTTCGGCTGCTTGATAGAGAGCGTTTTGTGCTTCCTCGTCAGTGATTTCAGTCAGTAGTCTAGGGTTATGAGCCGCAAATCTTTCGGCGATAGCAATTTGTCCAATTCGAATGGAATAATGGAATCGACTCGATGAGGCGGGTGCCCCCAGATGGAATATCATGTCTACGACATGGGGATGCCCGCCAAGGATGGCTTGATCCATGCACTTACCTATATCATGCCGGCTTGCTGATTTGAGAGCCTCCCTGCAGAGATTCACATCCCCTAAATGTGCTGCCCGTTGAGCGACTGCTTGTGGATTTGAGTCCATATCATTCAAGACCAAGTGGAGTCGTTTGATGATTAGCCAATGGATAGGAGAAGTCGAGTGAGGTAGTCTTAAGAGTGTCGGTCTGGGTGCTGTACGTTTCACCAAGGAAAAGGCTTGTCCGATTTGGACTTCATTGGGCTCTTTGCCCATTTCAAAACCGAGCCGTCTCCAATAGCCAGCCGATTGAAAAAGGCAGACGACAAGATTGTGGGCACGATGATCCACCCTCCTAAGTCGAAGGAGATCATATCCTGAAAAATTTTGGATCGTCAGTAGAGCGACTTCAGTCGGAAGCTCCCCTAGGAAGGGCTTGGTTTCTAACACTGGCTCATGACGAGTGTCAAAGAGTTGGATTGCCAACCCAGTCGTTTTGCCAGCATCAGAACTATCAGTCGCTTCATCGATAGGCTCATTTGCCCAGTTTAACCGTTCAACAGCTCTGCCTGCAAAAAGGGAAGAGAGGTAAACAACGCCGAGAAGCGACAGAATGCATAAGTAAATTCTATCAAAAATGTTGAGAGCGACTTCATAGATGCGACCATCGACATGCACCATCCTAGAGCGGGTCCAGTGGTAATAACGACCTCTTTCTGCGCGCTTTAGCGCAGCATTGATTTCTGACGATTGTGTTGGCTGGTATTTTGTAATTTTAGACATCTACAAAGACTTCGTTGGATTTTTAATCAAGAGACAACGAGTTTTCGTATATTTTAAGGCAACGACCCAATTAAAAGAAAAAAGTAGGTCGCACGTAGAGATCCATTCAGTCGATTAGACTATTTAACTTCTAAGGGACTTTTATGACTGAAGTTCAAGTGCCTGAATGATCTTTTGCCTAGTAAATTCGTCCACTTCTGGAGGCAAGGTACATCCAAGACGGACAAGCTCTATAATAGTATCAATTTGGTTATAGATAACTGCTATATTTAGCGCTGTTCTCTGTTCATCGTCGTTTTTTTCTAGAGGACATCCGAGGGTCACTAACATTTTGATAGCATCTATGTGACCTTTGCAAGCTGCTAGATGTAGAGCAGTTGCCCCATTATTGTCGATGGCATCGATAGAACATCTTAGCTCCACCAACGCTTTGATGGCATCTGTGTGGCCGTTGTATGTAGCCTTATGTAGGGCAGTTGCTCCGTCGTTGTCGATGGCATCGGCAGAGCATCTGAGATCTATCAACACTTTAATGGCATTTGTGTGGCCGTTGTAAGCTGCCAAATGTAGAGCTGTTGCACCATCATCGGCGATTCCATTGATAGAACATCCGAGATCCACCAACACATTGATAGCATCCGAATGACCGTTCCAAGCTGCCAGATGTAGAGCTGTTTCTCTATGACTGTCAGTCGCATGAATAGAGCATCCGAGTCTCACTAACACGTTGATGGCATCTATGTGGCCGTTGTAAGCTGCTAGATGTAGAGCAGTTGCTCCATCATTGTCGATGGCATCTGTAGAGCATTTTAGACCCACCAACATTTTGATAGCATCCGTGTGGCCGTTGTAAGCAGCCTTATCAAGAGGTGTTGCTCCATCATTATCGGTGTTTTCGGTCGAGCAACCGAGATCCACCAATACATTGATAGCATCCGTATGACCGCTCCAAGCTGCCAGATGTAGAGCTGTTTCTCCAAGACTGTCAGTCGCATGAATAGAGCATCCGAGTCTCACTAACACGTTGATGGCATCTATGTGGCCGTTGTAAGCTGCAAGGTGTAGAGCAGTTGATCCGTGACTGTCAGTCGAATGAATAGAGCTTCCGAGTTTCACTAACACGTTGATGGCATCGGTGTGGCCGTTGTAAGCTGCTAGATGTAGAGCAGTTGCTCCATCATTGTCGATCGCATCGATAGAGCACCTTAGCTCCACCAACACTTTGATAACCTCAGTGTGCCCCTCCCTGGCTGCCCAATGCAGAGCCGTTCGGCCTCTTCTGTCGATTGCGTCTATAGCACATCCGTACACTTGTAATACTTTGATAGCCTCAGTGTGCCCCTTCCTGGCTGCCCAATGTAGAGCCGTTCGGCCTCGTCTGTCGCTTACTTCAATGGGACATCCAAGAAACAGTAAATGTCTGATGGCACCTGTATAACCATTCTTCGCTGCCCAATGTAGAGCTACCAGTGCTTCTCTGTCTGTTAATTTAATAAGTAGACTAGGGTTATGAGTGGCTAATTGTTTGGCGATGGCAATCTGTCCGTATCGAAATGAATCATTGAAGTGATCTGATGTGGCGGGTGCCCCCAGGTTGAGTAGCATTTTTACGACATCGGGATGTCCTCCACTAATGGCTTTACCCATGCACTGGCTCATATCAGGACTGGTGATTGTCTTGAGGACCTTTCTGCAGAGATGGGCATCACCCAAATGCGCTGCACGCTCTGCAACGAATTGTTGGTGTGATCCAAAATTTTGATGGACCAAGTTTAGCCGCTTAATGATTATCCAGCTTAAAGAAGAAGTCGATTCAGGTAGTCTCAACATCGTAGGCCTTGGTGCTGTACATTTAATCAAGGAAAACGCTCTTCGGATTTCGGCTTCACTTGGTTCTTTACCAACTTCAAAACCAAGCCACCTCCAATAACCTGCCTGTTGGAAAAGACCGACCACAAGATTGTGGGCGCGATGATCGACACCTCTAAGTCGTAGGAGATCATATCCCGAAACATTTTGGATTGTAAAAAGAGCGACCTCATTCGGAATCAGTCCAAGAAATGGATTCGTTTTAGGTGTTGATTGATAATTGGTGGAAAAAAGTTTGATTGCCACTGTCGTCATTCTATCAGCGACAGGCTCCTCAGTTAGTTCAACAGGCTCGGATTTTCGAGGTTCTGGACAGGAAGTCGCAGCCTGACTAACCGAATCTAATTCTAGGACAGTTTTTCCGTTGAATAAAAGTGATAAGTAGTTGGAACCAACGAATTGTAAGAAGTATTGATAAATTCTTTCGAAAATGTTGAGAGCAACTTCATAGATGTGGTCATCGACCCTAACCACTGTCGATCGAGTCCAGTGGTAAAACCGGCCTTGTTTTGCGCTTTAGAGCAGTATTGACTTGAGATGTTTGCTCTGGTTGGAAAGCTGTAATTTTGGACATTTGCAAACTCTTCGACGGATGTTCTAATATTTTAAGGCATCGTGCTGATTAAAAGAAAAAACTTCTGTTTTGGAGAGGTCATTTCAATCGATTTGATGACTTGGATTCAAGAGGAAATTCGCGATTCAAGATGGACTGATTCTGCTCTAGTCCTTCTAGAAATAGGGCCGCGTGAACAAAGCCTCCTGTAGCTGCATAATCTAATGCCGTTCTTCCAGTTTTATCTGTTGCTCCCAATGGGCATTTGAGGCTCATCAACAAGATGATGGTCTCCATGAGACCGTGCCTGGCTGCATAGTGTAGAGCGGTTTGTTCATACAGGTCTTTTGCATCAATGGCACATCCGAGAGCCGCCAACCTTTTGACGGCATCCGTGTGCCCGCTCATTGCAGCAAGATGAAGCGCCGTTTTCCCTTTCTTATCCACTGCTCCCACTGGGCATCCGAGGCTTACCAACGCGTTGATGATATCCATGAGACCATACCTGGCTGCATAGTGTAGAGCGGATTGTCCTTTACCGTTGGTTGCGTGAACAGAGCATCCAAGAGCGACTAGCTGTTTGACGGCATCTGTGTGACCGTGCCTGGCTGCATAATGTAGAGCGGTTCTCCCCTTATCATCGCATGTGTGAAGAGAGCTTTCGAGAGCGGTCAATGTTGTAATGACATCCCTTTGGCCGTACCAGGCTGCCTTATGTAGAGCGGTTTGTCCTTTAAGGTCCGTTAAATTGATGCAGCATTTAAGCTCCGCCAACACCCTGACGGCCTCTACGTGACCTTGCCAAGCTGCAAAATGAAGAGCCGGTTGCCCATACTGGTCTCTTGCATTAACGGAGCACCCGAGAGCGACCAACACTCGGATGACCTCTGTATGACCGTTCATGGCTGCGGCATGTAGAGCCGTTTCTCCAAACTCTCCGGTTTTGTGAATGATCTCGTTTCGAAGGTGATACAAAGTGGTGATAGCGCTTACTTGTCCGCTGTATGCTGCGACGTGTAGGGGTGGAGGTAAGCCGTTAAAACCCTCGAGTGCATCAGGGGTGCTGACTAGCGCATGAAACTCATCTGTTCTTCCACGGAAAGCAGCCCATTGGAGTTCTGTTATTTGACAAAGTAGATGAGGTTTCTGGGTGGCTAGTCTTTCAGCGATGGCAATTTGCCCTTGCCGGATGGATTCAAAGAAACTATTGGGTGAGATGGGGGTGCCCAAATTGAGTAACATTTTTACGACATGAAGATGTCCGCCTTTGATCGCTTCATCCATGCATAGACTAAACTGTTTACCTGAAAAGGTGGCTGAGGTGAGTACTTTCAAGCAGAGATCTGCATCACCGAGACTCGCCGCTCGTGTTGCGACTGCTAGCGGATTCGAGAGACTGTCTAGGAGGACCAAGTTGAGTTGCTTAATGATCATCCAGCTCATTGGAGAAGTCAATTTAGGCATCTCTAAAATCGTAGGCCATGGTCCTGTCTGTTTAATTAAAGAAAAGGCTCGATGGACTTGGGCTTGAGTTGGCTCTCTGCCCTCTTCAAAACCGAGCGATCGCCAATAGCCTACCCCTTTAAAAAGGGCGATCACAAGATCGTGGGCACGACGATCGACTTCTTTAAGCTGAACAAGGTGGTGCCCAGGAAGGTTTCGGATCACAAAAAGTGCGATTTCATCTGGAAACTGTCCAAGAAATGGAACGGTTGTTGTCATGGGCTATCACTTGTAGTGGACGAATCATTGATGAATGACGATCAATAAAAAGACTTCCCTGGTGGAGATTTAATCGGAACTAGCACATGTAGTCTAGGGTCATCCAAATCTATGCTATAGCTTTGGATAAGTCCTTTCTTTTCCAAAAGACTTAAAACCTCCATCGGATGATCATCTGGCAAGTCTAGTGCGATTTCAATATGTGAAGATTCTTTGTTTGTGACAGTTTTGATAAACCGAATAGCAAAAGCCTCGAAAAGTCGCTTGTTGATTGCCGCAATGAGTTTATTCGCCGCTTGTACAATCTCTCTATCGCCTGATTCTAAAGGTATGAGTTTAGTGGCCTCTATTGTTCTTTGAATGGTGTATGCTTTCCACCCACTAATCGCATCGTAGCCTTCCATAGAATGATTTCCGACACGGCGATCAAAAAAATCATAGGAAAAGGTCGCATCTTTTGTACATGATGCTCCCATGATTGTTTGGCCAGATGGGTCACTTTCCCCCTCCTTCATGATTAGGTATAGAAAAGCTAAAGATTTATCGACTTTCGGAGGCAAAATAGTGCTTAACACTTCTGCAACAGCCTCTCTAGGAACACCTCTTAAGCTAGCGTAACTTTTTTGGGTTTCACCTTGTTCTTCAAACAGCTGTTTAATTTGTCTAGCTGCTTCATCGAGGAGATAAAAGGGGTGAGAAAAGGTTTCGTCAATGAGTTTTTCAAGCTTTGTTTCAGGTGGTCTACTAGGAACAAGAGGAGAGATCCGTTCATGGATCACTCTGACAGCCTCTTTATCTAACAATTCGACAGCTTTGCCATCGAAGAAGTGTGAAAGGTAGTCGGAGCCGATGAGGGATAGGAAAAACTGGTAAATACGTTCGAAAATGTTGAGTGCGACTTCATAAATACGGTCATTGACCTGAACCACAGAGGAGCGGGTCCAGTGGTAAAATCGGCCCTCTTCAGCGCGTTCTAAAGCAGCAGCAATTTCAGCCGATTGATCTGGTTGGAAATTTGTAATTATAGGCATATACAAACTCCTGAGTTGATATTTTCTCAATGAGACTAATCAAATATTTTATAAACATCAAATGCAAAAACATTAGAAGTGCTAAACGTTTTCAGTATTTATGAAAGACTAGACCACCACCTACCACTTTGGATAGGTGGTTTATAGAGGTGTATCACGTCTACAAGTCACATGCATCCATTTTCACAGTTAGCACCTTTTCAAAAAAACTGTCCTGCAATTGATCGAACAGTTTTTTTAGGGCGATTCCGAGCTTCGAATGTGGACGTATACTATTGCATTTCCTTCAGTTGTTCTGTAGTCCACTATGCGGTCGTTTCTTTTCAAGAAATTTAGAGCTTCAATGGTCCCATCTTCAATAGAGACTTTAATAGTGGGTTGTGTAACACCAAAAATATCTTCTGCAATAAGACGGGCAAGTAGGTGTTCGAAGAGCTGTTTGTTTATTTTTCCAACGACACTGCTTATCGAGCCTTGAAGCTTCTCATTATCCTCTATTTCTGGGATGGAGATTTTTGAGTGAGAGAGTTGATCAGCAATTTTCTTCGCAAAATTTTGATCGAACAGAACAGCGTTCGATCCTTTATGATCAAAATAATAATAAGAGTCGCGACGAGACGCTGGAGTACTAATATAGCTGGGGGCTCTACGATCAGATGTAATTTTAAGATAAACGAACGTAGCTACAATATTCCCAAGCGGATCTAACTGAGATGTAGAGCAAATGTCCTTTGCAATTCTATCGAATGTTTCTTCTTCGACTCCAGTTGCATAGTACTTTTCAAATTTTACGGCTAATGCATGGAGCTCTGTAACAGAGCTGTGTGTGTCGTCAATGAGTCTTTCCATTTTTGTAGTCGGCTTCCATTTGGGTACAGCTGGCGGCTCCAATACAGCCGGTTCAGGTTGAACAACTGGGTCAGCGTCAGCAGCTGGGTCAGTATCAACCGTAGATGTAGCAGAGGAAGCACCGACAACAGCAGGATCTGGTTCAGTGTCAGCAACAGAGTCATCATCAGAAGCAGTAGGATCTGCAGCCGGTTCCTCACCTTCATCATCGGTAATATTTGGTCCTTCCGAAGTAGCAGAGGAAGCATCGACAGCAGCAGGATCTGGTTCAGTGTCAGCAACAGAGTCATCATCAGAAGCAGTAGGATCTGCAGCCGGTCCCTCACTCTCATCATCGCTAATAATTGGTTCTTCAGAAGAAGCACCATCAGAAACAGAGGAGGAAGTGGGGACAGCATCAGGATTGACAGGCTTCGCTGTTTGTTCTACAGCATGATCATGCGGCATATCACGGATACGAGCATCAAAACCTTCGTCAAAATCCGCCTTAAAAGCAGTAATAAGATTTGTGTTTTTTCTCACAGTTTCTCTGTCTAGCTGTTTGACAGTCTTTCCTTCGAAAAGGGATGAAAGATAGTCGGAGCCGACCAGGGATAGGAGAGCTTGGTAAATTCTTTCGAAAATGTTGAGCGCGACCTCATGGATGCGGCCATCGACTTGAACTAGGGTCGAGCGAGTCCAGTGGTAAAAGCGTCCCTCTTCAGTGCGCTCTAGAGCAGCGTCGATTTGTGCTGTTTGCTCTAGTTGGAAAGTTGTAATTTTTGACATATAAAAAATCCTTGATTCATTTTTTTAAAAAATCGTACATCTAGGGTTCTATAAACATCAACCGAAATAAACATATAGATGAAAATTAACTAGGTTTGCTTGCTAGTTAATTGTTAGGTCACTACAATTTTTTAAATGCAACCTTTTGATCCTCGAATTTTAATGCAAATGCTTGCTGCTGGTCAGCAACAGGGCGAGCCGGTTGAGGCCCCTGACCCTGAGATGCTACAAGATATCATGCGGCACTTTGGAGTGCAGTTACCAGTTGAGGGTGGCGGGGCACCACTGGATCCTCAAAGGGTGGCGGCTTTGCGAGCGGGTGCTCCACCCCCGCCTCTCCAACAAGCTCTGGGGCTTGCTCAAAGAATGGTTGCACAGCGTCAAGATCCTAGTGCGAGTATAGAGATTCCAGGTTTGGGTCTAGCTCCCCATAAGGGAGAACTTTTCCTGAATTTGTTCAAAACTTTTAGTGAGCTATTCAAAAAGGTTCAGAGTCATCTACTCAGAAACCGAAGCCGCTCTTCTTCACGCCTACCCTCTAAAAAAGTAGAAGGAAGGCTGTATGAAGTTCTTTTCATGGTTCTAACGCATACATTGGTGAGTGACCCGATGAATCCCCTTGGCGGTGATGATGAAATCCCACCAGAGTGTGACGAATCGATTCGTGCGCAGTCTACGGACCTGAGTGAACTCCTCGATGAAATAGGGCTGCGTGGAGGAAAAGAGGTCACTGCTGCGAAAAGGGCGCTTTCTGCCTATATTGATGTCGCCTTATCTAAAGGTGCTCTGGTATCGAGGTCTGCGAAATCCATTAGTACTGAAAAGCCTGAGTGGGGTCTTGTTCTCGCACATCTTAAAGAGCATGCCTCTACATTAAAATTCATCGCGGGTCTCTATGAGTATGAGTTGAAAAAGTTTCAAGAGAGAGGCGAGGGGTGTGAAGTTGATGAGTTTGTAAGAGAGTTGATCGCGGCTCTTCATGAGGCAGCCCCATTAATGGAGTCTCTTGCTTCCCAATTTTCTTCACGAGGAAAGATTCCTTTAGAGAGTGCCTGGGCGTTTCTTGTAGGGATGAGGAAGATCCATGAGCTTTTGTTTGAGCAACAGGGCAAGTACCACACCTGCTGCGTAGAGGTGAATCGTCTTCTTCAGGAAGGCAAGGAGAGTCCAGTAATCATCCTGTCTCATACTGCGGGATTTCTGTCAGCGCATTTGACGCCTTGGTTGCGTTCGATTTATTTTCACGCTGCTGGGTGGCTCTATAGAGAAGCGGTGGATCGGAAAGCGGTCTCGTTCAAACTTGTCAGGAAAGTATCCAAGCGGATCAGTAAACATTTGCCTGTTTGGGAGGGTCTTCAGCAACAAATTGGTTCTTATCGTCAACATCCCGATCCGAGAGTCAGCGCTCTTGCTGGATATAACAGCATGCAGATCGATATTGTTGTGGATCTTCTCAAGGCTCTTAAGTCGACAGATCAAGATTGGCAACCGATGGTTCGTTTAGTGATATTTCAAGTGCTGAGTTTTGATGCTTGGAATCAGCTCAATGAAGCGATCAAGGATCAGAGCTTTCCAACTCCTCTTTTAGAGGCGTTGCGTCAGTTTTACGCTCTGCAGTCGACGACCTTGAGCGTTATCGATGATGCAACGTTTGGTCAGTTAGAGCGAGCTGGAGAATGGTTGCAGGGAAAGCTTGTTGAAGAGCTGGAAGCGCTGGATCCTGAACCAGTGACCCAACCTGAGACGGGATATTCTGCGGCAGATTGGATCCCTCTAAGAGGGCCCTCCCCTGTCGAGGAAAAGGTAGAAGAGGAGATTCCGACCGTTGCTGAACCACCTCCTGTTCCACTCAGACAACTGGTCTCTAATTTAGCAGGTCCTGCTCATCATGGAGATATTGCGAAAGCTGCAAAGACAGAACTGATCAACTCTCTCGCACAACTGGAGGTTCTTTGCGGCGTGGCAAGAGAGGAAGCATGGAACATGCACCGCGCAAAGTTAGCTCTTGATCGAGTGCGTCTTCTTCTTCAAAGTGCACTGGATTTTGCTCTCATCGAATTGGATATCCGTATCGGATCTGAGCCAGCAATTGAAGCGACTGTGGGAGGCCACCCTCTACATCATGAGCATGACTTGGCTCTTCTAGCAGCTCCTATTCGAGCTGCTGGCCTAGGGGAGCCTTGGTCAGAAATTGCTTCTCATCCCCTGATTCAAAAACTGAGGAAAGCCAATTCGGTGCTCTGGTATGCGAGCACGGGTCGTGCACTGCGAACAACGGATTTTGGAAAAGAGTGGTTTGCAGCAATGAGGTCTTTGATGAGCCCAGAACCCCAAGAGCAGGCTCTTGCAGTTCACTGGCTGGAAAAAGAGATCATTGAACCCTCTGAGCTCTGGCTTCGATCTCTTTTGGATGCCTTGAGTGCCGGTTCTGAAAAAGGCAAAGTGGTCGATGGAGGCGTCTTGAAGGACTTGACCTCTGAAGAAGGGACGGGAGCACCTCAAGTGACAAAAGCTGCTCAAAGTGCTTTTAATAGCAGTCTATCCTCGAAGTTGGAGGCGGACAGCGTCGAGAGAGTGATGGATAAAGAGTCGGCCTTAAGAGCCCTTAAGTTCATGACGGCGGTGTTGGATTTAGCTCAGCTGCAGAGTTTAACTGGAAAGAGGCGAGCGGGGCACGCGCGGTGGGAAAAGAAAATGAGAGATGAGTTTATTGTGAACGCAGAAGAGAGACTGAGGGAGCTCCGCTTTGCGATGAACGATCGGAGTCTTTTAGAGAAAACCCCCCGTGGTTGGTTGGATGTTCTTGTGCTTGCAACGCGGCTACTCAGTGATGTTTACCGGGCCTCTCTTTTTCACCTCCCGTTGTATTGCAAGGGTGTTCACGTGATGTTTGTGAAGACCAATGAGCCTGAGGTCAAGGAGCGCACCTCGCTTCTGAAGACGAATGATCTCTCTCTCCTAAGCCGTGTGCTGACTAAACCCACCTCTTACCTTGAAGGCAGGACGCTTCCCGCTCTTCAAATCACCCCTCTGACACAACCTTATTTCTCAAGGCTCCGCTCGCTTCTCAGCCATCCGATTCCACTGAAAGGGAAAGGGACGGGAAAGTATCAACGTGTTTTAGACTTAGTGACCCATGCGAATCGTCTCTCTGAGCTTGCTGCCGCTTCAGAGGGTTCCGCTCTAGCTCAGATGCAAGAAAAAGCAGAGCCCATCCTCTTTGAAATCATTGGCGCAGCACAAGAAGCCATCCAGAAGGCCTGGGGTACCCTTCAATCCTAGCCTGTTTTCATTTAAGTGTGATTTTCCGTCATAAATGAGCCAAATTTACAGTGTTTTTCCTTCATTTTTGACGGAAAATCACTGTTACTTTAAAATAAGGGAATGGAAAGGACACTCTATAAAGAACTGATCGCCTGGAAAAACCAGACTTCACGTTTACCCTTAATCGTTAGAGGGGCGCGGCAAGTGGGGAAAAGCTATCTTGTCCAAGAGTTTGGTAAGAAGGAGTTTGAAGAGTTTCATGTTTTAAATTTTGAAAAGAGCCCTCATCTCTGTTCATGTTTTGATTCTTTAGATCCGAAGGAGATTTTGAAAGAACTTGAGCTTAGAGCAGGGATAAAGCTTAGCATACAAAATTCTCTACTCTTTCTAGATGAAATTCAAGACTGCCCTCAAGCTCTAAAGAGTCTTCGTTATTTTGCTGAAGAGATGTCCGAGTTGTCGGTCATTGCAGCTGGATCGCTTTTAGAATTCGTCTTAGAAGATAAAAATTTTTCATTTCCCGTTGGACGTGTTCAGATGATGAATTTGGGTCCTTTGAATTTTAGAGAGTATCTTTTGGCAAGAGGAAAGGACTCTCTTGTCAAGTGGCTGGATGAGGTTCAGTTGGGGGATAAGATTAGTGAAGGAACTCATCAACGATTGCTTTCTTTTGTGAAAGAGTTTTTTTGTGTTGGAGGTATGCCTGGAGTGGTGTCGACATTCCTTTCTACGGATTCATTCCAAGAGACAGCTCGGCGCCAGTCTTCAATACTCGATCTATACGCGCTAGATTTTGGAAAATACTCAACTAAACACTCAGATCATCGCCATTTAAAAAAACTCTTTCAAAAGGCGCCTAATCTTGTAGGAAAACTCTTCAAATTCAGTAAGGTGGATCCTGACTGTGCTAACCCTGCAAGAGATTATCGAGAGGCTCTTCACCGACTGCAGCAAGCACGGCTTATTCTTCCTGTTCATCTCACTAAGGGAACCGGACTTCCTCTTAGAGCAGAAATGAGCGAAAAGAAATTTAAAATCTTTCTTTTAGATGTAGGTCTTCTTGTTTTAAGTTTAGGATGGGATGGTGGGCACCTGAGTGTTGAGAAAGAGTCTTCACTTTTTCGAGGAATTCTTTCGGAGCAGTTTGTTGCCCAGGAGTTGTCTGCCATTCAAGATCCTTTTATTGATAGAGGGTTATATTTTTGGGAGAATGCAGAGAGATCTAGTCACGCAGAGATCGATTTTCTTGTAAATTTGAACCAATCAATGACTCCAATAGAGGTCAAATCAGGATCCACGGGTCGCCTCAAGTCACTGCGACAGTTTATGGAATCTCGAAATCTCCAGTTGGGAGTGAAAATCTCAGAAGACCCTTTGTCTTTGAGTCATGAAATTCTTTCGGTTCCTTTTTATTTAGTCCATCAACTGGGACGACTGCTAAGCCAGTCCAAAAAAATCTAAGGCGGATTTGAGCAAATTTCTATGGGGTTTCGTTGCTTCGACCATTGCTTCCATTGAGGGAGGGGGGGAGAATTGTAGCAAGGCGTCCCGAGGTCGATTGCGTGGGTTTCTTTTTGTGATCTCTAGAAGCGTTGCCAGCATATGGTTGCGGGTCAACATTTCATCTTGTTGATCAAAAATGGCTTGATGAATTGCTGCAGCAACAACAGCGGCGGCATCGAGGCCGTCGATTTGAGGAAGTTGTCTATTTGACCAAGCTTTTTGAACCGCCTCGCGGCGGCGCTCTTCTGCTTCACTCCAGACAAAGAGGTCCAAGAGTGTCTGGTTGGTCGGATGGGTGAGAGGAGTGGTGAGAAGTTGCTTTGCGACGGTTTCTGCGACGGATTGAACATCCTGAGGGCTGTAGGTCTCGGCATGCTCTCCTTTTCCAAGAGTCACACTTCTACCTAGAATGGATCTAGAAATATAACCGAGAGCTGGATCTTTGTCCTTTTTTGGTAAGGGAAGGTGTTCGATGACTGCTCGACCGAAGACAATTCTAAAGTAGTCAATGAGGTGGGGGTCTTTTAAATTTTCAACAGTCCCTATGTTTCCTCCTTGAACTCTTCCCAAAAACTGGATAAAACCTAAAACAGCAGTTGGACCTTGATAAAGGATGCCGAGAAGATCGCTGAGGAGTGCGTTTTGGACTCTCCTTAAATGAGCAGACCATTTAGATCCATGTACGTCGCTATAGATTTCTCCATGTTCAAATGAAGGAACCTGCACAGGCTCAAAAATTCCATCCAGCTCCAGGCCATCGATCAGCTCTTCTTGAAGAGAGGGAGTTTCGGAAAAAACGCGGTGAGCCATTTCATGGCCAAAGGTCGACCAAGCGTAGAGAGAACACGCTTGTCGCACATCAAAGAAAACGAGATTCACTTTTTCTGCAAAGTGCATCAACTCTAAAGAAGGATAGGAGGCAGGCCCTCCAACACCCAGCGCGACGAAGGGTGTCTTCCCCTCTTCACAGCTCTCAAATTTTGTACATTGCATGAATTTGGTTTGCAGGTTGTCCATGTACTCTCTGAAGCCGGTGACAAGGGCTTGGAAGCGAGGGTCAGCGCGTTGTGTCACAGCGAGTGCCATGTAGACATAAGGCTGTTCACGCCACCTAGGGCCTCCGTTGACTACGGGGTTCACGTTCGGATCGAAACTGATAGAGCGTTGCAGTCTTTGACGGACTGCCTGTTGTATTTCCTGAAGGGACCGTGTCGCTGCGGGCGTATTGCTCAAGACAGCCTTGATCACTGCTTGGTCAATTAAAGTGCTGGATAGTTGCCTTCCTTGTGCAGCATCTCGCCGAGCGTTAGGAATGAGTTGAGGATGAGCGTTTAGGACTTCTATCGCGATCGCCGCAATATTACCACTGACGGCTTGGACCACCTCGTGTTGTCTAGCAGGGAAGTAGGGCTCTGCAACGGAGAGGTGAGTCAAGGTTGGAGGATAGGGTCTCACATTCGAGCATGTTGACACGGGCGCATTCCTGTTTTCTTAAGCAAAGTATCACAGTATTTCCATTATGAAGAAGAGAGAAATCCAAACCAACGGGAAGGTTGGAGCTCGTTTTGAACCTCTTTGACTAAAGGTGGGGGTGTGAGATTGTCAGGGAAGAAGGCGCGCAGCAGTTTGTTGCGGATGTCTGTTTCATCTTTCTTTTCGATGAGGATCAGGTGGAGTGCTGCTGTGACGAAGTGTGCAGTTTCGAATTAGCGCATGACGATGTTATGAACCTTTCCTGGGAGTTCTCCTAGGAGGGTTTGTTCGACCTTGGGAAGGGAATCAAAAGCGGTGGTTAGGGTCTCGGGAGTGACGAGGGGGAGTGTAGCCTGCATGGGTCACCGACCAAAAAGGCTTTTCCGAAGGATAGGGGAGAAGCGTTGTAGACTCGTGTCTTCGACTTCGTTATAACGCGAGATCATCTCTTCGAGCTCTTCATCCGTCCACTCTTTTCCCCAAACGCGGGTTTGGCGCTCTTTTTTGACTTCGGTTAGAAAAGCGATGTCGCGTGTCCAGTAGTGGTGGATAACCAGTGGGGGAGCTGGATCGTAGGGGTCACTCAACACGAGCTCGATGCGTTCTGGGTAGAGGAAAGAACGGTGGATGTAGAGATGTTCGATCGACTGCGGCTTGGTGATTGTCTTAGTGAGCCGTTCACGGCCGGGAAGGAAGGCTTCACGTAGGGTGAGAGCGTCGATCAGGAGAGTGCCATCGGGAATCTTCTCTACAAAAGAGGTCCCAAACATCCGCCAGGGGATGACAATCTGTGAGTAGTCTTCATGGGCATGGAGGTAAGGAAGGAGCGACACACCTTCGGTCGGGACGAGAAACTCATCAATATCGATCATCGCTAGCCACCGGCTCGACTGACGCGCCCTCTTGATTGCGTCCTGCATGGCGCGGACCTGAGTGTTTGTCCACATCTTATCGGTTGCAGAGGGGTAGTCAAAGAGCTCCACGATTCCCCAGTCGATATAGGGCTGGAGAACCTCTAAGTAATTGTCATCACTAGAGTTATTATAGAGATAGAAGTGCTCAACCCCCACGAGAACGTGGTATTCGACCCACTCCTTCAAAAAGCGCGCCTCTTTTTGGAAGATCGCAGCGACGGAGAGGGTGTAGTCGTAAGGATGGGGGCGTGGTCCCTCTTGGATTTGAGAAAAGAGGGGAGTTAAAAGAAGAGTGAAGAGAAGAAGCGTCTTTTTCATACTGATAGCCAATTTAATCCCTGTTTTCTTACTTTTCAAATAAAGAATCATCTCCTACACTCGATATTTACATATGAAACGAGCCGCAACACTTCTACTCCTTATCCTTTGTCTCACGGGCTGCCGCTACGAAAGCGATTTTGTATGCGATCCTCGCGAGCGGATGCTCCCCGCAAAACCCGATCCTGAGACCTGGGCCTATACCAAGGAGATTCTCAAGATTGTCAACACAATGGGAGCGGAGCTGGAGTATTACCACCAAGTTTGGCTCGAGCACTCTTACGCCATCCGCGATGACGATGGGCAGTTTTACATCTGGCTCGACTTCAGTACCCAGTCTCTCCAGGACATCCCCGGTGCGAGGCGCCTCATGGTCAAGCTCGTGACCGACCTCCTGGGCAGGCTCAACGATAGTTCGATGCTTGCTGCAGCCCAGCAGGGCATTCCCTTTACGACAGACAACCTTTATGTGGATATCGAGTACACCAGTTTTTATGGGGTGTATGACGATCCTCTCTATGTAGGCCGTTCTGAGCTCGACCATGGCTATATGAACGTCTTTTATGCTCACACCGCCTTTGAGAAGGAGCCTGTTTACTACCACAAACACAGCGAACCTTTTGAAACTTCTGTGGAAATTGTCGCTGCAATCGAAAAGGCTGACGAGCACCTGCGTCCTGACTATATCCATCAATATGACCGCTTGGTCAGCCCTGTTGACTGGATGTCCGGCCAGCCCGACTATGTCCGAAGCCGTACCGAAGACTTTGACATTGACAAGTTTAAAAAGAAAAGTACGCTTTCCAACTACCCTAAACGCGGTATAGAGTCCGAAGAGCAGCCGGTCGTTCCTTACGATGCAGAGGGTGGAGGAAAGTCTGACAAATCCTCCTGGTCAAAGTAATTTTCTAACATTTTTCTTTATTAAAAATTAATAAATTCATGCTTTAATTAGGCCTGTTTGAATTTATATTACGGTGCAATGGAGAAAAATTTGTTATGAACCCAACCAGCCCAATCCACAGTTTTCAAGAAAATTCTAAGTATACATGGACAAAACGCGGTGTCACAGCTGCCGTGATTGTCGCTGCCGCGAAGACAGCAGATCCTCTCGCAATCATTGGCTCTGTCGCCTTCGGTGTATTAAACATCGTCAACATTGTGACAAGGTGGGCAGACAAGCAGACGCTGATGGGTCATAATATCGTGAAGCTGGCCGCAACAGCCACGCTCGCGACCATCTCAGCCGTCGCTCTTCTCTCTATTGCCGAAATTCCCCTTACCGCTCTACTTGTTTCGAAACTTGCCCTAGCAATCGCGAGCCCAAGCCTCCTCGAACTTCTCGTGGAAAACGCGATCGCTTACTTCCGCGCTTCTCAAAAGGCTGATTCTCAAAAACCCGCTCCTATTCCTACACCAACACCGGTTTCAAAACCTGAAGATAAGCCAACACCTTCTACAGAACGCTCTACTGCGTCAGATCTTGCTAACACAGCGGTCAGGGCGGTGCGAAAGAAGAAAGCTCGGGAAAGGACCGCACATCTTGCCACCCTTGCCAGAACAATTAGAACGAGTACTTTTAAAGCTGGGGATGTGACTTCGACAATGTATCCAGAGGATGCTCGAGAGGTTGAAGTGTCTAAAGAAGAGTTTCCTAGAGGTGCAACACTCCAACGTAAGCAGAGCTATGCTAAAGCCGTGGCACGACTCGCAACCTTCTCTCTTGAGCAGAGGGAAATCGCTCGTCAAGAACTAGAAAAACTAGTTGAGGAAGGATTCGAAACAGCGCTCGTTCTCTTGTTAGATCAATTTGATATTGAGCTGAGTGAAGAGCGAGTGAGTCAGTTCCGTTACTTTGAGGTTCTTGACGCACTCGATGAGTTTAACAATTCAAATATTGAAGAAGGATTAAAAAAACTCAACGCTTTGCATTGTGAAGGAGTAAAGGGGGCTGGTCGCTTGCTAGCAGCCTATACACTCCGATACGGAGATGGTGTGGACGCTGAAATTGCTTTTGGTCAACTCGTCACGATGGCTGATAATTTAAAATGTGTTTTTGCTAGTGAGCTTCTTGGACAGTATTATGCAAGTGGTCTCACCAATGGAAAGGACTCACACACCCGTGACCATGCGATTCACTACCTTGAGCAGGCTGCTTTAAACGGAGGGATTCTCTCTGCAGCTGAAGCGCTTGTACAAGTTTGTGAAGAAGGTGGCCCAAAATCCAAAGAAAAATTAGCTTTCTGGAAAGCGCGTGTTCTCACTGCAACAGAAGAGCCTAATGAAGCTCACAGAGCTGCAGTGGCTCTTTTAAATTCGGAAAAAGATGAAGATCGTCAAGAAGCCATTGAGATTCTTCAACTCTTGGTTAGAAACGAAAATTATGAGCTGGATTATCAGGCTCTCATCCGGCATTGCCAAAATGGAGAGTTGCGTCAAGAACTAAACCAGTTAATAGCTCTTGGAAAAGAGCACAACGTTCCTTTTTGTGTAGCGATGTTTCATTACGAAGCTTGCACTGAATCTTTGGAAAATTTCTCTGAGGCAGAAAAGGTTCTTTTGAAGTTGAAAGAAGAGGGAGCGACTTTTGTCGATCTTTTGTTAGGTTTCATTTATGTCGAAATTGAAGAAAAGCGTGCAGAAGGATTCAAGATTTTAGAGTCTTTAGCGAATGCAAAAGATGCTGACGCAGCCAACTTTCTAGCGAAGATTTATGCAGACGAAGATAACGCCTACGATGTAGAAGTGACCCCTGAGCTTCGAAGAAAAGGAAGACTCTATGTAAATATTGGTGCTGAGGGTGGGCTTGCAAGCTCAAGACAGCTTAAAAAAGAAATGAGAGAAAACCTTACTGCAGCTCGAGCTCACTTAGCTGTTCCTGCACCTCCATCCCCTCCATTACCTCCATCAGGCACGCCTGTTCCAGCACTGGATCTATCTCCTTTATTGGAGAGAGCAGCCAGCACTGAGAGTGTTGCTTCTGTTGATCCGAAATACGTTCCTTTTCCTGTTAAGTCGCCAGAGGACACGCGTTATACTTTAGCGGTTCAAAGCCTTCAGAAGGAAGGGGAGCGGGAGGACGCCTTTAACGAATTCCTCGCGCTCGCTGAGTTAGGGTATCTTCGTGCCTTTAGAGAGGTTGTTCAATGTTACGAGCACGGTATTGGTGTGGAAGTCGACTTAGATGCATGTAATGAGTGGATTGCAAAAGGAAAAGAGCAGGGCTGCAATTTCTGTAAAGCAATGGATATTGTCGATCAGTTTAGAGATGGCTTAAAATTCAGAGCGGCGCTAGGACTTATTAAGAAACTAAAAAAAGTAGACGAGAACATGGGTAACCTCGCTCTTGGGCTTGTGCAATTGGAACGAAGAAAGGAAAAGGAGGCGCAAAAACTCTTGATGCCCCTTGCAGAAGCTGGAGATTTTAAGGCAGCGGCTGCGCTAGTTTCTAGAGCCGACAAGGATCCTCCTGCTGAAATTGCAAGAGTTGCAGCCAGTCGTGGTCATGATAGCTCGCTTGATCTGCTAAGCAGATTACAAGAAGAAAGCGGAGGAGGAAAATAATGAACGACATTCAAAGACTCGATCCTGTCACCACATTACATGAAAAGAGAACCTACAACTGGTCCAAGCGCTTGCTCGGCGTTGCAGTAGGAGTGGGTGGTTACACTGCTGCACAGCCCTATGCACTTATCGGAGCGATCGCTCTAGGAGTTCTGGAAGCGAGTGACTTGGTCGCCTCTACCTTCTCACCTGAGTCTTTCAAGATGCATACCGTTGTCAAGCTGGCAACGACCGCGGCGGTGGCGACGATCACAGCCATTGCCCTTCTCCATTTGGGAGGATTTCCGCTCACAGCGATTTACGTTGCGAAGCTAGCTGGAATCTTATCTGCTCCGGCGGCTGTAGAGTGGCTGTTGGAAGCGGGACGGATGTTCCTTCATGCTCCAACGGGCGATCAGCTGAAGATGCAAGAAGCCCTCCATCAATTTGGTCGTTGGGCAGAGCATCAAAAAGCCGTGGCCTCCTTCAAAACCCTTCACGAGAAGGGGTATGCTCCAGGTACGTTCTACTACGCCATCGCTCAACTCTGGGGACGTGGAATCAAAAAAAATGAAGATGCTGCATACCGGATTCTGACAGAACTTGCCAAAGCAGGAAACCATGATGCGAAAGCAGTCATTGCAGCTCAAGCTTGGGAAGCAGAGCACTCTGACTGGGCGAAACAAGATCTCGAAGCATGTGCTGCAGCCGGTTCGAGTTGGGGAGAGTATTATCTAGCCTACTGCCTGCTTCTTCCTCCTGGTCCTAATCAAGACTTAAATAGGGGAGCCGCTCTCATTAAAGCATCTGCTGCAAAGGGGAACATCGAAGCTCAGAAGTATAAACACCTTCGACGGACCCACGACCAGCAGATGGACGTGGATCCGATCAACTGGCTAGGACAGTTGAGGCTGCGGGGTGATAAATTTGAGAAAGAGGCGATCTGGTGGATGATTGAGGTCTACTCCAACGAAAAGGGTGGAGACGCCCTTGCCCTTGTCGACTACTGGATGGATGTTCTTAAAAATCGAGAAGATGCCAGTACGCCTTACCCAGCTGATGAGTGATATCCCCGGCAATCATTGAGTAGGGAGTTTTGATCTCTGCCGCCATCTCTCCTGCCAGGCCATGAAGAGTGGTACCAAAACAAGCGGCCGCTTCGACGGTGAGCCCTTGAGCTACAAGGCCGGCTAAGATTCCTGTAAGCACATCTCCACTTCCGGCCGTTGCCATGCCTGGTGTGCCCTCCGAGGCGATCACCGGTACATTGCCCTTCGCAAGGATGAAAGTGGGTCCGCCTTTCAAGACCACCACCACTTCTTTTTCATTCACATACTCTTGGCAGCGCTGAAGGAAGGTTGCTGACAGTTGTTCAGGCGTTTCGATGTTGAGAAGACGGCTCATCTCCCCACGGTGGGGTGTGAGAAGCGACCCTCGAGGAGGAGTGAGGTTTTCTTCAGCGATGAGGGTGAGCGCGTCGGCATCGATCACGAGTGGGGTTGTCACTTTCTCAAAGAGTTGAGGAAGGAGGGTGCGCATCTCTTGGCTGCGCCCGATACCAGGCCCGACAAAAGCTGCTTTAGCGTGATTCATCTGTTCGAAGATCTCGTCTGGAGACGAGTACGCGATCTTGATCAATTCAGGGATGGAGGCAGCGAGTTCGCTCTCCATGCCTCTGGGGTGGAGGAGGCGTATCATTCCCGCACCGGAGCGGAGGACCGCTTCAGAGGAGAGTAGCGCTGCACCCGGCATTCCAGGTGATCCCGCCAGTCCTACAACGAGTCCTGCTTCGTACTTGTGGCGTGTCCGCTGGATCGAAGGGCGAAGAGAGAGGGCATCTTCTTGCGTTAGCAGCCCTGCGAAGGGAGCCATTTCATGAACGAACTTTTCAGGGAGGCCGAATGGAACGATCTCGATCTCACCGACGTGGTTCCAGCCGTTACCGAGAAAGAAACCGCTCTTTGGAAGTCCGAGTGCGAGGGTGAGGGTCGCTTCGATCGCGACACTTTCGACCACGCCGCTTTCTCCTTCAACACCGGAGGGGATGTCGATGGCTACAATCGGAAGTTCGCTGGCGTTGGCTTGAGCGACGACTTTGTCGTAAGGGGCGTGGAGGGTGCCTTGGAAACCCGTTCCGAAGAGTCCGTCGAGGATCAGGTCGTAGTTGTCATGGATCTCTGCAGGCAGTTCAGAAAAAACGACCCCACCCGCTTTCTTGTAGCGGTCAAACTCTGTTTTGGCGAGGGGTTTGAGCTCCTCTTCTTTGCAGACGAGAAGGGCGTCGACGCTGCAGCCCTTTTGGATGAGGTGGAAACCGGCAACGAAGGCATCTCCACTGTTGTTGCCTTTTGTGGTCAGGAGTAGGATGCGTTTGTGAATCCCGATCGATTCGATGAAGCGGAAGGTTGCTTCAGCCACTCCCTTTCCGGCGGCTTCCATGAAGAGACTCTCTTTAGAGCCTTGTTCATAGCTCTTTGTCTCGGCACTCACCATGACGGAAGGGGTGATGACTTTGATCATTCTATAAGTGTTCCTCTTTGACCGAACGCTTCATGATTTCTTCTAAGACTTGAGAGAGTTGGAGCTTGTTGTGGAGGATATGGTGGACACCCTCGATGATAGGGAGGGGAACGCCGGTCTCTTCACTGAGCTTCAGAGCCGCTTCAGCGCAGTAGGCGCCCTCGACGACCATGCCAATCTCTTCTTCTGCATCTTTAAAGCTTTTTCCCTTTCCAATCAAGGCACCAAAGCGGAAGTTCCGGCTGAGGCTGGAGCTCGAGGTCATACAGAGGTCTCCCATGCCAGCGAGTCCACTGAAGGTCTCGGGGCGGCAGCCAAGAGCCACACCGAGCTTTTTGATCTCATGGAGGCCCCTTGTCATGAGGGCAGCACGGGCAGAGAAGCCCATATTCAAAGCCTCTGCAATTCCACAGGCGATGGCGATGGGGTTTTTGAGGGCTCCGACGAGTGTGACGCCTTGGATGTCGCTGTTTGGATAGACGCGGAGGGTGTTGGTGGTGAAGGCGTCCACAATTTGGTCAATCACCTCGCGGTTGAAGGCGGAAGCGACAACGGAGGAGGGGAGGCCACGGATGATCTCAGCAGCAAAGCTTGGGCCGCTGAGCGCACCAATGAGCTCTTTGGACTCTTTGCCGAAGACTTCCATCACCACATCGTGGAGAAGCATCCCGCTGCCGAGCTCGACACCCTTCGAAGTGAGCACAAGAGGAACACGGAGAGGCGTCACAGCTTTCACTTGTTCTAGAACGGGACGTAGTCCCGCTGTTGTGACCGACTCAACAAGGAGCTCTTTGTCCTGCACCGCTTCAGCAATATCGGTCGTGAATCGGATCGTTTTCGGTGCGACGACATCCGGAAAGCGTGGATGCACACCGGTAGCATTGAGCGTGTCTGCAAGCTCTTGGTTGGTCGTCCATGAGGTGACGTCATACCCCTTCCTTCCAAGAAGGCAGGCAAGACAAAACCCCCACGACCCTGTTCCTAGATATCCAATCTTTTTCATGAAAATAAGTATACCTATTCAGCAATAAATTCGCTATCGGTGAGAGGCGGTCTCTCTTTGAGATAGAAGAGGCGTGGGTCGAGCTCTTGAGCTAAAGAAAAGTCCTCTCCTGTCCAATCCCGAAGCAGTCTTTTGGTCTGGTCGGTGAGGTCGCGTGCGACCGTCTCTGGACTCGACGGCCCGTCGCGGTTTTTCAGAGGAGAGAAGGTCTCTTCTCTTTCGTAGAGGAGCACTTCACACTGGAAGTGTTCGAAAAGATCAAAGATAAAGGTCTCAAATTTCCATCCCTTCGTCACAGCTTCGCGGTTTTCTGGGAGGGTTTTGTAGGCTTTGTGTAGAGGCAGTTCAACCTGTGACGCTTCTTTTGCAGCGTCCATCGTGCAAGCAAAGAGAGAGAGGTTGGCGTAGAGGTAAAGCAGCTTTCCATCGGCGCGGCGTCTCTTCATTTCCTTGGGATCGACCTCAGAGTACTCCTTCACAAACAATTTTCCCTTCTCTTCCATCAGAAGCCCGAGAGACTCTGCTTCGTCGAGGCGCTCGATGGTCTTGACGGCCACTTCACATCCCTTTCCCAACAGACCGATGAGAGCAGAGTCGACCGGGTCAGCGAGGAGGTTGTCAATCAAGAGGAGGTTGAGCACCTCAATACCCGCATCTTCCCACTTTTTTCCCACCTCGGATTTGTAGAGGGAGTGAAAGACCTCTCCGTTGCCACTGGGCCCTGTTAAAAGGGTTCCATCTAAGCGGTGGAGGGGCTCTCCTTCTTTGGTGAGAAAGGGCAGACTCTCTTGAATGAAGAAGTCCACTTGGTTCTCTGAGAGGCCCCAAAAGTCGTGACTTACAAACGCTTCTCGTGTAGCTTCTGCATTCTCTTCTGAAACCATCACTGCGAGAGGGATCTCTTTTCCATTGACCTCTGAAGCAGCGGCGATTTTTTCGGAAAAGAACTGGAAAGCGGGCTTTTTCTTTACAGGCGTGACGGGATAGAGGCCTTTGGGCCCAGCAAAACCAAGGCGAGTCCCTTGCCCCCCTGCAAGAAGGACAACACCCACCTTCCCTGCTCTTAAGAGGGCTTCACCCTGTTCTAGAAGTGAGGGGCTTTTTGTTTGCACGCGCTCGAGTGGAACACCAGAGAGACCTGGTGGCTCTTTATGCAGGAGGGAGCGCTGTTTTTCAATCTGTTCCATCTTCAAATGCTTCAAGCCAGCGTTCATAGTCGGATTTTGGGCTGACAGGTGGAGTGTACTCCTCTTCGTACCGCTTTTCAAAGACTTTCAGGTAGTGGTTGAAGAGGGTGCCCTCTAAAACCGGGGAGTGTTCTTGAAGAGGAGAGCGTTTTTTAGGGGTGGGTTTTGGTTGAGGAGGGGGAGTGCGGATGCGCTGTTTAGTCATCCGTTCGTCGAGACGCTTTAAAAACCGGGGCGTCTTCTCTGTTTTCGCGTGCTTGATCCGGCTGAGGTAGGCGAGCTCGTTGTCGGAGGTGACCACCGTCACCTGCTCTGGCTGAGGGTGGCTCTCTAGCTCTGTGAGGATGAGCTCGTCAGCCGTCTCTCCAAAAGCGGAATAGAGGATCCGGAGTTTCTTATAATGAGAAAGGCTTCCATGCCCTAACCGGAAACGTCCATCAAAGATCAGGCTGAGATCCAACAAAAGAGACTCAGCTGCAGCGCTTAAGTGCTCGATGAACTTCTCACGTGAATGTTGAAGCCCAAAATCGTCCTGATTCTGAGAAAAGAGAAGATTGTAACCGTCGAGAAAATATTCCATACAAACTGACCTTCATTATACCAAGAACACTCAAGCACTTACAACCGTTTTGTTAACATAAAACTTTAATTTACAACAAGTTTCGATAGATTTCTTCGAGCGCTCCTGCTACAATCTGAGCTCGAATTCATAATGAAATACAACAAAATCACAAAGGAGCAAAGATGAAAAAATCTGTCGCAATTTTGAGTTGTCTCTTCACTCTATTTTTTGGCGCACAAGCCCACGCAGGATTTGTTTTTGAAGGTTACATGGAATCGAAAAACCTCAATCTCTCTGTTGGAGGAACGTTCGAGAATAACGGAACGCTCTTTGGAACAGAAGCCCTCAAGCTCTCTTGCGGAACCCTCGTCGGAACAGGACTGATCAAGTCTGATAAAGTGGTTTCCATTCGAACGAAAGAGTTTGGTTTTACAGGAGACATTGAGTACACAGAACGCTGTGTTATCACTGTGAAAGAAGATTTTGATCGAAATATCTGCTCGTTTAAAGGGCCCGTAGATGAGGATGGAAAGATGGTTGCTCCAGAGGTCACTGTTGATCCTACTCTCTGGAGTAAAGATGAGACCAAGAGCTGGGTACGCTCTTCAACATCCGTCTCCGCCCACTAATCACTGTTTTCTTTTTTTCTAGTGCTTTGAAAAAAAGACGCCCCACCTGAGCTGTCCCTCAGTTGGGGCTTTTTTTTGCCCTTTCAGGCGAATCTGTACCCTTTCGACTATTCCGAACCCCACTCCGAAAAAGTCGCGACTATTTCGAACTTGACCTCGAAATAGTCGGCTCAAATCAAAAAAAACGTACTTATAGGAAAAATCACCCCAAAATTCCGACTATTTCGAACCCTACTCCGAAAAAGTCACGACTATTTCGAACTTGACTTCGAAAAAGTCGGATCTTAAAATAGAGGCTATGAAGCGCTTTTACACACAGTTGGTTGAAAATCACTTTCTGAAGCACCGCCAAATGCTCTTTTTGACGGGGCCTAGGCAGGTGGGAAAAACGACAATAGCGCAGTCCTTGAAAAAGTCATGGAAAGCGTTTTACTACTTTAATTGGGATGTTGTGGAGGATCGCCAGCTGATTTTAAAGGGACAGGGTCCTTTAGCTGAGTATATAGGGCTGCATGCAGCAAAAGAGCGCGAGCCTCTTGTTGTTTTTGATGAGTTGCACAAGTACAAAGATTGGAAGAATTTCCTGAAGGGATTCTATGACGCTTATGCGGATCAGGTCAAAATTCTTGTCACAGGAAGTGCTCACTTAAACCTCTTTCATCACTCTGGAGATAGTTTGATGGGACGGTATTTTTATTATCGAATCCATCCATTCTCTGTCGCTGAGCTCGTGTCACCTCAAAATGGTGAAGAGGAAATCCATCCGCAACCGAGAGAAATTTTAGAAGAAGAGTTCGAGAATTTGTGGGAGTTTGGAGGGTATCCAGACCCGTATTTGACAGCAGATCTAGAATTTTTCAAAAAATGGTCAAGAACCAGAAAAGAGCAGCTTTTTAAAGGGGAAATTCAAAGTCTGACTACGATCCGTGAACTGGATCTTTTAGAGGTTTTTGCTGAGATGCTCGCTGAGAACGCAGGGCAACAGTTGTCCTACTCATCCTACAGCAAGCATCTACGTGTATCAGATAAGTCGATACGCTCGTGGTGTGATACCTTGACCCACTTTTATTATAGTTTCAATGTGAAACCTTGGTCAAAAAATGTAGCTCGTTCACTCATTAAAGAACCAAAAACCTACTTATGGGACTGGGCTCTTGTTAAAGATGCGGGAAGGAGAGCAGAAAATTTTGTAGCTTCGCACTTATTAAAAGCCGTGCACCTCTATACAGATCAAGGCTATGGGGATTATCAGCTGTGGTACCTTAGAACAAAAGACCAAAGAGAGGTAGATTTTCTTGTCACTAAAGACAACCAACCATGGTTTTTAGTGGAAGTGAAAAAATCGAACAGTAAAACGATCTCTCCTGATCTGGTCTACTTCCATGAAACCTTGCAAGTTCCTCATGCATTCCAAGTTGTGATGGATCTTCCTTTTCAAAATGTGAATTGCTTTGAGTATGAGAGGCCCGTCATCGTTCCTGCCAAAACGCTCCTATCTCAGTTAGCCTAGAACTTAGCTGAAAGTCGTATGATGTTCAGGGTGATTAAAGAAAAGCTGACCTAGCCTTTGTAGTTGTTCAAGCTTTTCTTTTTGCCGGTCTTGTCTACCTGGGCGATAGGCCGCCTGATAGGCACGGTTCACTGCTGCACGTTCGTTTTGTTGAGCTGCGAGAGTGACGTTGTGCTGATTCAAAGCATCGATGGCATAGCCTTGAATCTTTTCATCATCGATATTGAGATTGGGAAACTCTCTTCGAACCCCTTCGGTCACGGCGCTCAAGTAGACGATAAGAAGCCATCTATCCTCCTGGCCAATGGGGCCGGGCCTATCCCATCGAACCTGTCCTTCTTCAAAGTGGTAAGACTTTCGGTGCATATAGAGTCCTTGAGCAGCCTGTTGGAAGAAGCGTTTCAATGCAATGGCTTGAATTTGTCCAGGAGTCGTTTCTCTGCCTGAGAAGCGAACCTGCAGCTGAGTCATGAGAGGAAGTCGGACCTCAGGATCCATCGCCTCCGTCTTAAATCCAGCCAAATAGGGAAAAAGAAAATCGTCAACGGCATCCTCAACGTGCTTAGCGATGAAAGGAGCCTGAACAGTGATCCGGGCCCTTTTTGAGAGCGGTTGGCCTTCCTGGGGCTGTTTTGGAATAGAATGTTTATTTTCAATTCGCATACATTAAATTCTATCATAATTATATAAAGATTTTGTTAAATAAATATTAGTTTATTATAAATAAATTATTTGGTATAATAATGTTATAGTAAAAAGGGGTGTGTATATGGATAGTGAGCTATTTGCTTTGTTTGGGGAATCTGAAAAAGGAGACTTTCGTGAGCCTTACTACTTAGAGACGTTACATGAGCTCCACGAGGCTCTAGGCCTTCCTCCTGATGGCTCAGCTGGAATCCATTACGCTGTCCGAGCGCTTCTCTACGGCAACTCGCTCCTCTTCTTCCGTGTTCAAGAAGAGGGCTTCTCCCACCAGGACTATTTTGAGGGCCTCTGGATGCTGAAAAAAACCGTCGAAGGTGAGAATCTCTTAGCTGTGGGCATCCCCGGTGTCGGTAGCCAAGAGGTGATCCACGCGGTAGGAGAGGTCTGTGAAGACACCTCCTCCCTGATTCTCATTACCGAAGATGATCTCTACGACTATCTCACCGACACAGGGTAACTTCAAGGGATCCTGTCAGAGCTCACAAAGAGCATAAAGAGAGGAATCAAGACCGTTACAAATCTACGCTCCCGAAAGGGAGCGTTTTTTTGCACTTTGGCTTGTCCTTCATTGCGGAGCGGTGAGCTTTGAGGTCTTTTTTAGCCTGAATTGCCATTAAATACAGATTTATAGGAATCATAATGGCCGTATTCTCCAATAATACGGCCAAAAACTTGAAAAATGGCCGTATACTAATCTACGCTCCCCAATGGCAACGTTTTTCTACCGTTTTAAAGTGAACTTTGGCTTGTCCTTCATTGCGGAGCGGTGAGTTTTGGCTAGAGCGGTATTTTTGTCTATACCATGACCACCTTTCGAGTAGATCGTTGCAAGGCCACGGTGTGCTTCAGCTCTAGTGTGAGGATATTCACTTGCAAGGGCCTTTTTAAAGTGAACTTCGGCTTGGGCGTAATCTTTTGCGATACCATGGCCACCTTCCAAGTAGATCTTTCCAAGGCAATAGTGTGCCACAGCTTTGGTGTAGTCACTTCCACCTACAAGAGCTTGTTCTAAGAGCTTTTTGGCTTGGGCATAATCTTTATCTTCTGATTCTTCACCACTACCATAGAGGTGTTTTTTTCCTGTGAATAATGCTAGCTTTGCTGCTGTTTGATTTATCTTCTCTACGAAGCTAAAAGGGCTATGACCTGCTACTCGTTCTCTCTGTGTGGGTCTAGGGTCTAATTCAGACGCTTCTCGTGGGCGTTTCTTACTTGCAAAATGTTTAATAACGAGGTTGCTGACTCGGCTTGCGCGACTCCTCGTAGGATAATTAGGTCCTCTACTGAGAGAAATCAGGACTTCATTCCACTTGGCTTTACATTGTGCTGTGTCGACTTGAAGTTGGTCTAAAATTCTTGTGGCGACCTCACTCGTTCTATCGTTCAGCTGCTCTCGAAGTGAAAGTTTTTCTGAATCAGAGACCCCACTTGCCTCGATTGCAATGTAGGCCTGAGCTATCTTTGAGAGACTGTTAAAAGAAATATCCAAAATCATATGAGTTACTCTATTTTTATAACTTAAAATTAGAAATATATTAACATAATAATATTTAATTGTCGAATGGAAATGTCTGTTTAAAATTTATGTATGTTAAAGAAAAAGTTTCAGTATAGGAGCGTTTTCTTTGTTATTTAGAAGTGAATGGACTCGATGAATTCAAAAAATTAATTGATAGAACCTTTTCAGAAAGGCAATCTTCTCCAAGAAAGCTAGTTAGCTTCACTTTTAGTGAGTGGATCTATTCCAATGAAGAGTGGATTCGTCAAACGTGATACCTAATTCACGAAGAGTTTTTAATTCCCTATCTAAAGCATCTTTCTCTGATTGAGAGTCACTTTTGTGGACTGCTTTATAAAAAACCCGTGCTACCTCAAAACAGGTCTCTGACTCTTGATCTTCTTGTCGGAGGTGATGGATCATCGCGAGGAAGATATAGGCTAAAGCACTGAAAACTGGATGATTTTCTCTAAGTTCATCTTTGAAATGTTCAACTGCTTGGTCAAAATCAGTGGTGACTGTTTCGTCCCCAAAAAAGTAGATCCGTCCAAGGAGATGGCTCGCAGTCACCTTATTGAGTGTATTTCCTCCAAGAAGAGCCTTTTTGGCGTACTTTTTGGCTTTGGCGAAATCTCTGTTGAGACCAGGACCCCCATCATGATAGATTTTTGCTAGGAGAAGGCTTGCATCCGCTTTGCAGCGTGCACTTCCTTCCGCAATAGCCTTTTTGGCGTACTCTACGGCTTTCACGAGATCTCTGTCTATGCCAGGGCCACCATCGTGATAGATTCTTGCAAGGAGCTCTTTCGCATCCGATTGGCAGCGTGCACTTCCTCCCTCCGTCGCCCGTTCAGCGTGTTCTTTTGCTTTGGCGACGTCTTTGCCTACACCATTCCCACCAAAGTAGTAGATATATCCAAGGAGTTGGTTCGCATTCGCCCTAATACTAGAATTTCCCTTATCAACGGCCTTTTTAGCGTATTCTTTAGCAAGAGTGAAATTTCTTTCGATACCATGACCACCATAACAGTGGATGTTCCCAAGGAATATCTCTGCTTCAGCTTTGCAGGAGACATCACTTCCCTCGAGAGCGCCTTCGAAGTGTCTTTTCGCCTTAGCAAAGTGTCTGTTTACACCCGGGCCACCAGAAAAGTAGATATGTCCAAGGAGTCGGTGTGTATCAGCGATGGCGTCGACTTCTCCTCCTTTGAGACCCTTCTGGAGGTGCGCTTTAGCTTCAGCGTAATTTCTGTCTACACCATCCCCACCAAAAAAGTAGATGTATCCAAGGAACCTATTCGACACAGCGATGTAGGATGTATCCGCGCCACGAAGGACTTGCTTGAAGTACTCATTAGCTTCGTAAAAATTTTTTTCAACTCCATGACCACCAAAATAGTAGATTCTTCCAAGGGAAAAAAGCGCCAACGCTTTGTAGGACGCTTCTCCAGCAATAAAAACCTGTTCGAAGTAGTCTTTAGATTTTTGAAAATCTTTTTCGACTCCAGGACCACCCAAATAGTAGATCATTCCAAGGAGTCTGAAGGCCTCAGGCTTGAAGAGTCCAACTCCTATGATCAGAGCTTGCTCGAGATGCGCTTTGGCTGTAGCGAAATCTTTTTCAACTCCATAACCACCCAAATAGTAGATGTGTCCAAGGAGCTTGTTCGCCACTGTTGACTCAAGTGCATCTCCTTTGGCAAGAGCTATTTCCAAGTGCTCTACCGCTTTATCCCAATCGATGGAGACTTCAGCACCATAAAAGTACTTCTTTCCTTGTTCCAGGTCGAACGTTGCTGTTTCGACCTTTGCTAGTGTTCTTACTTCTTGAGGTGCAACCCTGCTTAGTGTTCTCCTTCTACTTGTCCGTCTTCTTTGGGTCGGTCTAAGGTCTAAAGGTGCTTCTCGAGGACGTTTTGTGCTTCCAAAACGATTCATGACGAACTTGTTCACTTGGTATGTTAAGTTTTCTGATAAAGAGTGTGTCCTTTGATGTAGAGCAGGCTTAATACTTGCCCGTCCTCTGTCTTGAAAATGTTGAATGACGTGTTCGCTGACTTGACCTTCGAGATTGCCTGCAAAAGTAAAAGACACTGGAGTAAGAGACTGCATGATTTCTTGTAATTGAGCTTCACAACGCTCTGGGTCTACTTGAAGATCAGCTAAAATTTCATTTGCGACATCTGCTGTACTATCTCTTAGCCGGTTTTGGAGTAGGCGTTTATTTTCTTCAGGGACTTCACTCACCTGAAGCGCGATATATGCCTTCGCTCTTGCGGAAAGTTCGTAAAATGAAGGTGAAATCATAGTAAGCCCTCGGCTTTTATAATTTACACATTGAATTCATATAGAAATTGGATCTATTTATCAAGAGGAAATGTTTATTAAGTAGGTGAAAATTTAAATAAACGCTCCTGATCGAAGCGTTTTCTTTGCGATAAAAGGGAGTAGGCGTCTCTATGAAGCTTGTTGCTTCACTCTTGGCGAGTGGATCTACTCCAATAAAGAGTGGATTCGTCGAACGTAATGCCTAATTCATGAAGATCCTTCAACTCACTCAATAAAAAATCTTTCTCAGGTTGAGAGCAGCCAACATGGGCATCTATATAAAAAGCCCGTGCTAGCTCAAAACACTTCTCTGACCCATGATACTCTCCTTGAAGGTGATGGATCATGGCAAGGAAGATATGAGTTAAAGCACTAAAACCTGGAAACCCTTCTCTAAGTCCAGCTTTGAGATAATCTGCTGCTTGCTCAAGATTTTTTGAGACTCCATCGCCACCATAAAAGTAGATTCTTCCAAGAAGATCGTTTGCACGAGCCGATATCGGTACACCTTCTTCCTTAATTGCCTCTTCGGCGTATTTTTTTGCCTTTGCGAAATCTTTTTTTAGACCGTAACCCCCATAGTAGTAGCTTCTTGCAAGGAGCCAGTTGGCTTTAGCTTTGTGGCTTACACTTCCGCCCACAAGAGCCTTTTTGGCGTGTTCTGCAGCTCTGGCGTAATCTCTGTTGGGGTCTTGAAAGCCATAATAATAGATTCTTGCAAGGAGGTAGTTGGTATAAGCTCTGCAGCGTGTACTTCCTCCAACGAGAGCTCTTTCCAGGTGCTGCTTGGCTTTGGTAAAGTCTTTTTGAATACCAGGACCCCCATCATAATAGATTCTTCCAAGAAGCTCATTCATATTAGATTGGACGGGTGTACTTCCTCTCTCAAGAGCCCTTTTGGCGTGCACTTCGGCTTTGATGAAATCCCTCTCTTGTCTAGGCCCACCATAATAATAGATTCTTGCAAGGAGATCGTTCATGTAAGCTTTGCAGTATTCAGTCTGTCCTTTAAAGCCTCTTTCGGTGTGTTCTATGGCTTTCGAGAAATCTTTTTGAACTCCATAACCACCATGATAATAGATCATGCCTAGGAATTTGTTTGCGTCAGCAGTAAAGAACACATCTTCTTCAACAAAAGCTTGCTCGAAGTGCTCTATTGCTTTAGCGAAATCTTTTTCAACTCCAAACCCACCCAAATAGTAGATCTTTCCAAGGAGTTTGTGGACTTCAGGCTCAAAGACTCCAACTCCTAACACAAGAGCTTCTTTGAAGTACTCTATTGCTTTAGCGAAATCTTTTTGAACGCCAAACCCACCTAAATAGCAGATCCTTCCGAGGAGTTTGTGGATTTTAGGTTTAAAGAATCCAGCTCCTATCTTAAGAGAGTCCTCTAGGTGCGTTTTGGCCTTAGCGAAATCTTTTTTAACTCCAAACCCACCCAAATAGTAGATGTATCCAAGGAACTTGTTTGCCTTAGTTGACGTGATAGCATCTGCTCTTTCAAGAGCTCTTTCAAGGTGCGCTTTGGCCTTAGCGAAATCTTTTTCAACTCCACGACCAAAATAGAAAATCTTTGCTTGTTTCATGTTGAACTCTACTGTTTCGTCCTTAAGTAGTGTTCTTTCTTCTTGAGGTGCAGCACTGCTACTTGTTCGTCTTCTAACAGAGGGACTAAGATCTGTAGGCACATCAAGCTGGCGTTTTGTACCTTTAGGTGGTGTGCCTTCAAAATGCTGAATGACGAGGGTGCTAACTTGGTGTGAGAAATTCCCTAGTAAAAAAATAGACACTTGACCGAGAGATCTCAGAACTTCTTGTAATTTAGTTTCACAAAGTTCAGGGTCTACTTGAAGATCACTTAAAATTTCACTTGCAGCATTTGCGGTACGACGCTTTAGCTGGTCTCGGAGTATGTGTTGTGTTTCTTCATGAACTCCACTCGCTTGAATCGTGATGTATGCCTTAGCTGTTTGGGAAAGTTCATGAAAAGAAATTGGTGAAATCATGCCAACCCCTCGGTTTTTATAATTTACACCTTAGAGTTATATCCAAGCTAAAGGGATTTATCAATTAGAAATGCTTGTTAAAACTCTATTGGCGGCCTCTGTCGTTCTATCTTGCAGTTGCATCTTGAGTGCAAGCTTTTCATCATCAGGGATTCGGCTTGCCTGAATCGCGACATGTGCCTGTGCTATCGGTGAAAGGTCACCGAAAGTAATATTTAAGCTCACTATAAAACTCCTATTTGTCGTCTCTTTTTAGACAGAAGCAGGCTCAGCTGTGGCTCCAGCGAAGTAGGTTTTAAGGCCTTCGGTGGTGGGCTTCATTGCTTGCTTGCCGTTTTTCCAGTTGGCGGGGCAAACCTCTCCGTTCTTTTCGTAGAAGATGAGAGCTTCGAGAGTGCGGAGCGCTTCGTCAACAGAGCGTCCGATGGGGAGATCGTTGATCAGTTGGTGACGGACGGTCCCTTCGCGGTCGATGAGGAAGAGTCCACGGTAGGAGATGCCTTCACCTGGGACGAGGACACCGTAGTTTTCTGCGATAGATTTGGTCACGTCAGCGAGGAGAGGGTATTCGACACCCTCAATGCCGCCGGCATTTTTAGAGGTGTTGAGCCAGGCGAGGTGGCAAAAGGCGCTGTCGGTAGAGCAACCGATCACTTCTGCGCCGAGCTTTTTAAAGTCGTGGAGACGTTCTTGGAAAGCGTGCAGTTCAGTGGGGCAGACGAAGGTGAAGTCCAGAGGGTAAAAGAAGAGGACGACATACTTATCGCGTAGGGATGAGAGTGAGAAGTTTTCTAAGATTTTTCCTTTTTCTACGGCTTTAGCAGAAAATTCAGGGGCTTTTTTTCCAACGAGGTTGGTCATGGGTTTTCTCCTTATCGATCTTGAAAGAGTTCGCGAGCTTGTCCTAGCCAACTCTCAGCACCAAGGGTGGTCGAGGGGCCATGGCCGGGATAGACGGTGGTCTCTTTCGGAAGTTGTTCAAGTTTTTTTAGCGATGTCCACATCGCTTCGCTGTCGGCTTTCGGAAAGTCGAGCCTTCCGATCGAGCCTTTAAAAAGGGTGTCACCAGAAAAGAGGAGTCCCTCTTTGGGTGAGTAAAAGCAGACACCACCGAGCGTATGGCCTGGGGTGTGGATCACGTCAAACTGGAGCGGACCGAAGGTGAGAGTCTCACCCTCAGTGATGAGGTGTTCTGCAGAGGTGGGTGGCACTTCACAGAAGAGGGGGAGTCCATCGGAGCCCGGACTTTCAAGGTTTTCCAGGTCGTTTTTGTGGATATAGAGGGAGGTCTTGAGCTCGTCTTTGAGGGCTTTCGCGTCGGCGGTGTGGTCGGTGTGTGAGTGGGTGAGGAGGAGGGCAGCACAGGAGAGACCGTTCTCTTTTAGAAAAGCGGGGATGAGTGCAAGTGCTCCTGGAGGAGCGTCGATGACCACAGCTGTCTGACTCTCGGGTTCGGAGACGACATAACAGTTAGTTTCGAGTGGACCTAAGGGAAAAGTTTTAACTTTCATCATAAAATAAAGAAATGCACTGGAGAGGACTTGAACCTCTGACCCCATGGTTCGTAGCCATGTACTCTATCCAACTGAGCTACCAGTGCATGATCGTTCAAAGACCTCAAAATCATGCCTGAAAGGGCTGTTTAAATCAAGTCACCGGAAAGGAAGGTGGCGATCTCTCCAGAAGGGAGTTTCATTTGGAGGGTTCCTTGATCAGAGATGGAATGGAAGTGGCCTTTGGTGACCTTCTCATCGACATGGAACTCGATGAGATCGCCTGGGCTGTGAAGGAGGTGGCGCTTGTAGTAATTCAAGAAGATGGGGAACTCCTCTTCCGTCAGGTAAGCTAAATTTTTCTTATAGTAGGCTGTGATGGATTCGAGGAGCTCGGGAATGGAGTGGGGCGTTCCGGTTTCTTGGAGGAGGGAGGTGGCGGGGCGTGAGACCTCTTTCAACCCTTCAAGGGGGAGATTCACGTTGATTCCGAGGCCACTCGCGACCATCCAGTTGTCTTCGACGGAGAGGGTCTCTGTCAGCACGCCGGCCAGTTTTTTCCCATTCAGGAGGAGGTCGTTGGGCCATTTCAGCTGAGGCTGGAGACCCAGCTCCAGGACCGCTTCGAGCGCACTTAGGGAAAGAACTTGTGCAAAGTTATGAAGGTAGGGGAAGGGTTTTTGATGGAAGGAGCAGAAGGTGACGTTGAGGTTCACTCCTTTGCCGGAGATCCATTTGCGCCCGGCGCGACCCCGTGCTTTCGTCTGTTCTTCCCCGTAGAGAACGGTGAGGAGAGAGGGATCGAACTCACTTGCATGTTCGAGCGCGTAGGTGTTGGTAGAGTCGATCGTTTTAAAGGTTTTTAAGATCGACTTCATGAACTATCCAGGTTAGAGCGCTTTCACTCTCTCTTTAAGGTAGTCACCGAGAGAGAGTTCACCGTGACGGACCTGAAGGAGGAGGCGGCTGGCAGCTGGAGAGTCGAGGCCGAGCAGCTCTTCGATCGCGGCTTTCTCATCCGTGGGGCGTCCGACTTTCTGGTAGAGAGCGCTGAGCTCGAGCAGTGTCGCGGCGTAGAGGGTGGAAGTTTGATCTGCGCTGAGGCTTTCCTTCAGAGCTTCAAAGCCTTGAACTGAGGAGTTTAGAGAGCTTTTCGCAAAAGATTCGTACGAGGCGAGTCCATTTTGTTGGAGGCGCTCGAAAGCAGCGGGAGCGAACTGTTCAGCCTCTTTTGAAAGGCCTTTGGAGAGCAGGGCTTGAGCCACGAGAGGCGTGTACTTCATTTTGAGGTCGGGAGCCTGGTTGAGGAGCTTAGTCAGGGGAGTGAGGGCTCTGCTCACTTCTTCTTTCGGAGTCTCAAGGAGGGTGTGGTAGAGTTGGTTGGCTTCTGCGACGTGGCGGATTTCTGAGCCTTTCGAGGGGGTGAAGAAGAAAAAGAGGATGGAAATGAGAAGGAGAAGTCCCAGTCCAGCGTAAAGAACGCTGTTTAAATTGTCCGTGACGAAGTCGATCACTTTATCCATGATTGGAGGTTCCATCGTTTCGACTTTCGCTTCGATCGTTGGTTGATTGAACTTTTTTGTCATATGCCTCACACTCTAGGTTAAGTTTTCGGTAAATTATACATTTAAAGGCGATAAATCCAATGAGTTTTCCTCCTTCACAGACAGAAATTGAAAATGCAGCCCACACCATCCTAGAGGTGGAGATCGGCGAGGTGGCCGTCAACCCCCACCAGCCGCGCAGGACCTTCGGCAAGGAAGAGCTGGAGGAGCTGGCCGAGTCGATCCGGGAGCTGGGCCTTCTTCAACCCCCTGTGGTTAGGTGGGTTGAGGAGCGACGACGCTTTGAGTTGGTGGCTGGGGAGCGCCGCTACCGCGCCGCTTATCTAGCAGGAATGACCAAGATTCCTGTCATTGTTAAAGAGGCGGATGCCTTCTTTAGTGCCCAGGCAGCTCTTGTAGAGAATATCCAGCGTGTCGATCTGAACCCCCTCGAGATTGCGAGAGCGCTCGCTGAGCTGAGAAAGTTGGGCCTCACCCTCGATGAGCTAGCGAAGAAAATTGGGAAGAAGCGTTCAACGATCTCCAACTACCTTAGGATCTTAGAGCTTCCTCGCGAGGTGCAGGAGGCCTTAGAGGCAAGCTCCATCACAATGGGTCATGCTAAAGCGATCCTTTCGAAGGAGGGGAAGAGCGAGCAGCTCCAGCTCCTTCATGAAATTCTCGAAGGAGGCCTCAGCGTCCGCCGCGCTGAAGAAAAGGTTTCAAAAGTGAAGCGGAATCGGGTAAAAAAGGAAGAAACTGACCTGCCCACCAAAGATATACACTTGGAAGAGATCCGTGAGCGGATCCAACAGTATCTGGGCACGAAAGTCACCCTCACAGGCGACCCGGACTCCGGAAAGCTGATCATAGACTTCTACGGCCAGGATGATCTTGAGCGGGTGGCAGAACTGATCGGCGTGGTATTTGATGGAACTTGAAAAGCTTGAGCTCTTTATTGATGGAATGACCTGTGTCAGCTGTACGGGCGCCATTCAAAAAGCGCTGAAGTCTAAAGAGGGTGTCTATGACGTCGAAGTCAATTTCTCCACATCCAAAGCCCACCTCCGTTTCGATCCCCACCTCACCCATAAAGAAGCCCTTCTTGAAGCTGTGAAACTTGCCGGTTATCACGCCACGCTTGAAGAGAAGAGCGGCCAGCAAGACCAAGCGGTCCGCGGCGCGCGGAGCCGCTTTGTTCGTGCACTTCTACTGACGCTGCCCCTCTTTGCAGGGATGTTTGCTCACCTCTTCGGTTTTAAAGAGACCGTTCCGATCTGGTTGCAGATGGTGCTTTCAACGATTGTTCAATTCTGGTGTGGATGGCCCTTTTATCAGAGCACCTTCCATGCAATCCGTGCACGCTCTGCGAATATGGATGTCCTCATCGCGCTGGGAACCTCAGCTGCTTGGGGCTTTAGCGTGATCAACTTCTTCGCAGATCTTGGCGAACCCTACTATTTCGAAGCTTCAGCGGGGATCTTGACGATTGTTCTACTTGGACGCTACCTCGAAGTGAAAAGTAAAACGCGTGCAACGAAAGCGATCGAAGCCCTGCTCAACCTCCAACCCCAAGTGGTCTTCAAGAAAGTGGGAGAGGAGTTTGAAGAGGTGGAGATCGCAGTGCTTGAAAAAGAGGATCTTTTCCGTGTGCGGCCGGGAGAAAACGTAGCGGCCGATGGGGTGGTGATAGAGGGGGAGTCAGCTGTCGATGAGTCTCTCGTCACAGGAGAGAGCCTTCCTGTCTTCAAAGAGAAGGGGACGACCGTCTATGCTGGAACAGTGAACACAAGTGGAACGCTGCTTGTCCGAGCGACCAGCCTGGCGAGTGACAACTTGATTAGTAAAATCGCTAAACTTGTCGAGCATGCGCAAAACTCACGCGCTCCTGTTGAGCGGTTGGCAGATACCGTTTCTAAGTATTTCGTCCCTGCTGTGCTGTTGCTGAGCTTTGCAACCCTTTTTGGATGGGTGCTTTTGGGCCATGAGTTCAGCCGCGGTTTGATCGCAGCCGTTTCCGTGCTTGTCATCGCATGCCCCTGCGCGATCGGTCTTGCTATTCCGATTGTCATTGTGGTCGCGACAGCAAAAGCGAGCCGTTTTGGAATTCTCTTTAAGGAAGCGGAAGCCATTGAGGTCTTGGGCGGTGTCAAAACGGTGGTCTTTGACAAAACGGGAACCGTGACTGAGGGACGCTTTTCCGTTCAGAAGGTGCTGGTGGAAGATGGTGTCGAGAAGAACGATTCTCTGCAGATTGCTGCATCGCTTGCACAGTTTTCAACGCATCCCCTCTCCTCTGCAGTCTTGAACGAAGCGAAGAAGCGCGGCTTTGATATCGAGCCGGTGACCGATTTTGTCTCCTATCCTGGGAAGGGAATCCGAGGGATCAAGCGGGGTGTGGAATACACGCTCGGTTCTGAGCGTTTTGCAGAAGAGCAAGGCGCGACTGTACGGCCTGAGTTCGCTGAGTTCTCAGAAGAACATGCGGCGACGGTCCTCTTCCTTGTGAGCCAAAAAAAATGCCTCGCCGCTTTTATGATGCAGGATTTGATTCTAGCGAGCGCTCCCGCTGCAGTAGAAAAACTGCACAGTCTAAACATTAAAACAGTGATGATCACTGGAGATACCTACCGCTTTGCGAAGGTGGTGGCAGAACAGCTCGGGATCGATGATTTCCACGCTGGTGTCCTTCCACAGGATAAGGCGCGTCAGGTGAAAAACATCAAAGAATTTAGCAGTCCGGTAGCGATGGTAGGGGATGGAATCAATGACGCTGCTGCGATTGCAACGGCTGATGTGGGGATTGCGATCGGATCGGGTTCAGATATCAGCATCGAAGCGAGCGACGTGACGCTCATCAAAGAGGACTTGATGAATGTCCCTTGTGCTATCCAGCTTTCTAGAAAAACGATGCGTGTGGCGAAGCAAAACCTCTTCCTCGCGTTTATTTACAACGTGCTCGCGATTCCTTTTGCGATGATGGGTCTTTTAAGTCCTCTCATTGCTGCTGTCGCAATGTCGCTGAGTTCCCTTTCAGTGATCTTTAATGCCCTTCGTCTCAACCGCTACAACCCTAGGTAGCCGCGATGTTCCGTCTCGATTTCATCTGGCTGCTCACGGCGATCGCTCTTTTTTTCTTCATCGGTCTACTGGCAAAAATCCGACGCGGTAAACCCTCTCTGAAAATCTCCTATCTTGAATCGTACAAGGTGATTGGTCCTATGGGGAGGAGGCGCTACAAAGATGCCTCAAAGCTTTTGATGCTGGCAGCGCTTTTTACAGGTTTTCTCGCTCTTTCTGACCCGAGGTGGGTGAAAGAGCGGACCTTCACACCTGAGGTCAAAAAAGAGGGGCGGGCGCTCTTTCTTGTGTTGGACCGCTCGAGCTCAATGAAAGAGCTTGCAGAAGGGGATGGAGTGAGCATGAAGACGCGTTGGCATCAGATGAAGGAGTTTGCTCTCAAGTTTGTTTTAGGTGACGAGCGTTCAGGCTTGCCGGGACGCTCAGAAGATTTTATAGGGCTGGTCTCGTTTGCGAGGAGTGCGGACATTCTCGTGCCCTTAACTGAAGATCACATCAGTGTCGCTAAAAAGATCGAGTCAATGACACTTGCGAAAAAGGGAACGGACGGCACGGCGATGGGATATGCTCTTTATAAAACAGGGAGCTCTTTGGCGCATCTGATGGAGAGTTCGGAGATGCAGATCAAAGACCCTGCCATCTTACTGATTACCGATGGACTTCCCGCTCCACATGCGGACGACCGCAACAACCCACTCCGATCGATGACCATCGAACAAGCCGGACAGTTTTTAGAAGAGAAGGGAATCCGACTCTACATTGTGAATATCGACCCTCTTTTTCTGCAGAGTGACTTCCAACCCCACCGAGCGCTCCTCACACGCATCACTGAAGGCACAGGGGGGATGTTTTTCATCACTCAGAATGAACAGCAGCTACAGGCGGTTCTCAAAGAGGTGGACCGTCTGGAGAAGTCTGTGTTGCCGACACCTAAAGCTACCTACAAAGCTCAGCAGCGCACCGCTTCTCTTTACCCCCTTCTGGTTTTCAGCTCCCTCGTCTTCCTTCTCCTCTCCCTCTACTTTGAAAATGTGAGGGCACGATGTTTTCCTTAACCACGTTAGATTTTGAGCGTCCTGCGCTTCTCCTTTTCATCTTTTTCGGCTTCCTCGTCTTTGTCTTTTACGCTTGGGCATATTTCGCTCGAGAGAAGAAGAAGGAGGAGCTGGAATTTAAAGAGATGCTTCATGACCGCCTCAGCTCCTACTATTTCTTCCGTTCCGTTTTTCTTTTTTTGGCATGGCTGTCACTCTGTTTCGCTCTTGCTGGTCCGAGAGGAAACCCCGAATATCTTTTCCCTGTCGTGGAAGAGACGGAGTCTTTGCCTCAGATTTTTGTGATCGACACTTCCTATTCGATGTCGGCAGGGGATGTGACGGCGGCGAAGAGCCGGTTAGAGTATGCGGCGGATTTGACCGATGAACTCTTGAAAGAGAGTAGGGGCGCACCCGTTGCACTCTATGCCCTTTCGAGTCAGATCCAGAAGGTCGTTCCATTATCGCAAGACACGCTCTACACACGCCTCATGGTACGAGGGTTGAGCGTCAATGAAGGAGCGCTTCCGGGGACAGACTTTCAACGTTCGTTTAGTGCGTTGAAAGAGGAGCTCGCTGACCGAAAGGTCCGGCTTGTTGTCTTAACGGATGGAGGGGATCATGACCAGCGTACCGAAGAGATTGCTGAGGAATTAAAAGAGATCCACGGCGAGATCACTTTTGTAGGCATAGGGGGAGAGACGCCGGTGGAGCTTAAGGAGATCACCTATCAAGAGCAGCCGGTCTTCTCTAAGATGGAGAGGGAGTTTTTAGAAGATCTCGTCAATCAAGCGGACGTTCGCTTGCTCCTTCCTGGAAGGCGCGATACCCTCTCTGTCTCGAAGGAGCTCCTCAAAGAGAAGAGCGCTTCAAAGCGGACTGTCAGTTCAGACCTTGTCTATGAGGACTATTTTAAAGTGCCTCTCCTCGCAGCGCTTCTTTTTCTCACTCTTGCCCTTTTTGTTCCGGAGGTGAAGCAGTGATGAGTCTCCTGGTTTTACTGGTGGCGAAAGAGCTCTCTTTCCAAGCGCTCTATCTCGGTGAGGAGAATCAAAACACGCAGGCTTCTCGCCTCTATGAGCAGGCGCTGGAAGAGGAAAATCTCCTCTGGAGGAGAAACGTCCTTCACTTCAATTTAGGAACCCTCCATTTACGTGAAGAGCGTCCTGAAGAAGCCCTTCATGAATTCAGTCTAGCCTGGTCGAAGTCGATGCCCGAGTATCTCAAGGCGCCTTTGAGAAACAATGTCTCCGCTGCCTTTACAGCCCTTGGAAAAGAGAATTTTGTGGAGGCGGTCGAGTCAGGAAAATGGAATATGGGGTCTCTTCCTAAAGAGCTGCCTCAGGAGTTTGACAAACCTCCTCTTCAGACGATTGCGAAGGGGACGGCGTCACTCACGAATGCTCTCACTCTTTTACAGGCGATGATTTTTGGGAAAGCAGCAGGTCTTGCCCGTAATACGGATTTGGAAAAGAGCTATCTAGAAGAGATCACAGCAGCCTACCAGGCGCTCCTTCCCTTTCCGGGAGAATTAACCAAGTGGGAACGAGAACTTTTTGCAGAGCACCACTGTTTAAAAACGCCTTTTCGAAAGATTGTTTTTCTTTACGACGAGGCGCTCTCTATCCGTCACACCTCTCACGCGCGCCTTGTGAAAGAGGGGCATTTGAATTTGGAGTGGGAAGAGACCACTTTTATGAAGGAAAAGCTGGAGGAGCTCCTCGCGCTGTTGGAGCAGGCGGAAGAGATGGAGCAGTCCTCTCCTGAGGAGATGAGAGAGCAGACGCTCGATGACCGCTTAGTGGAGATGCACTGGCAAGATGAACAACTCGAAGAAAAACCAGTAGGAGATGGAGAGTGGGTCGAAAAGCCCTGGTAACAATCCTAACTCTATTCCCTCTGCTTCTCTTTTCTGCAGAGATACGCATCCAGATGAGTGATCAGGAGCTCACGCCTTTTGATGATCTCACATTGCTTGTAGATATCCTGCACACCCCAGAGGAGAAGGTCGATAGCAGCTCTTTCCTTCTTGGAGGCGTGCCGGTTGCACTCCGCCTTGTGGGTGAGGGCACCGAGGAGGATCAGGTCGTCACCTCCTATCTGCTGAACCGTCCTTTAGAAGAGGGGGAAGCGCAAATCTTACCTCCCCTTTCTGTTCTTGTGAATGGGGAGCGCATCACCCACCCGGCAGCTGTTTTCCAGCCGGAGATGAAAGCGCCCGAAGAGGGAATTTTCTTGAGAGGGTACATCTACGGGGAGCAGCCCTTCTACCCAGGAGAGAAGGTCAAGTTTGTCTACCGTATCTATTACCGAGGAAACATCGAGCTCACCAAAGAGGAGCTTCCTCTCCTCGATGCTACAGGTTTTGAAAAGGTCGGTGCTCTTCAAGTGACCGAAGGGGAGTCCAAAGGGTATTTCTACCAAGAGTTCTCTCAGATGGCACTGGTGAAAGAGTCCGGCTCTTACTCTTTCCCCGCTTCTCTGATTGAAGGAAAGCTCGCATCGGGTGAGAGTGTGAAAAGTGCAGTCAGCCCCTTTGCCTTTGTTGTGGAGATGTTTCCCTCTAAAAACCGCCCGCTCTCTTTTATTGGACTGAGTGGACGTGCAGCTATTCAGACAGAACTCCTCTCACCTCAAAAACTGAGTGTGGGAGAGGTGGTGAAGCTGAAGGTTTTGATCACTGGTTCTGGAAGCATGAGCGAAGCAAAATTGCCCGACCTCTTTTGTCAGCCGGGTTTTTCTGGATTCTTTAGTAAAAGCAGCCTTCCCGTAGGTAGCCGGCTCACGAACCAGGGAAAAGAATTTTATGTTGAGCTGCGTGCAGCGTCTCCTCATATCAAGCAGCTTCCTTCCATTGAAATTTCGACCTTCGATGTTGACAAAAGAGACTTTGTTCTAGCAAAAAGCCGTCCGATTCCTCTCACGGTAGCTCCTTCTCCTCCTCCGCCCTATTCGTTTCCAGACTTTGACACCTCTCTTCCCAAAGAGCGGACCTTTATAGAAACGAGCCCAGAAATCCTGAGACGAGTGCCCTCTCCCTCTCTCCAGCCTTGGATCTTGGTTTTTGGATTGTTGCTTCTTCTGCAGTGGATCGCAAGGGCTCCTCTCCTCCGCGTCTATAGAGCTTGGAAAGAGAGTCCGTCGAGAAAGCTTTGGGCCGTGCGTCAAAAAAGAGGAAAGGAGGCGTTTCTAAAGGCGCTCTACCGCCTGTTTGAGCGCAATAAGAAGGCAAAACCTCTCCTGATCGAGATAGAGAAAATCCGCTATGGTCATGAACCCTTTAACCGAAAAGAGCTGCTGAAATGGGCAAAACGTCTTTTAGAATCCTCTTAACGCTTCTCCTTTGGATGTCGCCGCTCTCTGCGACAGAGTGGGCAAGTCTCTCTCAGCAATTTTCAAATGCAAATGATCCTGCACCTGCTTATTGGGCGTGTTACCGCGCCTTTTTTGAGGATCCGTCACTACCTGAGTCAAGACTTCGGGAGCTAGAGCAGCAGCTAGGGCTACCGAAACAGCAAGTCTATCCCCCCGCTGATTACCCTTTTCTGCAAAAGACACTCTTTCCACTCTTGATCTTCACCTTTCTCCTCCTCTCGCTCGCGATCTGGCTCCGGAGTCCGCTCTCCAAAAGGGTCGCATTCGCTTTCTTGCTTCTATTTTTAGGAACATTCTCCTTCCTCAAAATACAAGCCCTATCGACTCCTGTCTATGCGACGCTGATCCGTCCTGCACCTCTCTTCACAGAAGCAGACGTGACAAGTCCCACCGTTCAAGGCGATTTTCTCTTTGCGGGTACGCTTGTCAAAGTGCGCCGTGAAAGCGAAGGTGACTTCTTCTTTGTGGAAACCCTCACAGGGGAGATTGGCTACCTTCCCGTCGACCACCTCCGCTCTTTATAAGCTGCGGTGCTCGGTGAGCGTCACAAATCTAATCGATCCTCATATATAATTCCGAACTGAGAAATGGCGTCCTTCCAGCCTTTGACCGACATTGTCCATTTTTCTGAGAGATTTTCTACTGTTAGATAGAGCAATTTCAACAGTGACTCATCTGAAGGGAAAGCTGCTCTGTTTTTTGTTACTTTGCGAAATTGACGGTGTAGAGCTTCAACAGCACTTGTCGTATAAATGATCCTTCGGATCTCTTCAGGAAACTTGAATAATGACCTGATATTTTCCCATTGATTCACCCAAGGCTTCACGGCAAGAGTGTATTTTTCCTCCCATTTATCCTGGAGCTTTTGAAGATGATTTTTTGCCTCTTCTTCACTCGCAGCTCGGTAGATCAATTTTAAGTCTTTCATAAACTCCTTAGCGACTTTGTGAGGGAGGAACTTAAGAGTGTTCCGAATCATGTGTATGATGCAGAGTTGCACTTCAACTTTTGGAAAAACCGTTTGAATGGCATCTGGAAGCCCCTTCAGACCATCAGCACAAGCGATCAAAATATCTTCTACTCCACGATTTTTTAGTTGTGTAAAGACTTTTAGCCAAAACTTCGCCCCTTCGTTCTCTCCAATCCAAAGTCCCAGAACCTCCTTTCTCCCTTCTGAATTAATTCCTAGACAGGTGTAGGCCTCTTTAGAGACAATTTTGCCATTCTCTCGAACTTTGTAATGGATAGCATCGAAATAGGTGATAAGATACACCCTATCAAGGGGCCTGTTCTGCCAGCTCATCGCGACTTCAAGGACCTTGCTCGTGATATTTGAAATGGCTGTAGGAGAGACATTTGCCCAATAGATCTCTTCGAGATGATCTTGGATCTCCACAGGTGCAGGAGGGCTTTTTACGGTTTTAGAGTTTTCACTGTTACCCGTCTTCTTTCCTTCTTGAGCATTTTTTGAATAGCCGAGGTGCTCTTCCATTTCTTTATCGAGCTCCTTTTCGACCATGTCACCTAGAAGGCGCTGAAGGAGACCATTTTTGCCTGTAAGGTCTTCCATGGACTTGCATTTTTCGAGTTCTTTATCGATATCGGTACTCTTGAACTTCATGACAGACTCCTGTGAAATAAATCTTATATCCTCCCCCCTCCGAGGAAAGGGGAGTAGATCACTTTTAGGCTATATGCCTTCATTCACTTACACAGTTAGATTGACACTTTCCATAATGGATAGGCTGCAACTCTTGCCGCAGTGTCCTTAGCGAAATATCCATTTTTGATAGGGAGCTCACGATGAAAAGATTTCGAATCGTCTATATCGGATCCTGACATACAACCTCCACTGCATACTTCAGAAAGAGATCATATTTTTGGTGATGATTTTATGTCATCCGTAGTTAGTACCTAATTTATCTAAGGTCCTATCTAGAGAGCTTCGAACTGTTCGATCACACCTTCACTATATTCAATTCCCTCTTGAATGGTATCGAGGACCCATTTTAAAGAGTGGATTTGATCCTGCAGCTCTTCAGGGAGGGGACCGGGAAGATCCACTACTGATAGGTAGGCTCTCACCTCTTCTTGAAGGAGCAGGGCTTCTTGAAGGATCTCTCTGCAGGTGGCTGCTCCGGATGTCGGGACGAGGGATAGGTGAGGGACAAGCAACCCTACCAGCTTGGTATAGCTTCGATGTTTTTGAAACTCACGGAAAACACGGAGTTTTGAGTGTTGCAACTCCATATTCCAACCGATCAGATTCATCCGGAGTTTTAGGGCCGCGATCTGTTGCTGAGTGTTTTCTTCTCTACAAGAGGTAGGGTGGCGCTTTTGAGGGCTTATTCGAAGACGGAGTTTTTTTTGGACCTGGTTGATTCTGTTTATACAGTGATCGACTTCAAGACATCTTTTGAAAAGGGTACGGACTTCAGGAGCAAACCATCCAATAAAGGTTTCTGCATTTCTGAGTGTCGTCTCCATATTGACGTGTCGATCTGAGCGAAAGGGGATCGATAGAGAAAAGAGAAGGAAGGGATACTCTTGGAGAATCGTGGTGGCAATCTTTGTAAATGCCTCCTTCAATCGAGGCTTCGTTTGAAAGAGCTTCGCAGCGGTGCTCGGCGCGTGTCTACAGAGTTGAATGAGTCCCGTGATTTGCTCATCTTTTGATCCGTGAATAAAGCGGATATCGACTGAAGATGTGTAGGGTTGGTTGGGAAGATACTGGTGGAGATAGGTGGTGAGTTTTTCAATGGAATGGAGAAGTCGGATGAGCTCACCTAACTCCCTTTTAGCACCCTTAAAAGCTCCGAAGTGCTCATTTAAAGTCCTGAGAAGGGTGACAGTGAACTGAACCCTGAGTGCCACACTTTTTAACTGGACAGCAAACTCGAGTCTTCCCACTGCAGGAAAGTTTAAAATGGTCTCATAGAGAGGCGACTGCATGAAGGGTTTGAGTTGTCCGATGAAGGGTTTACAGTATCGAAGCAGGTGGCGGAGTTCATGAGTTAGCGCCCGACGGGGATCGACTTTTGCTCTTCTCGCGAGTTGGAGGAGTCGATCGACAGGAGACCTGAGACAGGACCTTTCAAACTCAGTGGTAGGCACTCTCATCTGAAAGAGGGACTTTGTGGGCTCCATCAATTCTGGACAAAGGGCTTCGACAAATTCAACGAGTTTTTCTAAAAGCTCTTGGTCATTTGTTGCCGCATCAAAAGGCTGTGCAACCCTTAGGACCCGCACCGCTACATCATGCACTCTTTTTGCCTCTACAGGGTGCTGACGGAAGTAGAGCGCTGTCAGCGGAGAGCGGTTCCAAAGCGTGATCAGACGTCTCTCTTGTTCTCTTACCCCTTCCTCTAACAGCTCTTCAATGGCTCTCTGGATCTTCAAGAATTCATCGGAAGGAACCTTTGCCGCTCTAGCCGCGATATCAGCTGGTTGAACTGTAGAGAGATGAATCATTGAAAATAGCGTTTATCAAAAAAATATTTCATCAATCATACTAAAAATGAGCGATTTATGTCATTTTCAAACTTCCTTATTTTCGAAAATGGCCAAAAACGAAAATAAGAGAAATCCTTATTTTCACCGACGAAAATAAGGGTTTCTACTTATGAACATAAGATGCTAAGCGTCAAGAATGGTGAGGTTTTTGTCTGTTCTGCTATTTCTGCTCGATGAAGTTCAGATGCACATTTCTCATCTTCACCTGGATAGAATCTTATCAGGGTTAAGTTAGTGAATAGAAGTGGGTATCCATTCGCTATCGATCCCTTCTTAAACCCATCTTTTGGCGGAGTCGCCAAGCTCTTTAAGAGAAGACATTTGTAACAGGATCACGTGTCATCACGATCTTGGGGAATAAATTGAGCTCTAGGGTCACTTCTTCTATTTTTGTTCCTTCTTTAAACGTATTTGAATTCACCAAAATATAAAAGAGGAGTCGAAAGTCTGATAAGGAAATAATCTCTTCTACGGGGCTGCCTGTTAGATTCGTCAACCAAGAGATCAATGTGTCTTTTGTGATACTCAGCCGTCTAAGATTTTTTAAACTTTGTACAAAGACATCCAAGCTACAGATCGTATCTTTAAATTTTAGTTCTCGAATGCTTTGCAAATGAATCCACTCTTTCTCCGGTACTTGACTTGTGTTTCTTAAAACAAGCCATTCAAGAGAAGGCATCTTTCCTATGATTCTAAAAGCAGTGGAGTTTATGTCACATTCTCCCAAATAAAGTCTCTTCAATGAAGGGAGCTTTGACAGTGCTTTGAGAGTGGAGTTTGTTAATTTGTGTTGATATATACGGACCGCTTCGATTGAAGGACATGTTCTTGCTAATTCCTCAGCGTACGTAGCATCAATGCTGATTTGATGAAAGTTGGCATATCGAAGATAAGGCCCCATTGCAAATGCAACACGCGCATATCTGTTTTTTACTGCTGTGGTCACAGCTCTTCTATCAGCTCTTTTGTGGCCAAATCGTTCGAGGGTCTTAACAAGTGCTACATGTTCTCTATTAATCACAGTTGCTAGATGGCACTGAGCAAGTCGCATTAATCTTTTTGACACTTGCCTCACGCTCGTCAACAAACCCTCACTCAGTGATCTCGGAGATGATTGAGTCCAACCCAATATTTTGAGAATCAATTCTTCTGGTAATCTATTTAAATAGTCGAACTTATCAGCCCAAATACGAACTGTTCTCTCGCCATTTTCACTTTTGAGTATGATCACTCCGACAGTTTCTGTCCGAGTAGCCTCTGAGCGGGCTGAGATATACACGTGACCCATCTCTTCAGGAACTTTGTCTAGAACTTCTCCATGACGGAGAGCTCTTTTCCTAGGCCTTGCGGTGTCCAGATCAACTGGCTCCTCTCTTCCTCTTTTACCTAGCGCTGCTTGAGACATGTGGCTTATAGGCCGGGCGGATTGCAGAGGTCTCATACCCCCGGTATCGTCTGACTTAGGAAACACATAGTATTTTACTTTCCGTCCGAGATAAGAGCCTTTGATATAGAGTATTTTGCTAGTTCCGCTCTCACACGGAAAGAGGATTTCCCTCTCGCTTTGTATCTCGATTCCGAGAGGCAACTGGCTAAAGGGTATTACATTCATTTTTAAACCTCTAAAATATAATCTATTAAAAATGCATATTACAATAAAATGAATTAACTTTCAATTAATAGTTATTCTATTATAAATAATAAGTTTATTTTTTAACTTTCTTGGTAAATGAAATTGAGGAGTCTTGGTCGCTCAAAAACAGGAAGACTTTCTATGCAAAATAGCTCGAAAAATTGAACAAAGAGTCAGTGACTCTTCATCCATGCGTCACTCACATGCATACTAAGGATTCCACAGTATGTTTGAGGTCTTAAAGGATCTTGTCATTAAACGAGTGAATAGAAGTGGGTATCCATTCGCTATCGATCCTTTCTTGAAGCCCATCCTTTGGTCGGGGTCACCAAGTTCTTTAAGACAAAGCCTTTTGTAACAGGATCACGTGCCATCACGGTACTTCTGCGAATCGAAGTATTTGACTCATGATCGAAAGTCTGTTCAACAACGGTCACCTGTTCTATTTTTGTTCCTTCTCTAAACGTATCTGAATTCACCAAAACAGCTAACAGTGCATTAGTGCATATTGGGAGAGTTGTCTCTGATGGGCTGATGCCTGTTTGATCCGTGAACCAAGAGAGCAATGTACTTCTCCAAATAGTCAGCTGCCTAAGATTTTTTAAACTATTTACGAAGACACCCAAGCTACAACTCCTTCCTGTAATAATTAGCTCGTTAATGTTTTGCAAATGAACCCATTCTTTTTCCGGCATTTGACTTGTGTTTCCTAAAACAAGCCTTTCAAGAGTAGCCATCTTCCCTAGGATTCTAAAAACAGTACGATTCATATCACATCCACCCAAATCAAGACTCTTCAATGAAGGGAGCGTTGACAGTGCTTCGAGAGTGGAGTTTGTTAAGTTGTCTTGAACTAAACGGATCTGTTCAATTGAAGGACAGTTCAATGCTAATTTCTTAGCGAATTTAGCACTGATTTTGATACCATCAAAGTCGACAAATCGAAGGTGAGGACCCATTGCTAAAACAACATGTGCGTATCTGTTCTTGACCGCGATGGGAATAGCTCTTCTATCACGTCTTTTGTGGCCAAATCGTTTGAGGGTCTCCATGAGAGGTACTTCTTCTGTATTAAAAATACCTGCTAGATAACCCTGCACTAGTCGGTTCAATTTTCTTGACACTAGCCTCACGTTCGCTAACAAACCCTGTCTGAGTGATCTCGGAGATGATTGAGTCCAACCAACTATTTGGAACATCAATTCATCTGGTAATATTGTTAAATAGTCGAACTTATCAGCCCAAATACGAACTGTTCTCTCGCCATTTTCGCTTTTGAGTATGATCACTCCGACAGTTTCCGTCCGAGTAGCCTCTGAGTGCGCTGAGATATACACGTGACCCATCTCTTCAGGAACTTCATCAAGGACTTCTTCACTATAAAGAGCTTTTTTCGTAGGCCTTTCAGTGACGGACCAGTCTCTTCCCCTTTTGCCAAGCTCTGCTTCAGTTGAGGACATAGAAAAGAGGCTTAAAGGCGAGTCGGTTTCTAAAGGCCTTTTACCCCCGTTATCCCCTGGCTCAGGAAACACATAGTATTTTACTTTCCGTCCAAGATGACAGCCTTTGATATAGAGTATTTTGCTAGCTCCGCTCTCGCACGGAACAATGATTTCTCTCTGGTTTAGTATCTCGATTCCGGGAGGCAACTGGCTAAAGGGTATAACATGCATTTAGATCTCCAAAAAATGTGTTTATTAAAAATAACCATATAGTAGAACTAAGTAATTTTCAAGTAATATTTATTTTAAAAATTACTCTAATTTTTTAAAATAATAAGTTTGTTTCTTAGTTTCTTAAGGTAATGACATCGAAGAGTCTTGGTCGCTCAAAAACAGGAAGACTTTCTATGCAAAATAGCTCGAAAAATTGAACAAAGAGTCAGTGACTCTACATCCAGGCGTCACTCACATGCATACTAAGGATTCCACAGTCTGTTTGAGGTCCTAGAGGATTAGGTGAAGAGACTTTCTTTGTAGCTTCACCAAAGAGCCGATCAAAAGAGAGAGTAGCAGACTTACGAGTATTAAGAGCCGTCGATGAATCTTTATCGATTGTATTTTTACCCTTTTTGAAGAGGAGCGTATAGAACAAGAATTCATTTTCTCCTATACTTGTGTATATGAGACCTCGTGCCTATTACCATCAGCTTCGGATGCTGTATGAAAGTCATCCTGACTTGGATGTTGAGCCTTGGCAGGTAATGGATTACCGCCGGCTGACAACGGAGCAGTTGTTTGATGAGCTGCGTCATGCAGGTGTGACGATCGATAAGATGGGTTTTCAGCGCATTGCTGAAGAGCTCGACTCTCCTGAGGAGATGGCTGTTGCTTTTGCGACGGAGATGGGTGTCGATGAGGAGGTGGAAGACCGTCTCTATCTTTCCATGTTTGAACTGTGGCGCCGGCTGGTGCTAGAGAAGCAGACGATCACGATCTTTGTGGATGATCTGGACTACGAGATTGGTCGTTATGATCTCAATGACCTGATCGATATGACTTCGCTGGAGACAGCGATCGGCAACTTCTTAGAGGTGCTCCGTGACCATCAAGATGAGGGAGCCGATCCGATTGCTTTCTTTGCGATGATCGACTCCTATTCTGCGTACGATATTGAGAGTTTCCTCTATGACTATATCGCTGACCAGGTGGACTCAGAGAACACCGTCTATGCAGCCGAGTTGATCGAAGGCTTTTATCCCTTTTTCAGAGAACAGAAGTGGTTTGACCTTCTCCGCTCACGGATTTTGATGGTCAACGACCCCGAAGAGGGGACAGAGATGGTCGAAAAGATGGTCGATCGAGGGAAGCAGGATCTCGATAGTCTCTTCCATATCGAACTTCTCAGCGTCCTTGTTCAAGATGGGGAGGAGTCCCTTTTTGTGAGGGAGATGAAGAGAACCCTCCAGCTGATTGAAACTGAAGGCGAGCTCTACGAGGTGATGCAGCATGCCATCGACTTTTTCCACTGTCTCGACCTGCTCAGCTGCGAGGAGGAGGTACAGAAGTTGATGGAAGAGCGCTCTCCGAGTGAAGAAGATAGCGTCCTCGAAGAGGAGGATCCGGACCGTGTCGCTCTGCAAAAAATCTTCCGTCGGAAGAATTTTCTTAATAAAGAACCAAGTGCCAGTGTGGATTGAGAACGAGGTGAGGGATTACCCCGAGCTCTGCGAGCCCTCTTAAAAGGGCTAAAACTCCTGCAATCAAAGCAAAACCCGCAAAGAAAAGTCCCTCCCACTTTTGTAACCCTCTGAGAAGTTCTCTTGCGTGCATCGCGATGAAAAGCGCGGGTGTCGTGAGAAGGGCGAAGAGGGCAGCGTTCAACATCCCCAGGAAAAGCGATCCTGTGAGGGCAGAAGCGGCCATGACAATGACCGTCTGTCCACAGGGAAGAAGCGGTGTCAAAAGGCCAAAAAGAAAGATCGAGCCAGGGCTCTCTTGAAGGAGTAACTCGGTGATTTTTTTTTGGACTCCCACTCCAAAAGTTAGAGAAGGGGTCGTGAGAACAGGGACCACACTATTCAAGCTCAGAACGATCATGAGCGTTCCAAAAAGGAGACTTAAAACAGCACTGAGGTGCACTTCTTGAAGGAACGCGGAAATCACAGCTCCCGATGCGCCTGCAAGTCCACCCATCAGTGAAAACGCAAGAGCGCGGCCGAGGAGGTAGTTGAGACGGTGGGGACTCATCCCCAGTGTCATGACGAGGGGACCGCACATGCCAAAGCAGTGGAGGTTGCCAAAAAAGTAGAGGGGGAGGACGTACAGGATGGCGTTCAGGGCTGCTCACTCCTTAACTGGGTGATGGGAATGGGAGTGCGGTTGGAGGTTCTAAGAAACGCAGTCACAGTGACATAGGACATCACAAAAAGAAAAAGTGCCGGAACGAGGAACATCAGTCCTCGGGAAATTTTTATAGCCATCTTAGACTCAAACTGTTAGCCGTTAATAGATAGTTGGAGTATATGAAGAATTAGGATGGATATCAACCTGCGATACCAAGTCGACGTTCTGGTCGCTAAGATCAAGCACTACCTCATCACGACGATGGGCCGTGTCAACGAGCAAGCGAGTGATGAGGAGTTCTACCGAGCTTTCACTTACGCTCTTCGTGAAGAGGTGATGATCAACTGGCTGGCGACCTACCAGACCATGCACAAAAGCGATCTGCGGACGCTCCACTATCTTTCGATGGAGTACCTGCCGGGGCGTTTGCTTGCCAACAACCTCCTGAACATCGGAGCGCAGGAGCTCATCCTTCACGTGATGCAGCGGATGAACCGCAGCTACTTTAAGATCCTTTTCCACGAACCCGATCCTGGATTGGGAAATGGAGGCCTCGGTCGCTTAGCTTCTTGCTTTTTAGACTCCCTTTCTACACACCACTACCCAGTGAAGGCGTATGGACTGCGCTATCAGTATGGTATCTTTGAGCAGCAGTTTCAGAATGGAGAACAGATTGAAGCGCCCGACTGCTGGCTTCTGAAAGAGTACCCTTGGGAGTTCCGCCGTGATTTCCGTAAGACCCGCGTGCAGTACTGCGGACAGGCGATCCAAGATCAGAATATCCATGGAGATGACATCTACCACCTAGAGAATAACGATGAGGTCTGGGCGATCCCTTACGATCTCCCGATAGTGGGCTACAACACCTCCGACCAGTTCTCTGTATTAACTCTCCGTCTTTGGACGACGAAAGAGTCGCCAAGAAATTTCCAACTGCAAAAGTACAACGCAGGCCGCTTGGATCAAGCGGCTGAGAACACCGCTCTCACCGATGTGCTTTACCCGAGCGACTGGCATGAAGCGGGAAAAAGAACGCGTTTGAAGCAAGAGTTCCTTCTTGTTTCTGCTTCCTTACAAGATATCATCCGCAGTTACCTCTCTCGCCATAACCACTTTAGGAATTTTGCGGACAAAGTCGCGATCCAAATCAACGATACCCATCCCGCTCTTGTTTTGGCAGAGCTGACCCGCATTCTCATCCACGACCACGACATCCCTTGGAAGACGGCGGTCGACATCACCCGTGCGGTGACAGGCTACACCAACCACACGATCTTGAGCGAAGCGTTAGAAAAGTGGGATCAAGGGCTCATGTGGTACCTGCTTCCTCGTCAGCTGAAGGTGATCGAACGTCTCAACGAAGAGTTTTGCAATGAAGTCCGTGTGAAGTATCCCGGGGATGAAGAGCGCGTTCAACGGATGTCGATCATCGAAAAAGGGGATGTGCGTATGGCGCACCTCTCGATTGTCGGCTCACACAGCATCAACGGTGTGGCAGCACTCCATACTGAGATCTTAAAAAAAGATGTCTTCAAAGACTTCTATGAGATGTACCCCGACCGATTTTACAACGTCACTAACGGGGTCACCCAGCGTCGCTGGCTGCTCCACTGCAACCAAAATCTCTCTGCCCTCATTACCAAAAAGATTGGGGATGGGTGGATCACGAACTTTGAGGAGATTGCTAAACTCAAGGAGTTCGCTGGTGATCCCGGTGTCCAGCAAGAATTTTTGGATATTAAGCGCAAAAACAAAGAGCGTCTTTTTGAGGCGATCGAATTTGTGAAAGAGCACTTTCACTTTGACACTCCTGTTGTGGATTTCGATTCGATTTTCGACATGCAGATCAAGCGTTTTCACGAATACAAGCGCCAGCTCCTCAATGTGCTCCATACGATCATGCTCTACCAGGAGATCTGCGAGAATCCAAAGACCTTGCGCGAGAGTCGAACCGTGATCTTTGCGGGTAAAGCTGCGGCAAGCTACGAAACGGCTAAAAATATCATCCGTCTTATCCACGCCGTTGCACGAAAAGTCAACCGCGATTCGCGTGTGAAGGGCCTCCTAAAAATCGTCTTCATTCCCAACTATAATGTCTCGAATGCCGGGTTCCTGATCCCAGCTGCGGACCTCTCTGAGCAAATTTCAACGGCAGGGATGGAAGCTTCGGGTACGGGGAACATGAAGTTCACCATCAACGGTGCCCTCACGATTGGAACGAGAGACGGGGCGAATATCGAGATGGAAGAGAAGATAGGCAGCGAGTACTGGCCCTTCTCTTTTGGTTGCTCTTCTGAAGAAGTGGCACAGATGAAGCAAGAAGGAACCTATCAACCTTGGAACTTCCTTCAAGAGGATCCGGAGATTTTAAATGCAGTCAACACACTTCAGGACCGCACTTTTGCAGAGACGGATGAAGAGCACGAAGCCTTCTCACAGATCTACCGCACTCTCTTAGAGGCGCCGGAGGGTTCTCATGCCGATCAGTATTTTGTTTTAAAAGATCTCAGGAGCTACTACGACACGCAGCTCAAAGTAGAGCAGCTCTACGCACGTCCCCTTGACTGGGCGGAGATGTGCTTGCACAACATTGCAGGGATGGGGTATTTTTCTACCGACCGTTCAGTGAAAGACTATGCGGAAAAGATCTGGAAGATCGAACCCTTCCTTCCGGACGAAGCGATCCGTGAAAGGATCTCCACTGACTTTAAAGAAGCTGACCGTTGCCGCATCTATTAATCTTTTATGTCCTCTCCCATTTCATCTTCGTATCACCCCTCTCCCTCGCCACCACGTCCAGTTGTTCCGACGCTCGGTAAATTGGGCTATACAATCCCGGTCTTTGATAAACCTCCCTTCTTCCGTATGAGGAGGGATCCAGCACAACCCAAGAAAGTGGTTAAGCGGCTAGGTTTAAAGAGGTGGAAGAAAATCATGGAGGAAAGGGAAGTCTCAAAAGCTGCGTTAAAGCAGGGTCACGCCTCTTCGTCTTCAGGATCAATGCTAGAGCGAGGTCTATCGACGGGCTCAATACCAGCTTTAAATGGATAGGCTAGTTTTCGAAAATTGTACATGGAACGTCCCAAATTAGCACAACAACGGAGTCTGCTAAAAAGTCATAATTTATACTCTAACGTGCGTTAATTGTCCTGTAGACAATAAACGTGATCTGATTCCCAAAAATTTTCAGAAGAACAAATCATCAGAGTCTCCTCTACGGATCCTAATCTGTTTTGGGAGGGTCAAGTAGTGTTGATATAACACCCTCTCATAATAACAATTGACTATATGAGGGGGTATATTTCTCTTGTTTTTAATCACCTCTAAATGTCAAAATGTTACTTTAGGAGGGTTGAATATGAAAAGAGCTCCATTTGTAGGTAGAGAGAAGGAAATTTCAGGGTTACAGAGGCTTCTTAAAAAAAAGGTTGCAAGCCTTGTCACGGTGCAAGGAAGAAGGCGAATTGGAAAAAGCCGACTTATAGAAGAATTTGCTAGAAGATCAGGATACAATTTCTATCGGTTTTCAGGTCTTCCTCCAAAGCCAGGACTGGTATCAAAAGATCAAAAAACCGAGTTTGCTCGTTCTTTAAAAGAGCAGTTTGGATTCAAAGATATTTCTAGTTCGGATTGGGGAGATTTGTTTAATTTTCTTGCACTTCAGGTAGGAAAAGGGAAATCTATCGTGCTTCTAGATGAAATTTCTTGGATGGCTGAAGGCGACCCTGCGTTTTTAGGAAAACTAAAAAATGCATGGGACATTCACTTTAAAGAAAATCCTAAATTAATTTTAGTGCTGTGTGGCTCAGTATCTTCGTGGATTGAAAATAACATTCTCAGAAATACTGGTTACGTTGGAAGAGTTTCTCATTCCATTTTTCTTGAAGAATTGTCTCTGCAAGAGAGTAGCCAACTTCTAAAAAGATTAGGAGCATATTTTTCTTCTTGGGAAACGTTTCTTATTCTTTCGATTACAGGAGGTGTTCCGAGGTACCTTGAGGAAATAGACGTTTCAGAAACAGCTGAAGGTGCTATTCGGCAATTGTGCTTCAGAAAAGAAGGTCTTCTTTTTCGAGAATTCGAAAATATGTTTTCAGAACTTTTTTCAAAAAAGAGCTCTTATTTAAAAAAAATCATAGAAGCCTTAAGGGAAAGAAATTTAAGCTATAGCGAAATTTGTAGCGTTATGGGTGTCGAAAAGAGTAGTCACGTTCTTGAGTGGCTAGAAGAATTGGTTCAATCTGGTTTTTTAAGTAGAGACTATACTTGGAATATTCGAGATGCAAAAGAATCCAAGCTTAGTCGTTATAGAATTAAGGACAACTATATTAGATTTTACTTAAAGTACATCCATCCTAATGCTGGAAAAATCCAAAAGGGTCATTTCGAAGAGTACTCACTGTCTAGTCTTTCTGGTTGGAATACAATTATGGGATTTCAATTTGAAAACTTAATTTTATCAAACAGAAAGTGGATTATTGAAAAGCTAGGACTAAAGTCGGAAGAAATTTTAGGTGATAATCCATTTTTTCAGAGTAGAACGAAAAGGCACAAAAGTTGTCAAATTGATTACTTGATACAAACCAAGTTCAATACGTTGTATGTATGTGAGATCAAATACTCACGAAAAGAAATATCCTCAAAAATCCTGAAAGAGATGAAAGAAAAAATTGACCGTTTATCCACTCCTAAAGGCTATTCATGTAGACCTGTTTTAATTCATTTGAGTGGAGTGAGTGAGTCTGTTGAGACTAGTGGTTACTTCTCAAACATAATTGATCTTAATGAATTCTTGGAAACAAACGAGTAGCATTGTCCTAGCAACTCTAAAAAGAGTCACGCCTCATCGTCTTCTTCTTGTGGTTTGACGACTTCAGCTCCCTCGGGGGGCTTTTCAGCTAAGTCCCATTTGAAGAGCAGTTCACGGTAGGAGTGGTCTTCTCTCATCTTTCTAAGGCCGGTGTTGAACATCTCGATCAACTTTCTTCCCTCTTCTGTTTTGAGAGTGGCGAGGCGGAGCCCCTCATCTGTGATCGGTGGGATGAGGAAGACGAGGTTATTCTTATAGAAACTTTGTGTGTATTCAAAGGCTTCGATGGCATCTAGTATAACTGCGTCAATCTGGCCTGAGGCGACCTGTCTTAGAGCGGCGAGGACATTGTCAAAGGGAGTGAAAATGATCGGGAAGTCGATCTTAACGTTCGAGAGTGTCGTTGAGTTGCGTTCGACCGCCACAACCTTGTTTTCTAGGTCTTTGAAACTGTTGATGTCGGAGTCTGTCTGAACGATGATGACAGGGCCTAGAAAAAAGAAAGGATCAGAAAACTCATACCTCTGTTCTAAGCGGAAAGTGGGGTTGTCGAAGGTCACTACTGCATCGTCACGGCCTAAATTGAGGCTATTCATGACGTTTTGATAGGCAGAAGATTCAAGGTCGATGTCGAATCCCTCTCTTTCGGCAATGGCAAAGAGCAGTTCATCAGTAAAGCCAAGTAGGTTGTTCTCTTTTCCCATCAACTGGAGCGGATAAAAGGATTTATCGCGGCCAATTTTGTAGATTTTGTCACCCTTTGCTCCACCCCCGCATGAAGGGAAGTAAAAGAAGACGATAGCCATCAAAAAGAGAGTGATGAGAACTCTAAAACTGCGCATAAACCTATGATAGTCAAATAATTCTAAAAAAAACAATAAGATCTTTTGCATTAAAAAATTTACTTGCTATATGTGAGCTATGGTGAACGCCCTCCTCCAATCCATCGACCAGGGAAGATCTCCCCAAACCTCCTTCGATATGTCACAGGTGGCAACGATCATTTTAGGGGGTGGAGAGGGAAAGCGCCTCTTTCCGCTCACTCAACACCGTTGTAAACCAGCAATTTGTTTTGGTGGGCGCTACCGTCTGATCGATGTTCCTGTTTCGATGGCTCTGCACTCAGGCTGCAACAAGATCTTCATCCTCACTCAGTTTCTTTCTTCCACTCTCCACCGTCATGTTGTTCAGTCTTATAGAGTTGGAGACTATTCGTCCGGTTTTATCGATCTTCTTTCGTGCGAGCAGACCTCAAAAGGCTACTGCTGGTACGAAGGAACCGCAGATGCGGTCCGTCAACATAAGTATGTCTTCCGAGATACTCCTTGTGAGTATTTCCTCATCCTCTCCGGAGACCAGCTCTACAAGTTCGATTTCCGCCACTTTGTCAGCCACGCTGAGCAGACAGGTGCTGACCTCACGATCGGCTGCATCGAAGTCGATGAGACAGATGCGTCTCGCATGGGCATTATGAAGGTGGACGGTGACCACAACATCGTTGACTTTGTGGAAAAACCGAAACAAAAAGAACAACTTCAAGGATTTAGCTCCCCATATAGCTCTTCAAAGTACTTAGCTTCAATGGGGATATACCTCTTTCGAAGGGACGCTCTTTTAAAGCTGATTAACGAGCATCCAGGAAATGACTTTGGGATGCACCTGATCCCCTCCAAAGTGAAACATGGGTCGACCCAGGCGTATGTCTATGATGGCTACTGGGAAGATATTGGAACGATTAGCTCTTATTACAAAGCGAACCTTGCACTCACAAAAAAAGAGTGTCCCTTTGATATTCTTGACTCTACGATGCCGGTCATCACCCGCCGCCAGCATCTTGCTGGGTCGAAGATTTATGGCGGAAATATCTCGAGCAGCATTCTCTGTGATGGCTCGATCATCGATGCGAAAGAGATCTCAGGAAGTATCGTCGGCCAACAGTCTCTCATCCGTAAGGGAACGACTCTGAAAGATTGCTACATCATGGGAAATGACTGCCTCGATGGCCGCACTCACAAAGGCCACCATGTGGGCATCGGTGAAAATGTGGTGATTGAGAATGCCATCATCGACCGGAATGTAGCGATTGGAAAGAACGTCCGTCTGATCAACCAAAACAACCATGTGAACTACGACGGTGATGGAATCTACGTCCGTGACGGCGTGCTTGTGGTCTCCCGTGGTGCTGACATTCCTGACGGAACGGTCTTTTAGTTAAGTTTCGTTGACAAAGAGCTCTCACTCCCTTCAAAATAGCTTCCTATGAAAGTTTGGACCATAGCAGATTTACACCTCTCCTTTGGAGTGCCGGGAAAAAAGATGGATGTCTTTGGTGAACGCTGGTTCAACCATGAAGAGCGCCTCAAAGAGCATTGGCTTGAACTGATTGCTCCAGAGGATCTTGTTCTCATTCCAGGAGACATCTCTTGGGCGATGCACTTTGATCAGGCGATCCCAGACCTCGAGTGGATCGACCGTCTTCCAGGCACCAAGCTTCTCCTCCGAGGCAACCACGACTACTGGTGGTCAGCAATCACCAAGATCCGTAAAAAGCTCCCACCTACTATCCACCTCATTCATAACGACTCGATGCGCGTTGGAGATCTTGAAATAGGCGGCGCGCGGCTTTGGGATAACATCGATCTCGATTTTGATGACTATGTCGTCATGAATGAAAATCCTTTCGAAAATAAAGAGCAGGCTGAACTCTTTAGTCATGATGAGGAGAATGAGAAGATCCTCCACCGTGAGCTGTTGCGTCTTGAGACGAGTCTAAAAACCTTTAAAGAGAAGGACACGCTCAAGATCGCTATGACCCACTATCCTCCCGTCGGCCCCGAGATGGAAGAGACAGCAGCCTCTCGACTTTTCAAGAAGTACGGGGTTAAGATTGTCGTCTTTGGCCACCTCCACAACGTCACTCTCGACTCTCTCCATTACGGAGAGAAAGAGGGCATCCGCTACATCTACTCAGCGGGCGACTATATCGATTTTCGCCCAATCCGCGTCCTCTAAAGCAAAATTTTTCTTTTCAAAAATGTCAGGTTGCATAAAATGGTATCAAATGATACCGAAATAAGGTAAAATGATGATCACTCTTAGACCCACAGTGAGAGAAATCGACAAGCGCCTGAAAGAGGCGCAGAAGGCTCTTTTGGATCGAAAGGTCCTTTTTGCCAACCCGACGAAAGCCTTAGGGGAGCTGTGGGAGCTAGATATTGAGAGTGTAGATGATGTCTGGAACCTGATGTTGAAGCTTCTTGTGGAGGTGGACCGAGATTGTTATTCGGGGATGCGTCCACCGCAAAGGAGTTACGAGAAGGCGGTAGAGAACAAAGAGCTCTGGGCCTTCACCTGGGAGAGTCCCTTGTTAGGGAAGAGAATGTATTTAAAGTTTGTCGTGAAAGAGGGAACATTTTACTACATTTCCCTTCACGAGAGTCGAGGTGATTAAAATGGAATGCCTAAACTGCAACAGCAAAAAGTTTATCAAGAAGAAGCTCCGCTTCAGCCCGGTCGTTAAAGGGCAGAAGATCGATGTGATCACACTGTGTGACGTTTGCTGCAGCTGTGGTGAAGCATTGATGGATAGCAAACAGATGACACTATTTCGCCGCGAGTCGGCTGACGCTTACCGCGCGAAAAACAAGCTACTCACATCAAAACAGATTGTGGCATACCGCGAATCGCTCGGAATGTCGCAGGCGACGTTTGCGCGTTATTTAAACGTGGGTGAAGCCAGCATCAAACGCTGGGAGACGCACCACGTTCAAGACGCGAGTCAAGATGAGCACATCCGTTTGAAGTGCGACGAAGCGTATGCGGAGTCGAACTATTTGAACGTGCACTGGAAAAAGCAGGAGTCGGACGAATATAGCGGTAACTGCAAATTCAATTTGCAGCTGTTTAAATCCGTAGCGCTCTTTTTAGTGAGCAAGACAAACGAGTCGATCATATTTTTAAACAAGTTGCACTACTACGTGGACTTTTTGCACTACAAAAAGCACGGAGTGAGTTTGACCGGCACGCGCTACGTTCCACTCAAGTATGGGCCCTGCCCCGACCAGTACCGGGTCATTTACGACAGCTTGGTACAGAGCGGTGTACTAAAGCAGGTGTCCGACACTGAGTATGAAGCGCTGCAAGAGCTGGACTTGACACTGTTTGATGACCAAGAGCTTGAAACACTCGAGGAGCTCTATGAGCTGTACAAAGAGAAAGGTGCTGAGGCTTTGTATGAACTCTCCCATAAGGAGAAGGGTTACAAAGACACACCCGAGTGCAAGTTCATCAGCTACGACTCATCGAAAAGTTTGTTGATCGGCTAGCGACAAAAATTCGAGCCTTTTTTGAAACGCATACACCTGTTTTTATATGATATATCATGTAGAAAACGGATGTTTTTATATCATATATTATATAAGTTTCTTCCTATTTCATTAAATATAAGAGACTTGAATTTCTAATCACTAGAAGAGGTGAGAGAAGAGCTAGATCCCGGAAGAGTGGATGAGGTGATTCTGCGCTCACGGGAGCGCTCCTCATTAGCCACCTCGTTGACCTCCCGAACGAGGGTTTGGAAGATGGTGGTGGCATCGGCTCCATCTTCTGCGAGCAGATTAAAAGTTGCTGAGATTCGGTGGGGAAGTGTGACACCACGTGGGGAGCTCTTTTGGCTTTCCCAACACATTTTGACATCATCTGTGCGTGCCTGGTCAAAGGGGTTCCAGCGAAAGCTTTCACTCAGTGCTTCTATGAGAGTGCATGCCGCCTTTTCCATAGGTGATGAAGGCTCTCCTTCGGGAGGGTGACTGATGAAGCTGCTAACGACTGAGACCCAGTCAGCGCGTGCAGAAGCGGAATCACTATCGTCAAACTTAAAGAGTTTTGTCAGGGCGTTCACGGCACTGGGACCCAGGTTGAGGATCGCAAGAAGATCCTCAATGAAGCGGGGCAGAAGCTCATGCATGGAGCTGTCAATCCCATCGTAAATCTCTGGTTGTTGAGAGAGGATCGCGTCTCCGATCCCTGAGTGAAGTAACTCGATCCAGTTGGTGGATAAAGGGGTTCTTGGAAGAGGGACTTTAGTGAGAGAGACGGTTTTTCCTTCGACACGAAAACGAAGCTGTTGGGGAGATGTCTCTTCTGTGAATGTCACGAGGGGAACTTCCAAACCGAGGAGCTGAAGAAGCTCTTTTCTGTAATAACTCACGACAAAGAAAAGATCTGAAAGAGGCTCTGCACTTCTTGAAAGGAGGGAGCTGACGAGATGCCTTTCACCGTAGGTGAGTTGGCAGCGTGTCCATGTCATTAATTGACCCCTTAAGTTTTCGAGGCTTTCTTCTTGAGAGCTCTTCTCTTCACCCATAAGCCACTTGGTTAAGCTGTATGCAAAGTCTCTGTCTGTGATGCTGACTTGCCTTTCGGCAAGTTCCATTCGTATGCCCTCTTCTGAGCCCCGGTCCATCAAGCAGAGCTCAACAAGATGAGTGACTCTTCGTGCTAAAACCTCGACTAAAGAGGCTTCGATGCCTGGGTAAGATGAAAGCCAAGTGAATCTTTCCATCTCTGCAAAGAGGGCCGTCGTGTTGGTGAGCGTTAATCCTCCTAAGGTTGCCTTTAGAGCTAAGGGATCCATTTTCAATTCTCCTCTGATGAAGAGATTCCTGAAGGTCCGAGGATAGGGGAAGGAATACTCGGTTGTCGGTTTTCCTCTTCTGTCATTGCCTCAAGATCTTCGAGAAGACTTTGGTAAACTTCCGTAGGCTCTTTTTTTTCCATTTGGGTGAGAGCTTCCGCAACACGGTAGTAGACGGGGGTGTTTCTTGGAGAGCTTTTCGGTTTGCTGCTTTCACTTAGAAGGAGACTGAGTTGTATACTATCGCGATCATCCCAATAGACCCTCTCTTTAAAGAGTCGAATGAGGATTTCTGCTGCACGTAGAAAGGGAGAGCCCATACCGGGGTCGTAACCTGGACGAACTTGAAGCCGCTTCTCCACTGCGAAGATAAAGTGACAACGGGTACTAGCACCTTCTGAAAGGTCCATCTCAAGCTTTTGCTTGAGATAGAGAATCGCTGAGGGACCGAGATTGAGGATCATGAGAAGATCGTCGATCAGTTCTGGGAGAAAGGGGATCAAGAACTCATCCACTAGCGAAAATATCGCTAACTCTTCGCGTAGGATGTATTCGCCGAGTCCAGCGTGAAAGAGCTCTGGCCAACACTTTTCGATTGGCTGTGTAGGGAGGGGGATTCTGATGAGTTTCGCTTTCTTGAGTTCGAGAGGGAAGTTGTGCCTTTCTGGTTTCTTTTGATGATCAAATGATAGCAAGGGAACTGGAAACTCCAGAGCTTCTAGGAGGTCTTTTCTGTAGAAAGTGATTGCCAGTTGAAGCTGTCGTGCAGCACTGTCTCCTAATGAGAGCGCATAAGCCAGACAACGTTGTTCGTCGCTCAGCTGGAAATCCGTTTCATCGATCAGTTCTTCTCTTAGGCGGTGAAGTTGACTCCCTTCTATCATTTGCACGTCCCCGATCAGCCAACGGGTGAGGTCTACAGCTAGCTGCGTTTCGTAGGGGTAATCGACTCGGTTTCTCAGTTCTCGGTCGACCGCTTCGCTGTTTTCCTCCACTTGTAGAAATTTCTCAGTGACTCCCATCACGCTCTGGACAAGCACCTCCACAAGTGCTTTTTCTACCTCTGGATAGGAGGTTAGGTGGGTGAACCTTTCCCCTCCTCGAAGGAGAGAGAGTGTGTTTCGAAAAGTTAGGCCTTCGCTGCCTTCAGGGAATGCTGCTGGGATCATACCTGCATCATCCCTATGGAGTCTTTTTTTTCAAAAAAGAAAGCCCACAAAGTGTGGGCTTTCATCTTGGACCGTATGACTTCGCTTGTGGACAATCAAGCTCCATCGTTTATCTTACTGGGCAGGCTCCTCCTACACAGTCACTAGCAAGTTCTTCATCACGCATTTCGATTCCCGCATAGTCGATCTCTTTGAGGCTCTTCGAGTAGTTTTCGAAGACCTCTTCGGTGACGACTTCTTGAGGGAGGTAAGCATAACCCAAGTCTTCCGCGTTTTTGGTCGGGTCGTTACGGAAGAGGAAGGAAACTCCTACATAAGAATCCCAGTTAGCGAGGAACCAGTCGATGATTTCGGGAACCTCTGAAGGATCGTAGGAGATGGTGTTCGAGACGTTCTGCTCACACCAGGTATCTTGGATAAGTTTGTAGCGCTCCAGCTGCTCAACGGCCGTCTCGAGGTTCACTTCCACCTCTTCCACCGTGCCGTTTTTACGGGTGACGTGGGTGCGGGTGAAGGGAACGCTGGTGTACTTCACAGGGAAGCAGACGAGGACGGACTCGGGCTCGAACGGTTTTTCGATCACTTTGTAGCCCGCCATTTCAAAACGCTGAACGAGCGGGTCGTGTTTTGAGTAGGTCACCCAGTTAAAGACATACTTTCCGAGGGGAAGGTGGACTCCTTCAGGGACTTCACCCCATTCTTCGGTTCCCATGATCTTGCTGATCGTGCCCGAAGGCTTGACGCAGGTGACGTTCTTCGGTAGCGGTGCGTTCAGTTCGTTCGCCATGCTGTAGGCAGCGCTGACGGTGATGTTTCTCATCCGCTTGAAGTCGTAAGCGGTCTTTTCTGGGCAGGCAGCGACACCGGTCAGTCCTACTCCACAGAGGTGGAGGAAGTCGTTGTTGAAGTGCCATGCCTCTTGGAGGATCTCGTCGCGGAGGTTCACCATGGTTTGGCGGTAGTTCATTCTTCCCGCGAGGTAGAGCGCGCGCTCGAGACCGACTTTATCGCCACGGAAGGAGAGGAGGTTCACCTCGGTGAGGTTACAGAAGCTCTTGTTTCCAAGAAGGATCTCACAGCAGGGGTTGACACCCTTGAACCAAGGAGCGCGTCTTTCCGCTTCGACGGCGTTGATGCATCCCGGCTCGGATCCCCCAGCATCGAGCATGAGGTCAAAGAGGTCTTCAAGCTCTTTTCGTGTGGGCTTTCGATAGAAGAGAAGGCTGTTGTTCGACTGTTGGCGGTGAGCGTTGCCTTTGAGCCACCACTCTTTCTTCGCCACAGAGAAGTCTTCCCACTCAGGCTGGCCGTACTCGAAGAGAGCGATTTGAGCTGAGCGTCGACTAGAGAGGATCGTTCCGAGCCAGTTGACGATGTCGAGGATGTCGATACGTGTGAGGAGCTGGTCAGCACGGTTCGAGAGAATTTCAGCGATGGCGTGGAAAGCTTTGGAGATCTGCTCATCTCCTGAGGAGATCCATCCATATCCTTTAAGGCGGGTCCCTGCAGGGCGGATCTGAGAGAAGTCGAGAACGAGTTTACGGGCTGGGAATTTTCCAGCGACCAGTTTTCCAACCGCTTTGGCCCAAGCGGTGGCAGAGTCTCCCACACGGATGGTCCAGACGCGGGTTTCAGGATCGTAGGTTTCGGTGTTGTGCTCCTCTCCCCCTTTAGAGGTGAGCTGAGAGCGGATCACTTGGATCTCTTGGAGAGGGCGGCGGAAACCGTTGAGGGTTCCTGTCACGGGTTTGAAACCCACACCACAGCCTTGGAGAAGGAGCCAGAGGACGTCGACGAGGTCATAGACTGTCTCGACGTGAGTGAAGGAGCAGTTGAACATGCAGGACTCGCGTTTTTGGCTGAGCTTCGTTCCTCCGAGCCAAAGGGTACGGCCAGCGGGCATCATTTTACGCTGTCTAACGAGAAGGCGGCACTCTTCGAGTTCGTTGTATTCACGGTCGTTCAAAGAGCGGCCGAGTGCGCGTTCCCAAAGCCACTGCTGGTGGCCAATAATGCGGTCCACAACCTGGTCCCAACTCTCCAAAAGAGGTTCACCCTCTTTGATGGGTCGATGGTAGGTACGAAGCGCAGTGGCCATGGCTCGAGCAGTGGGTTTATTCATGACAGGTTCTCCAATTTTTGATGTTGTAATTTGCTCAACAAGAGGGCGTTGAGGATTTTTTCCAAAAACACAAGATGTTGTGGTTTGCCGAGAAGACGGGCACAAGCTGTTGTGGTTTTCAGGTATCTGTATCGCGGTTTTTTCGTTAAAAGTCAACGCTCTTTTTGAGAAAAAAAGGAAGCTCTTAAGGATTAAAATTTTACCGAACAGACAAGAAAAAAGCGACTGCTTTTTTGTCCGACAAATTGAGGTAAAACTCCAAATCTGCGAGCTTTTCATCCGTCAAAAAGAGCACCACACTGTCTGAAAAAGACGCAAGGTGATGAGCCTTAGAATGGGTCAGTGGAAAGTCTGCCATTAGCAGGATCCTTTCGTAGGATTTTTTCGCATGGTGAAGCTGCTTTTCAAAGTCTGGAGAAAATAGGTCTGAGGCTGTCAGTTCGTCGTAACCTGTTCTCTCTTGAAGGTCGCTGGGGTTCTCACCGAAGGTGATCACAAGGGTGCGCTTGCCCTGCTGTGTCAACTGCTTAAAGAGAGGGGTGGTCCACATGTTTGCCTGAAGGGTCGTGATCACCTGAGGGTCCTCAGCAAGGAGAGGCAGGAGGCCGCGCCGCAAGTCGTCTTCCTCTTCTAAATTCATCAGGTGCTCTGTGAAAGGGGCGAGATTTTCACGGGTCGCTTCCACTCCAGAAAACGCGGCCTGTGTCACGGTCGCAACCGATGCAAAAAGCAGCCCAAAAAAGAAGCCAACCATCGCAAAGAGCACAATCTTAGGGGATTTGGGAAGTGTTGCAGCGTAAGGCACATCGAGAGGTGTCGACTCCACCATTTGGAGATGGGATTGGACGGTTTTGTTTTCGACAAGGTGGGCTAGCTGTTCAAAGACGTGGGTGTTCATCGCGCGGTCTTGCTTTGCGAGCTGGTCGCTCATCCAGCGTTCGGGAAGCCCTGTCGACCTTGCAGCTGTTTCATTCAACGTGACGACGGTGGCTGCCCGGTCACTCTGGAGGTTTTTCACTTCAGTGGTGATGTAGTCGGCGATATTCTTGTTCAAAACCGCCGCTTGCTCGCTGGCAAGGGCGATCATGGCCTTTTGCAGAGCGATTTTTTTCGATAGGAGGATCGACTGTTGAAGCTCTTGTTGCTCATAGGCTTGAGTGAGATGGGAAAAAAGGAAGTCTTTCTCTTTTTCGAGCTCCTCTTCAAAGCGGGCGCGCTCTTTTTGGCTGTAGTTCTTACGGTCGCTGAGTTTGATCCGCACTTTTGTGACCCGCTGCGACGTCTCTTCCAGAAGAGGGTCTTTCACATTCGCCTTCAGGCTGACCATCTCGAAGGAGGGGTTTTGAAGGGCGTTTAGGAGGCGCTGGTATTCTGCTTTGGCGAGTTCGAGGGCCTCGATCTCTTCGGTGAGACGTAGAGCCTGTGCCTCTGCGACTTGAAGATCGCTGATCTGCGTCTCATTCGCACCTTCATAGGTGAGGTTCTTCTGCATCTCTGTCACCCGTTCGAGAGTCGTTAGGTACTCTTCTGCAGGCTTCTTCTCCTCGCTCTTTAGCCAGACTTTTCGAACATGACCAATCTCTTCAAGGCGTTTTTCCATCTCCTCTTGCTTTTTGAGCGCCTCTTCAAAGCGGGGAGCTTTGATCGACGCTTCACTCTCTGCAAGGAGAAGGTGGAGGTGGTCTTTTTTAATCTTGAGCTCACCCATCTTTTCTAAAAGAGGATGGATGGGGCGGAGTCGATCTACACCGAGGAGGTGCACACCGGAAAAATCCCCCACCCCTACAAGAGGCTCAAGCTGAGAGAGTTCTTGGTCAATTGAGCGCTGCTCTTTGAGCGTCTCCTCGCGGTTTTTCATCAAAAAAGCCATCTCTTGGTCGACGCTGATGAAGCCTTCGGAGGCGAGTCCGTGGGCGAGCGTCTCTGCACTTTGCTGAAGAGAGGCATTCTGAGTTGCAAAGAGCTCTTGGCGACGTGTGTTGAGGTAGTCGAGCTGCTCGTCAGCGAGGCGCTGGTATTCGTTCAAAAGACGCTGCTTGTAAGCACTCATCAAAGAGGTGAGAAGTTTCTCTGCATGTCTTTTGTTGGAGTGAAGGTAGGTCAGGCGGATGAGGGAGGGATCTTCATCATCTTCAGTTGCCAGGATCTGTTTCCGTAAACTCTCTGCCAGGGCCTCACGGGGTTTCAAGGTGAGCTGAAAACGCTCGCCTTCTTCGGCGAAGCCGTTGAGCGTGAGCCAAATGCCATCAAACTCGACCGGCTGTCCAAGGATCCCTTCAGCAACGATGCCCTCTGCGCTGTAAAGGTTGAACTCTTTCTCATTAATAAAGGCGATCGTATAGCGCCGTGTGATTTGACCGGGATACTGAACCTCTTGAACTAGAAGTGTAGGAGGCTCATCCCTTGGAAAGGTTTCATGCTTCATCCAGTGGGCGAGCTCCAACTGGAGGTTTTCCTTTGCCGTTTGAGGCAGTGTCACCCGGGTGCCCTCACGTCGCACTTCTGCTTGAAGGCTCAGCTCATCGATGACCTGCATGGCCACCTCGCGAGAGGTCATTGCTGAAATGGCTTTTGCACTCCCAACCGATCCTGAACCTAACACGACACGGGTGACAGAGTGGTCGCCTCTCGCCTCTTCCCGTGTCTTCTCTCTAAAGGAGGCTTTCGCTTCAAAACAGACGGGCCGCGTTGTGGTGTAGGCACTGAAGAGCGCTGCTCCTAAGAGTCCGGAGAGAAGGATCGTCCCCCTCTTCTTTTTTAGGATATGAACCACATCTGAAAAGCTGATCAGGTAGTCGCGGAACGAGGATTTATCAAACATTCTATCTCCTTCAAGAAGCTGAGATTATCCCTTTTTTGAGAGTTTTTTTCATCAATGGCTTGGGTATTTCATAAACACGCCTGTAAAATAGGTTGAACTCGAAAAAAGTCATCTTTTGAAAGTTGATGGTTGTAGGAAAGCCATTTCATCCTTGTGAACCAAGTACTTTACTTAAAGGGTGTATATTTGCATTGGAACTGCAAATATACACAATTTTATGTAATCTGTTGATTTTCAGTAAGATATAAATAAATTCTACATAAGAATAACATATGTCGATTTTATGTAGTGCTTTTTGGTCGTTAGATTTACTACATAAGATTGACATATGTTATTCTTATATAGTAAAATGAGATGTATGAGAAAGTTCATTGGAAGAAAGAAAGAGCTCGCAGCGATAGAGCAATTGAGAAGAAAGAGCAGCTCTAGCTTAATGGTTCTTAGAGGTCGTAGAAGAATAGGGAAAAGCCGTCTCTTAAAAGAATACGGCAAGCAGAATGATTTAGTCTTTTTTTCTGGAATCCCACCAAGCAAAAAAACGACAGCCCAATCTCAAAGAAATGAGTTTATGCGTCAAATGTCGGAGCAGTTTTCTGTTCCAAGACTTTTTTATGACGACTGGGGAGACATTTTTTGGCAACTTGGTCAATTAATTAATGAGAAGAAAATTGCCGTAGTGATGGATGAAATTTCCTGGATTGGATCAAAAGATCCTAGCTTTTTAGGAAAACTGAAAAATGCTTGGGATTTGCACTTTTCTCCAAATCCAAAACTTTTGATGGTGCTGTGTGGGTCCATTTCGAGTTGGATAGATAAAAACATACTAAGCAGTACTGGATTTCTTGGAAGAGTATCACTATCGATGATGCTAGAAGAACTTCCCATTAAAGACGCTGTCAAATTTTGGGGTAGAAAATTAAAAAATCAATCATCAAGTGAAGTTTTTAAGATACTTTCTGTATGTGGTGGAGTTCCGAAGTATCTTGAGGAAATTCTTCCTGAGTTACCCGCTGATGAGAATATTAGGCGCTTATGCTTTGTTAAGGAAGGGTTGTTGTACAGAGAGTTTGACCAAATTTTTTCAGATTTGTTTGATAAGAAGCACGAGAATTACAAAAAAGTCGTTCTTTCTCTTTCGAATGGGCCAAAGAGCTTAGATGGAATTTGTGAATTTCTAAAAGTGAGGAAGTCAAGCTACATTTCACAAATGTTAGGGGATCTTATTCAAGCGGGATTTGTGCGTAAAGATCCGACGTGGAATATCAAGACAGGGGCGACATCGAACTTAGTGAAATTTCGAATAAGCGACAACTACATACGATTCTATTTAAGGTATATTTTCCCAAATATTAGTAAAATTGAGGCTGGATTATTTGAGAAAAAAAAGCTTTCATCGCTTCCTGAGTGGTCCACAATAATGGGATACCAGTTTGAAAATCTAGTCTTGTCAAACAAATTTCAGATTTGTGAAATTTTAGGAATATCACCATCTGAAATTTCTTCGATTGGGCCTTTTTTTCAGAAGAAAACACTCCGAACAAGAGGATGCCAGGTGGATTTACTTATACAGGCTAAACAAATCTTGTATGTGTGCGAAGTAAAATTCAGCCAGAACAGAATTAGCAAACCTATCTTAGAAGAGATGAGCGAAAAAATAGAGAGAATTTCTATTCCCTTTGGATACTCTATCCATCCAGTACTCATACACACTGGGGTAGTAGATTTGGACGTTGAAGAGGGTGATTTTTTTGATAAAATCATTGATTTCTCAGACTTGTATTTAAACCATCTTGGTGATGAGTAGAAGTGTACTTATTCCAGTTTTATAAGTTCTTATGAATTACCAGGCTAGGGGAATTCTAAGGTACAAAGACTTGGTAGGCCTCTCCTCCTGACGTTACACCTTGCATACTGGGGAGTAGCTGGCTGATGAAACGGTTCCACTTGGTTAGAGGCGCCTCAGAGACGTAAACAGTGTCGCCGGGAATGAGGAGGAGGCTCTCGTTCGGAAGGTGGAGGATATGTTGCCAGGAGAGGAGGTAGATTTTAGGGTTGGGGACGCCTCCACGGATGACGTGGATGCAGCGTTTATCCCCTGTAAAGGGGATGCCCCCTGCAAGGACGAGCGCTTCACGTAGGGAGATCGACCCGGAAGGCATGGTGATCGGTGTGGGGTGGAGGACCTCTCCCATGACCATCGCTCTCGCCTCACTTGGATCGGCGATGAAGATTTTGTCCCCGCCGTGCATGACGATGTTCTGAGTCATATCTCCTTTCACCATCAGGCGGTGCATGTCGATGGGTAAGACCTCGCCGCGCCGTTCAACATAGCTCATGAAAAAGTTGGCGTTGGTCGGGACGGCCGCTTTACTCAGCACCTCGAAGAGACGGATGTTTCCATCGACCGGGATCGAGGGCGTGTGTACCAGTCCAGCGAGTTCGACTTTTTTCGAAAGGCGTTCACGGTAGGTGACGAAGATCTCGACATCCTGGATCTCTCCACGGAAATGGCGCTCGAGCGCGTGCTTTGCCTCCTTCAACGTCATGCCTTCGACGTAGACAGGCGGAATGTCGGGAAGGTCGATTTGTCCCTCTTTGACTCGAAAGCCGACCTGGTTGTTGATGAACTGCATCGACTCCATGAGGTCACGCCGTGTGGGGTGGTAGAGGGCAATATTGAGGATGTCATTTTCGGCAATGCGGTCTTCGTAAGGATCCATGGCGTCATCGGGAAGTTCTCCGACGCAGTGGCCCTCCATCTCAAGGATCGCATTCTTTCCCTGACGGATGCAGTAGGAGTCGAGGACAAACTGATCTGCTCCTTCCATGCAAAACCCTCCACGCGGTGGACGGCATGAAGTTAGGGTTAAAAGAAGCGAAAAAATCAGAAGAGTTCGTTTCATCACAAGATACTATGAACGAAATCGTCAATATTTTAAAGATTGACTTCAGGAAGATGAAGTTTATAATTTATATTTGAATTTCATTGAGGCCTAAACATGATTCCAATACGACTCGAAGGTCATCAGCTCACTGTTCCACTCGGAACGAACGTCCACCTGTCTCTCGAGTACTCTCATACCTCAGAAGGACGCTTTACCTACCCTTTCGAAGGCTGTGAGCCTTTAACTCCCACGGTTGCCAAACGCGTCTTTGTCGATCCTGTCGCCCTAGCCGAAGGCTTGGGTCTGCATGAGGGTTTACTGAGTGGTGCTCAAAAAAAGGGAAAATCTATCTGGTTGGTCACCCATATTGTGAATCAGATGCAAAGAAAGGCCTTTGGGGTTGCGGAGATAGAACTTTTGCAGGCGGCCCGTACTCTCGAGGGACCGGTTCGGCCCAGGAGCCCCTTTGAAAGGGTGCAAGTGGATTATGACTCAGGACCTGAGGAATTGAGGGTACACATCGTAGAAGACATTTCTGAAGGAGCCGCTCCTCCTGCAACCGAGGTAGCCATCTTAGAGGAAGCGAGAAGGGTTGAACATCCTCATCTTCCCTGGTGCCTTAACAGTGCAGTGAATTGTGATGGGGATGAGATCACGCACACGATCACCACCACTTTCAATGGGCTTCCAATTGAACAAGTGTGGAGTCGATTGAACTTTCAGCAACAGCTCAGTCTTTTCTTTGGCTATTTTCAAGCGCTTCACTTCATCGGGTTGAAGATGGGGTGCCTTCATACTATGTTGACACGGGAAAGTTTACTCGGAACTATTGATGGAGTCGGGACAGTCACCCACCTTCGTCACGCGTTGTACCTTTCCAACTTTCAAGATCGTCAGTTTTTAACGAAGACTTTCTTTAAAAGAGAATCTCCATGGATCCGTTCGAGTGACCATCTCGCACCAGAGCTCCTCTACCTTCTTTTAGAAATCCGCAATGAACGACACCATCACAAGGTCTCTCTTGAAAATCTACAAAAATTTCCAGTCACCGAAAAAGCCGACATCTGGAGCCTCGGTTTAACCCTTGCCCTCCTTCTCTACGATCCGCATTCAGATGCATGTCCACCCTTTCTTCGCTTCTACCGGACACATGACCAAAAGTCTCCTAGGGAAAAAAAACGTGAAGAATTACGCGATATCATCCAAGCCCATCAAGAAGTTCCCGAAACGGACCCGAGCTGGTCTCCGTTAGAAAAGCTTCTTGCCCAGCTTCTACACCCCGATCCAGATCAAAGGCCATCCGCCCTCAAAGCGGCGACCGAGCTAAATCAATTGATGCTGCATTCGCTCAAAGCAGGAAAGTCAACCTGAGCTATCTTCTTGCTCTTTTACGAGTGCCTTGTCTTGGTGGACGCGTTGATCTTTGGAATCTTAAAGAGAAGTCGTCTATCTGTGTAAACAGAGCTGCACACAGTTCTTCTGGTGTGTCTTTGTATTTAAGGAGAATTTCAAGGTCTCTCAGTATCCTTTGGTCTTGGTAGAAGGCAAGGATTTGATCTCCGCATTCTGCAAGGCCCTTCTTGAGGAGGTTTCGGTACATGGAGACTCCCTTTTCAATGCGAGAGTGATCCTCATGGTTATGAATGTAGTAAAATGCCAATTCAAAAGCAGCGAGTAGGCTGTGAAGAGCTGCCAGGTCGGTGTCTTTTTCCACACCGTGTCCAGTTAGAAGACAAGCTGCAAACTTCAGTTGTGCATCTTCTAAGCCGTACTGAGCACTTTCTTTTAGAAGTTCCACTCCGCGTTTGAGGTCACGCTCACCTCCAAGCCCCGATAAACAACATTGAGCTAAAGTATAGCATGCCTGAACACATCCATCGTCATAAGCAGCTTGGACAACCCCGCGACCGCTGGTCGCGTCCTTCTTTGTTCCCATGCCTCTTAATTGGCAAAGTCCGTAGGAGTGGAGGGCATCAAGATCTCCTTTTTCAGAAGCGGTACGGTAAAAGGACTGTGCAAGGAATTGTAACTGGATTCTATCTTCTCTAGACGCTGCTGATACCCCAATTTGATGTTCCATGCAGATAGCCGCTTTATAGAGCGCTTCGGGGAGACCTTTTGTTGCAGCCATCTTATATTGTTCATAGGCTTTTTCTTCGTCGACCGGGACCCCTAAACCAAAATCATAAAACTCACCCATTTTGAAAATTCCCCAAGCTAGGTTCGCTTTTGCAGCCTCTTGGTACCAATGAAAGGCTTTCCCATAGTCGACGGGAGTACCGATTCCATACTCGTATCGTTCAGCTTTTTCGATTTCGTAGGGTCGACTGGTTAGGAAATCATTGTCATCATCCACTCGACTGGGTTTTCTTGTTGAAAGGGGAGTCATAGGACGGTGATTACAAGCCGAGAGGGGGGTGCGTGGGATGGTAGGAATAGGAAGTGTCGTTTGCATATAAAATAAATAGTTTAATTTAAAGTTCTTCAGATTTTATTCAAAACGGGGATTTTTTTGGAAAAAATTAAATCTTCTGAAAAGTAAAAAGGCCTAACTTTTCCAGTAGAAATCTTGGCTACTGAAGAGAGCGTTGATTTTTTTTGGGAAGAGGGGACCGAGCTTTCCAAAGGAGTAGCCCACGTACTTGACCAAGACCTGGAGGAGCGCGTAGGGCAGGAGTTGAGGTGATTCTTTTTTTAGGGTGATGAGCAGGGCTCGAATGTATTCTAACCCACGCTTCTCATCTTTTCCAAAAGTGCGTTGGAGAGAGCCGCGTCTTGCAAGGCCGGTGTCGAAGCTGCGTTTGAACTCTTGGAGAAGGGTGTAGCGGTGGGAGTGGAAGACATGTTTGTCTGCGACATAGGCGAGCGTGTGTCCTTTTTCGAGAAGTTTAGCTGCGACGAGAGTGTCTTCTCCGATCAGGACATGTTGAAAGCCTTCGACTTCATCGAGAGCCGCGTTGAGGTAGCCAGCGCAGGAGTTGGAACAAAAAGAGAGGTAAGAGCCCCACTTCTCTAAATCTTTCATCGAACGCAAATGGCTTTCTTTCGGGTAGTTGAAGACGCGTGGAAAGCTTTCGAAAAAGTCTGCATCTTTGTGAGGGACCTGGCGGAGGTAGGAGATCGATGCCTTCTCTTCTTGCAGAGGAGCGACCAGCGCCTTTAGTGCGTCGGGTCCCTCCAAGATGGCATCGGGGGTCATCATCACCACGATCTCTGTGCCGAGTTTTTTCCTGGCAAGGTCCCGCGTTTCTCCGTGATTAAACGTACTTCGAGGGACCACAAGAGTATCGGCACCGAGCTCTTTAGCCACCTCCACGGTGCGGTCGGGAGAGCTCGAGTTGACAACCAAAATTTTTAGGTCAGGAACTTGAAGGAGTGGTTTAAGGCAATTCGGAAGCAGGGCTTCAGCAGTGTGCGTGATGATCGCTACGCCGACAGATTTCATCTTGGTAATACTTTGCGAGTTGGTCCCAAAAATCGGGTTCATTTAATCCGTAATCTTCGAAGTGAATCAGATCCTCATTGATGTTGACGCGGGGCTCATCGTAGGAGTGTTCACGGACGAAATTGACAGGGCACTCCATCCCTAGACGGTGGCTCATCTCTCGTTGAAAACGCTCAACGAAGGTTTTGTTGCTTTCGACAAAGCCGCTAGGAGCGAAGACACGCTCCGTTCCCTTTTCTACGAAATCCACAAAGGCCTTAGCAAGAAGTGTCACGGGAATGTTGTCACGGATGTAGTTGGGCTTCTCGACAGTGAGGAGCTCGCCCTTCTCCCAGCTCTCGACGAGGAGAGAGGTCAGACGTTTTTCCTCATAGGGTCCAAAAGGATTGGGGATGACGACCTTATGGAAGGGAACGCCGAGCTTCTTTGCCTGCTCTTCAAAGAGGTGGCAGGTCATCTTCTTTGAAATGCCATAGGGTGAGTAGGTGTTTTCAGCGGTGCTTCCGGTTAAAATCATTTTTTTTAACCCACGCTCTTTCAAAAGCTGGATCACCTCAATGAGGGAGCGGCTGTTGTTATGAAGCGCAACGAAAGGGTCAAAGTCGAGATTTTTGTAGTCACTGGTAAAGTGCCCATGGTGGCAGAAGACATCCCACTCCGCCTCTTTTTGAATCGCTTCCAAAAAGGCGTCTGACCCAAATGAACAGTTGTAGAGGGGATGAACAAGGCCTTTGAGACGCTCGACACGCACCCTATGCATGCCGGTGTACTCATCGGCTCCTTTCTGAAAGGTCGCTGTGACCTCCCAACCTGCCTGAACCAACTCCTGCACAAACCAGTAGCCGGTAAAAGAACTTGCGCCTGTAAAGAGCAATTTTTTCATCTCGGCGCGCAGTATAGCGACTCCTCGATTTTTCTGCTCTAATGAATCTTGATTTGACTCACTGCTTATTTTAACCTTCAACTAGACGATCGGCTTCAGCAATCGTCGGATCGTCTCGCCGGTTGCGTTTCGCTATCTCTATCAGTTGCCTCATTCTCTCGATTTTCTCACTAGTATCACTTGGAATGAGGTGAGGACGGATTCGAAAATCTTCTTCTGGTCTAGCGAAAATGCGTTCGACTTCCTTAAGCTCCCTTTCAAGCTCCGAGATTCTCATAGATCTTTCAGAGAAGGCCCTTCTCCATAAATCATCAACAAGTATGACACCCTCTTCAAGGGCTTTGCGCTCTTCCTCTACCAGTTTCTCAACGATATCAGTTGTTGGGTTGTCAAACACCCAGTCTGGCTCTTCATACATCCATTCCTTAACCTTCCTTTGCATTGTCTCGAATTTCTCCCAAGTAGCCTCTGGAATCAAAGCAAGGCGCACTCTATTAACAGGCATCAATTCACCACCGACTTTTTTAACAGTCATGAATTTACTCCTGATAGCTTCAAGCTGGTGGCGCGCATCCCAGAGTGTGATGGGTTTTTTTGAGCTCTCTGAGAATCCCCTTGCCCACAAATCGTTAATGAAATCGCAACCCTGTTCAAGGAGTAGGAGTTCTTCTGCTAAATTCCGCCATTCGTGGATTTGTGCTTCATTCAGCTTCCCAATTTTACTCAGTTCACGTAAGACAAAGACTTGTTCGAGATCTTCAATCGTGGCCTTCGTTGAAGCAAGATGCAGGATAATCCTCCCCGCTTCACCCTCTCCAAGGTGTTCGAGCTTTTGTTCTAAAAGCTGATATTCGTGGACTTGTGCTTCATTCAACTTTCCCTCTCTATATACTCTTCGCAAGAAAGGCATTTCTACGAGTATCTTACGAAGATCGTCAGTCATGGTCGCCCTTGCCAGAGCATCCTCAGTCCCTCTACGTTCCATTTCCGCCCCGTCAACAAACATTGGGCGGCGATGTTCGACTGGTTCCCCCTTTCCACGACTGGTGTCTTTGTCACCGATGGCACGTTGTCGCCCGGTGACTTTTCGGAATCCCTCTGTGATCTCTGCTTCTTTATCTGAGGGTTTTTTAACAGCGATGACAATTCTCTCGCCTGGTTGGTTATATAGCGCTCTTACGTGGCTTCTGAAACGACTAGATAGCAGACCAAACCCTAATGTGAGGACCACTTCTACATTGGCTTGTAGAGCTCTTCGAAATCTTTGGAACTTAGAGTACCGCTTTTCATATCCCTCTTTGATCACTTTGTACTCGCGGCCTTCATAAACAACTGTGTCTTTGTATCTTCTATTTAGGCGAGTTAATTTGTTAGCTCTTTCAGTGGAGTCGACTTCTTTGTCAAAAAAGATAATCTTTGTCATATTAATCCTCCAATTTCTTATTATTTATATAATAAAATTATATTATATATTTAATAGATAATAAACTATTTTATTTTCAAGTTTATATCAATTGGAAATTAGTAAGGTTTTAAGCCCCATTATTTTAAGTGTATTTATGTAAAACTTTAAACCTGTATTACTTATGATTTTTTCTGAATTAGAGGGGAGGTCAGGCTATCTAGAGGCTGACAAGGGAGCGCTCTTCAAAGAGTGGGTAAGCGGCGTCCTTGTCAGAGAGGAGGAGGGGCTTATCCGGCCAGGGGATAGAAAAGAGCGGGTCGTCGTAGCGGATGCCTTGCTCATACTCGGGTGCATAGGCAGCAGAGACAAGGTAGAGGATTTCGCTATCATCCTCGAGAGTAAAGATGCCGTGAGCGCAGCCTTTGGGGACATAGGCAATGGCTCCATTATCTCGGGAGAGTGTGGCCGTGGCAATGTTTCCAAAGGTCGGAGAGGACTCGCGGATATCGACAATCACATCGAAGAGACTCCCGCGTGTGCATTTGACGAGTTTGACCTCTTCATGCGGAGGGAGTTGATAGTGAAGACCACGAAGCGTGCCTTTCAGCTTGCTGTGTGAGTGATTCATCTGAACAAAGTCGTGTTCGAGTCCATGTTCTTTAAACGTTTTTGTGCAGAAGAGACGAGAGAAGTGTCCACGCTCATCATGACGCTCTTCAGGAAGGATCAGATAGGCATCCTCAATGTCGGTTTGAATCACTTTCATGTCAGCATCTCCACTTTAGGTATCCAAGGGGCTTTTCCCTCTTTCCAGAGGGCTTCAAGGGCGTCGCGGTCGCGTTGCGTGTCCATGCAGGCCCAGAAGCCGTCATGGCGAAAGGCATTCAGTTCTCCATCTCGGGCGAGCGGGGTGAGCGCTGCTTTTTCGAGGATGCACCCCTCTTCTTCCGATAAATAGTTTAGCATCTCTCTTTGAAAGAAGAAGTAACCTCCATTGATCCACTTCTCTTTGAATTCTGGTTTTTCTTCGAAGTGGGTCGCGCGGTGTCCATCGAGGTGCAGTTCTCCAAAGCGTGAAGGGGGATGGATCGCGAGCATCGTGCCCATTTCTGGTTGCTGTAGATGGAACTCCCACTCGGCATTTAAGTTCGCATCGGTGAGTCCATCTCCGTAGGTGACGGCAAAGTGTTCAGCATTGCCTAAATACTTCTTTGCTGCCTTGAGAATGCGCGCCCCTGTCATGGTCGTTTCGCCGGTGTAGGCGAGAGTGACTTCCCAATCATCATCGTGGTGCTGATCGTGAAACTGTGGTTTTCCTTCTTTAAGGTCGATCGTGAAGTCGCTTTGGAGGGGAGTGTAGTTGAGAAAGTACTCCTTCACCACTTCCGCTTTGAATCCAAGGCAGAGGATGAAGCGTCGGAACCCAAAACTGCGGTAGGTGCGAAGGATGTGCCATAGGATGGGCTTGCCACCGATAGGAACCATCGGCTTGGGGCGAAATTCTGTCTCTTCTTTAATGCGGGTTCCCATCCCTCCGCAGAGTACAAAGACGGGCACCTCTTCCTTCTTGATCATCCTAACTAGTTTAGACTGAGAACCACTTCTTTACAACAGCACGTGCTTCTGTTAAAATTTTTGTCACGTTATGTCAGAACATAAGGGAAATCTTTTAAGTGGAGTCTTGCTTGTCTCCGGAACCTGTATGGGAGCGGGCATGCTCGCGATCCCGCTGGTTACGGGTCTTGCTGGCTTCGTTCCGGCGATGTTTGCCAGCACTCTCTCCTGGCTTTTCATGCTGGCTACGGGACTTCTATTCCTTGAGGTGACTCTTTGGATGCCCGACGGCTCGAATGTCATTTCGATGGCGAGCCGCTTCCTCGGCCCGGTGGGAAAGGTGCTTGGAGCCCTCTTTTTTCTCTTCCTCTACTACTGCTTGATGGTCTCCTATATTGCTGGAGGGGCGCCTCTTTTCACCGACGCGCTTCAGACGCTCATCACCCCTGACATCACCATGGAGATCGGTTTTGTCTTCTTTACCCTTCTTTTTGGCTTCATTGTCCTAGTAGGAGCTTGGTTTGTAGACCGTGTCAACTGGATCCTGATGACCTCACTCATCCTCTCCTACTTTTTGATGGTGGGGCTCGGCGCCAAAGAGGTCCAACCCACACTGCTTCTGCATAAAGACTGGGGTGGGGCTCTTTTTGCTGTTCCGATCCTCTTTAGTGCGTATGGGTACCACAATATCATTCCTTCCCTCTCGACCTATCTCAAACGTAACCGCCAGATGCTCCGCCTGACCGTGATTTTAGGTACCACGCTTCCCTTTATTATATACTCTCTTTGGCAATGGCTCATTATCGGCTCGGTTCCTCGTGAGACGCTCCTGCAGAGTGCAGAACTGGGAATCCCAGCGAGTTCTCTGCTCGCAAAAGCCACAGGAATCTCCTGGGTGGCAGGCCTCTCTCTCTTTTTTGGTTTTTTTGCGATCGTCACCTCTCTCCTCGGTGTATCGCTCTCTATGGTCGATTTTTTGGGCGATGGGTTTCACCTCTCTAGAAAGGGACTCAGCCGTTTTTTACTTGTCCTGGTCATTTATGGCCCCCCGGCGCTTCTTGCCTTTAACAAGCCGGAAATCTTCATCACAGCCTTAGGTGTTGCTGGAGGCATTGGAGAGGCGTTTTTAAACGGTCTCCTCCCTCTCTCGATGGCCTGGGTGGGCCGTTATCAAATGAAGCTCGAAGGCCGCGAGCTCCTCTTCGGAGGGAAGGGGCTCCTCCTCCTCCTCTTTGCTTTTACAATAGCAATCATGTCTCTAGAGTGCTATTTACTTCTCGTTTAAAATAAATTTATAAAGAAATTATTTTAATTTTATCTAGCATAACTCTTTTAAAAAATAAAATTAATTCTATAATAAAGGTATAGGGATAAGTAATAAATAGTCATAACAGTCTGTGGGTAATGGCCTTACTCAGAGATGTCTTTGTATTCATAAGGAGCTCATTATGAATATCCAAGAAGAATTTTCAGAAGATTTTTCAGATGAGGTGGTAGACGATCCTTCCACCCAATTTTTTGTAACCCCCCTCGAAGAGAGGATTGTCCTCGATGCTGCAGCGACCACTTCAGTCGATTCTGTAGACACGTCTCCGACGCCAACTGAAGAGGGTTCAGGAGACAGTGAACTTCAGGAGGAACCAAACAGCAGTGAGCTCGATGGAGGAGGCACACCTGTCTTGGATGATTCTGGTAGCAGTGGGGAAACTGGTGGAACCTTCCCCGATGATCCGACTGATCCGACCCTTTCTCCTCCCGTTGACAACAGCCCTGATGTCCTTGTCGATGAGCAGTCAGTGAACAACTTGTTGGGACTGAATGTTTCGGATGCTCAGCAGCCTGATGTTGATCTCCAGGTCACCATTAATTCACTTCCGGAAGAGGGAATAGTGAAATATAATGGAAGTGCTGTAATACAAGGTATGTTACTTAGCGGAGACGCATTTGAATCGCTGACGTATGACGCACCAAACCGTGAAGTTGTTGTAGATGGAGATACCGATGCGGGAATGCTTACTTACACCATCAGTGATGGGACTGCGACGCCAGACGTTGATGGAGCGATCCAAATTGACCTTGCTCCTGTGCATGATCCCTTAGTCGATTTTGATAGTGACAGCAATTTTGAAAAACTGATTTCTGAGTCAGGAGAAGAAATTTCAGTCACCTACAAAATCGCTAATTTTGAGTATGGGGGAGTTCTCAAGCTCACAGCAGAGAATATTAATATTACGTATCCTCCAGGATTCACAGCAGATTCCATTACGCTTCAGTTGGCTGACGAAAATGGGAATCTGATACCTGCGACCTTAGGTGACATTCAGTTGTTTGGCGTCACTGGTGGTCAGGCTACTCCTGATGGAGCATATGTTTTTTCTGGCCCACTGAGTATGTCTGAAATCAACGATACGCTCTTGAATGCAAGTGTTAGAGTGATCAATGATTTTGCTAAACACATCATTGTCACTCTTGATGATGGTGGTGTTGAGTTGAGAGGGGCGATTGAGCTGGATGATACGTGGCTCGAACTCAATACCGGTGACAATCTAAATAACACCACTGTGATTCCCAACACCAACCTGACTATCTCACATGAAGCTAATTATGCTCTTGGTGTCGAGATGAATTTGGCGGGAACCGTCGCAGCAAACTTTCCTTCGGGATTCTTATTGAATGATACAATACGATTTACTGCCTATGACGCTTCAGGAAACCGACTTGACGCAGATCAGTATGTAAATATCCGTCTGAATTTCACTCCTGCTTCCGTTTCTCTTGTGGATGGCGTCAATACATTGGTAGTTGGTGCAGGTTCTGTGAATGAAGGTGATATTCAGAATCAGCTAAATAGCACTTTTATCACGGTGAACGACCCTCTTGTAAAATACATTCATGTTTCCTTTGAGAGTGGGGGTCAAAGCTCAGGAATCGAGTCAGCGCTTATCCTTACAGGAGCTGCAGCAAACACTCCGCCGACCGTCAGTGGGGATGTGAATCTCGGGAATATGGATGAGGATGGAAGCCTCTTGATTAGTGAGGCAGCTCTCTTGGGTAATGCACTAGATGATGATGGAGACACGATGAGCGTCGAAAACTTGGTCGCTGATTCAGGACTCCTGGTAGATAATGGAAATGGCACCTGGACCTACACTCCTGTTGCTGATTTCAATGGAGCAGTCGCTTTCACTTACAATGTGAGTGATGGACAAGAGAGTGTGGCAGCTGGAGCCGATCTGGTTGTGGATGCTATCAACGACCCGCCGGTCGTTGGAGATGCGGTAGACCTCGGTTCGATTGCTGAAGACACCCAGGATTACTTAATCACCAAAGCAGCACTACTTGCAAACACCACCGATATAGATAACACGATCGATGATCTGCGCTTCACATCGATGTCTGTGACGAATGGAACGCTGGTGCAACACTCCAATGGAGAAGACTTTCTATTCACCCCCGATGCGGATTTCAATGGAGAGGTAGAGTTCTTCTTCACTGTCACGGATCAGCCGCCAGAACCTAGTGATCCTGGTGATCCTAGTGGTGGTTTCGAGATCATTCGAAAAGAGATCATTATTGAAGATCCAAATTTTCCCACACCTGCTCCACCACCGCCTCAAGCCACTCTGACAGTCACAGCAGAGAACGATCCGCCTGTGAATAGCGGCAACGTCAATCTAGGTAATATGCAAGAAGATGGAGAACTCATCTTTAATGAGTCAGATCTCCTGGTAAATGCATCCGATGTAGATGATTCGTTGTACGTAACTAACTTAATGGCAACAAATGGAACGCTCACACAACTTGAATTTGGAGACTGGCGCTATGAGCCTGCTGAAAACTACAACGGATCAGCAGCGATCACCTATAAAATTAATGATGGTGAAGCTGATCCGATTGGTGCACAGGCCGATATCAATGTCGTAGCTGTGAACGATGCACCAACAAATAGTCCGGACGTTGATTTGGGTAACATCCCTGAAGATACTATAGACCACGTGATCACTGCAGAGGCACTCCTTGCCAATGCAGATGATGTGGATCTTGATGATGCAAATAGCACAGAAGAACTCAGTGTATTGAATCTCATGGCTGACTCAGGAACTCTCGTAGATAATGAGGATGGCACCTGGAATTTCACTCCCGATGCCAACTTCAATGGCCTCGTGACCTTCACCTATCAAATTTTTGATGGAGAGTTGACGACGCTTAACTTGGAGGGTGGTCCTGCTGTTGAGGAAGCAACACTCAATGTTACAGCAGAGAACGATGCGCCTGTGTATGGCGGCAACGTCAATCTAGGTAATATGCAAGAAGATGGAGAGCTCCAATTCCAAGAGTCGGATCTCCTTGCTACCACAACCGACGTGGATGGGGATGACTTGACCGTCTCCGACTTAATGGCGACAAATGGAACGCTCATAGACATAGGAAAGGGCTTGTGGAGTTATGTGCCTGATCCAGATTACTACGGTGCAGCAGCGATCACCTATAAAATTAGTGATGGTGTAGCCGATCCGATTGATGCACAGGCCGATATCAATGTCCTTCCTGTGAACGATGCTCCAACCAATAGTGCAGACGTTGATTTGGGAGAGATCGATGAAAATTCAACTGGTAATGTGATCACTGAAGCAGAACTGCTTGCCAATGCAAATGATATCGATGGAGATGAACTCAGCGTTCAGGATCTCATCGCTGACTCTGGAACTCTCGTAGATAATGGAGATGGCACTTGGAGCTTCACTCCTGATGCCAATTTCGTAGGAACGGTGACCTTCAGATATGACATTTTTGATGGAACGACAACAACAGAGCAAGATAAGAGTGATCCACCGTCTCGTTTTGAACAAGCGACACTCGAGGTCCTAAATGCGAATGAAGCGCCTGTTGACAATAGCCTTGATGTTCTTGTGGATGAGCAGTCAACCAACAACTTGCTCGGACTGGATATCTCCGATGCAGATATAGGGGATGCTCTGACGGTGACTATCGATGCACTCCCTGAAGAAGGAGTGGTGAAACTGGGTGGCCTTGCCATTGCAGTCGGTGATATGCTCTTTGAAGCAGAGTTTGAATCGCTCACCTACGATGCACCCGACCGTGAGGTCCTCGCAGGTGGAGATACGATTGCCGGAACCCTTCAGTACACCATCAATGACAACTCAGGTGCAACTGATGGATCAGCAACGACTCCGGGTGAGATTCAAATCAACCTTAATCCTGTGAACGATGCACCAGTCGTTGGAGATGCGGTAGATCTCGGTTCGATTGCTGAAGACACCCAGGATTACTTAATCACCAAAGCAGCACTGCTTGCAAACACCACCGATCCAGATAACAGCATTGATGATCTGCGCTTTACATCGCTGTCTGTGACGAATGGAACGCTCGTGCTCCATTCCAATGGAGAAGATTTTCTATTCACTCCCGATGCGGATTTCAATGGAGAGGTAGAGTTCTTCTTCACTGTCACGGATCAGCCGCCAGAACCTAGTGATCCTAGTGGTGGTTTCGAGATCATTCGAAAAGAGGTCATTATTGAAGATCCAAATGTTCCCACACCTGCTCCACCACCGCCTCAAGCCATTCTGACTGTCGATGCAGTGAACGATGCGCCTGTGAATAGCGGCAACGTCAATCTAGGTGATATGCTCGAAGATGGACAACTCATCTTTAATGAGTCTCAGCTGCTTGCGAATGCATCCGATGTGGATGGAGATTCCTTGTACGTAACTAACTTAATGGCAACGAATGGAACGCTTACAGAGCTTGAATTTGGAGACTGGAGCTATGAGCCTAATGAAAACTACAACGGTCCAGCAGCAATCACCTATGAAATTAATGATGGTGTAGCTGCTCCGATTGATGCACAGGCCGACATCGATGTCCTACCTGTAAACGATGCTCCAACCAATGGTGCGGACGTTGATTTGGGTGACATCTCTGAAGATGCCATCGACCACGTGATCACTGCAGCAGCACTCCTTGCCAATGCAAACGATGTGGATGGAGATACGCTCAGTGTATTGAATCTCATGGCTGACTCAGGAACTCTTCAAGACAATGGAGATGGCACCTGGAATTTCACTCCCGATGCCAACTTCAATGGCCTCGTGACCTTCACCTATCAAATTTTTGATGGAGAGTTGACGACGCTTAACTTGGAGGGAGGTCCTGCTGTTGAGGAAGCAACACTCAATGTCTTACCAGAGAACGATGCGCCTACCAACGGGGCAAACATCGACCTAGGTGATATGCTCGAAGATGGGACAGAAACCATTCATGAGGCAGACCTTCTTGCGAATGCCAATGATGTGGATGGTGACCAGCTCAGTGTCGAGAATCTTATTGCGAGCACAGGCCAACTCCAAGATAATGGGGATGGTACCTGGACCTACACTCCAGATGCCAACTACTTTGGACCTGTTGCCTTCACCTATGATGTGAGTGATGGTGAGTTCTCGGTTGCAGGTGGAGCGGATCTAGACGTTCTCTCAGTCAATGATGCTCCTGAGAGCACGAATGTGGATCTTGGAACGATCCCTGAGGACCCCTTCGATCCGTTGATCATCACAGAAGCAGAGCTTCTTGCGAATGCCACAGATGTGGAAAATGATCCTCTATCTGTCCAGAACCTCATGGCAGATTCTGGAATGCTCATTGATAACGGGGATGGCACTTGGAGCTTCACACCAGGCCAAGACTTCATTGGTATAGTGAACTTCACCTATGACATCAATGATGGCATGGATAACGGTGCGGGAACCGCCACTCTACAAGTCGAGGGACAGAACTCTGAGAATCCTATTCTCAAAGTCTTTGGTAAACACCGCATTTACATTGAAGGATGGAGTGGTGTGCGAATCGCTCCTGCAGTGTGGATCCGAGATGCCGATTCAATGGACTTTGATGGAGGTCAGCTCCGTGTCGAGATGGAGGCCAATGGCACCATGAACGACAACCTCTTTATCCGTGAGAACCGTTGGCTCAGTGTCGATGCAAATGGTGATCTCCACTTCCGTGGACTCCATATTGGTCATGTGGAAGGCGGGGATAACGGAGAAGGACTCAGAGTGACCTTCAACGAGAACGCCAAAGCGTACATGGTGGCGAAAGTGATGTCTCGGGTCTCTTACTCGAACGATTCGGATGCCCTTTCGACTGCAACTCGTACCGTGAGCTTCCAACTCAGTGATGGAGATGGCGGTGTGAGTGACAAAGTCATGAAAGATATTCGTATCTATAGCGTCAATGATGCTCCTGAGATCACCGATACAGATGCCGACAATGAGATCCAAGCGGTTTCTGGTGAGCAGCTGATGATTGGTGAGGACCTTGGATTGCAGATTGTCGATCCAGATGCGGATCAAAGCGATCTATTTGAGGTCAAACTCAAAGTGAAACATGGAACACTCAACTTCACTGATATCAGTGATCTTGACACCGTGGTCTTCGCAGATGAAATCGATGAAGATGGACTCCGCAAGATCAGCTTCACAGCGAGCTTAGAAGAAGCGAATATCCTTCTTGAAAGACTCACCTATACATCGAAAGATGGATTTACAGGCACTGACACCCTCTACATCAAAGTCTTTGACCTTGGTGGAGATGAGATGCTCGGTGGTGTTGAGAAAGATTGGGCTTGCTACGAAATCAACGTGACTTAAGTTCCACTTTCTCTGAGTAGAACACGTTGAACGGTGCGGATGAACTGCATCATTAAAGAACGCCAAGGACCTCGGAGTTCGGCCTCACCAGAGAGGCCGTACTTCAGAGGTTCTTTTGTATCTAGGGTCGCTTCTGCAATGTAGTAGCTGTCGTGCAGTTTGAGATCCCCCTCTTCTGTCATCGTCGTGAGAAGCTCTCCTTCAAAGACAGAAGCAAGAGGAGGGTAGTTGAGAATATTGGCACGGAGGGGCTGGATGTTGCTCACGCGTCCAAAGTAGCGCTTGCGTGGTAGGGGGGTGATAAAGGTCACACGTTGACCTTCTGTCACCGTGTCGATCTCATCTTCTGGGATGAAAAAGAAGAGATTGACTTCACCAGTAGGACTGAGTCGGCCAATGACTTGGTTCTCTTGGACGTAGGTTCCCTCTTTTAAAACGATATCCCAGTCGATGATCTTGCCGTCAAACTCTGTTTTGACAGAGAGGTTGGCTCTCTTTTCTAAAAGCGAAGAGAGTTTTTCTTCGGCTTGTCCTAGCTCAGCGCGTTTTTCTGCTAGAAGGGTGCGTTCTTTGTCTTTTTGGGAGAGGATATTCACAGTGGTCTCAAGGATTTTCACCTCACGCTCTTGCATTGCAATTTCCTGATCGAGTTCAACGGAGGAGAGGCGGACGGCGACGGTGTCTTTTTTCAGTTCGCTGCCTCGTGTGGCGTGGAGTTCTTCGATTTTCGCGCTACTAGGTGCGAAGAAAACCTGTTCGACTCGAGGGGCGGTGATGGCATTGAAGTGCACTTGGTGGGGGAGGGGGAAGATAAAGTAGATCAGAAGCACAGCGAGGATAGTGGTGGTAGCGAGGATGCGGGGATTTTTGGTGAAGTAGCCTCGCAGTTTTTTGAGTTCTTGAAACTCCCACATCACCGGCCAGATAAAAAAGACGAGGATTTCTGTAGCGAACAGAAGGACACCGAGGGTCTTCGTGAATTTGTAGTAGACCAAGAGAGCGATGGCTGTGTAGAGGAAGATGCGGTAGATCCAGCAGTAGATCGCATAGATGGTCATCGAGCGGATGCGTCTTTTAGAGAGATTCACATCGGGGCAAGGGGCATTGAGGCCCAGGAGGAGTTTTCGTAGGTTCCAGCGGGCGACTTGAAACGATTTGGGCTGGAGGTTGTCGATCCCCCAGAGGTCAGAAAGGAGGTAGTAGCCGTCGAATTTAAGAGCAGGGTTCAAGTTGATCAGGAGCGAGGTGAGCCACGTTGAGGAGGAGATGAGGAAGAAAATACTCTGTAAGACCCCCGGTGGGGTGATGGCCCAGAAAAAGGTCGCCATTCCAGCGATGAGGAGCTCTGAATAAATGCCGGCAAGGGTGATTGCGAGCCGGTGACGGCGATTTTTCAGGGACCACCCATGGGTGACATCGGTAAACATTGCAGGGAAGAGAACGAGGAATAAGATGCCCATACGGGGAACATAGATTCCGTAGTATTTTGCCGTATAGGCGTGTGCCAGCTCGTGGATGACTTTCACCCAGATGATGGCAAGAGCGTATAAAACGAGGCCTTCGAGACTAAAGAAGTAGTTGAAGGTGCCGAGGTACTCATCAAAGCGGGGGATGAGCATGGCAATTCCCACCACACTGAGGAGGATGTAGATGGTATAGGCGAGCTTCGAGACAAGGGGCCGGACCAGGTGGAGTGTCTCGGAGAGGAATTTATCAGGATTGATGAGGGGAACACGGATGTAGAGGTAGTGGAGGAGGAGCCATTTTATGGGATTCATTCTCCCTTTTTTTACCTCTTCGAGGAGCGTCTCGGACTCTTTGCGTTGTTTAAGCAGTCCATACTGTGCCATCCCTTGGAAAAAGATCAGAACCTCTTTGCCGGTGACCGTGATCGTCGTATTTTTGTTGATTTGATCGACGATCTCTTGTGGGGTCATCCCTGCTTTGAAAAACTCGAAGATGAGAGACTGTTCCCAGGTGATTTTATAGTACTTGCTTCTGACTGGATCGAAGAGGTTGAAGGTGGGTGCACCACTCGGCTCATTGGGCCCACGGTAGAGTTTGAGCTCTTTGCGGAAGCCGGGGAGGGTTTGTTGCATCGGGTCTTTTTTTTCCATCTCTTCCCTTTTATGGCAAATTGAGCTATTGATCACAATGTGAAGAGACTCATCATCTTAACCCTACTTGTGACCCTGTTGTCTGGCTGCCGCTTTGCTCCGTGCCATCTCGATTGTGTCCGTGAGATGCACCTCCAAAAAGAGCAGGCGATCCTCGATGCACGCGACCAACTCTTCGATCACCCCCTCACCGTTGATGAAATTGTCGCAATCGCACTCGACTGCAACTTAGAGCTTTACGTCCAGCGCTATCAGATCGCAATCGTTGCTGAAGAGACCAAAAGCAACGCGCTGAAGATGCTTCCGGAACTCAACCTCCGGACGAACTCGACGCAGCGCACACAGAATACAGCGGCCTTCTCCCAATCTCTCATCCCAGGTGTTCCTCCCGCGCCGCTGAGTATCAGCCGCGATGAGTTCATCGATACGAGAAATATCAGTCTCTCCCTCAACGTGTTAGACTTCGGAATGGCCTACTTCCGGGCCCGCCAAAGTGCAGATAACACAGCGATTCAATGCTTTGAGTATGAGAGGATTAAAGAGAAAATGATCCTCGAGATCGTCACGAACTACTGGCGTGTGGTTGCTGCACGCAAAGCGGTGGTGGACATGGACGCTTTGCTTGAAAAAACAACGGATGAGCGGGAAAAGATCGAAAGCCAGAGAGAGCGTCGCCTGACTTCCGATATCGATGGGCTTTTTGCTGAGGACAAGCTCTCTGAGGCTGAAGTGGGGATGCTCCGCTTCCGCCGTGCCTACGACACGTCGATGTATGAGTTAAAGAAGCTGATGGGTCTTCCACCTGGGGTGCAGTTTGAGGTGGCGGTTCCTGAAAACCTCTTCGAAGAGGTGGAGTTTGCACCGATCGCAGACTTGGAAAACGCGGCTCTGCACAACCGCCCTGAGCTCTATAGCAAGGATGTGGAGGAGATTTTAAGGAGCAATAGCGCCAAAGAGGCTCTCCTGTTGATGTTTCCCTCCCTACGTCTCTTTCTCGGTCACCAATTTGATAGTAACTCCTTCTTATTGAATGCCTTTTGGACAGATTTTGGAATTGAGGTGCTGTGGAATATGCTGGCGATCCCCTCTCGTGCAAAAGCCTACAAGATGGTATTAAAACAGAAAGACCGAGTGGCTGCTGAGCGCCTCCTCACCACGTTGACGGTCCTCACGGAAGTGCACCTCGCACACCAGCTGGTGACGGACTACCAGCGTGAGTACCTCGCTGCAAAACGCTTCTATGAAGCAAGGCGTGACCTCTACCTGGCGATTCAAAACCGCGTGGAGCGTGGAGAGTATCAGCCGGGTTACGCCGTCGCCTTTGAAGCAAGAGCGTACATTGCTCAGTTGGACATGCTCGCTGCTTACGCGAACTTCCGCGGAGCAATTGAACAGCTCAACCATTCGATCGGCCTACCTCTTTATTATTATGGGAGCCCCTAGATGCTAAAGCTACTCTTCTTTTTCTTCGCAGCGAACCTCTCAACCACAGCTGAGAGTTACCATATCATCCTCGATCCGAAAGAGCGGACGGAGATCGATGCCCGCGTGTCGAGTCCTGTGACCGAAGTGAATTATAAGATGGGAGACCACTTCAAACAGGGCGATGTGCTCATCCTTTTAGAAAAGAATGTCCTCGAAGCCAACTACATCAAAGCGAGATCTGCTTTTGAGAAGGCAAAGACAAAGTACGAGGTGAAGAAAGCGCTTTATGACGATGGTTCAGCGACGGAGCTAGAGGTCTACGAGGCTAAAGCAGAGAAAGCGGAGGCGTATTCAGCGACGGTCACAGCAAAAGACCTGCTCGATGCAGCAAAAGTTGAAGGACCCTATCACGGCAAAGTGGTCTCTGTCTATGTCGATGTCCATGAGATCCCTAAAATCGGAGATCCTCTGATTGAAGTGATCGACGACTCCGTCCTCAAAGCGAAATTTTTGGTCGATTCTGACACGCCTATTGCGATTGGAGATACCCTCTCTATCCAGATTAAAGAGACAGGAGAGATGATCGAGGCGACCGTCACACGTCTGAGCCCTGATATTGATCCCTCCAGCCAGACCGTGAAGGTGGAAGCAGAGATCGATAACAGCGACGAAAAGTTAAAATCGGGCATGTCAGGAGAGGTATTCTTGAAGGGGACGAATGGCGAAGGAAGTTAGTCGGAAGACAGTCGAGCTCCTCTACGTGATCAACCGCTTGAACCAAAAGGCGTATCAAGCAGAAAGTCGCGAAGCGTTGTCGTTTGTCATTTTAAACGACACGATCCGCCTCGTCCATTACGACCGTGCCGTTCTTTTTAACCTCGAAGAGAAGAATCCTCAAGTCGAAGGAATCTCTGGTCAGTCGAGTTTAGATAAAAAATCCGTGATCGCCCAGAAGTGGATTGAGCTTTACAAACAGATTCAAGATCCCTCTAAGCCGCAAATTTTAAACCACACCCACTTTGCGAGTCGTCATGGAATCTGGGATGAGCTTCAAGGAAAGTCCAACACCGTCGTCCTATGGATTCCGATCATCGTTGACCAGAAGCTCAAGCTAGGTCTTTGGATTGAGCTCTGGACTTACAAAGCCGACGAGGAGGTTCCCGACCAGTCAGAACAGCTTCATCTACTCAGTCAGTTTCTCGCGCCTGTTTACGGCATTGTTTGGGGGAAATTGCATACCGGGGTTCTGTTTCACAAGGTCCTGAACTTGAATCTCAAGCAGTGGATTGTCATTTTTCTGCTCCTCTCGCTGTTTCTTTTTGGCATCCGCGTTCCGATCCGTGTGGTGGCTCCTGCAGAGGTGGTGCCGAACGATCCATACATTGTCGCAGCACCCCTCGATGGCATTGTAGAGAAGGTGCTGGTGGAGCCAGGGCAAGAGGTGAAACAAGAAGAACCGCTTTTTGAGTATGACAAAAACGTCCCACTCCAAGAGCTCAAGATTGCAGAGAAGCAGGTGGAAATCACCTCATCGGAACTCAACCGCGCGATCAACCTCGGCCATGAAGATCCCGAAGCGCGTTCAGAAGTGGCCATCCTCCACCACAAGTTGAAAAGAGACCAGGTGGCTCTCGATCTTGCCCGCTACCACGCTTCCCTTTTGACCGTCACCTCTCCCATTGAAGGGGTGGTCGTGATGTCTAATCCCGATGAGTGGAGAGGACGCTCAGTCGTTGTCGGGGAGAAGGTCATGGAGGTCACTGATCCGAAAAACACCAAAGTGCGCATTTGGATCCCAGAGAGCGATAACGTTTGGATTAATCCTGAAGAAGAGGTGAAAGTGATCCTCAATGTCCGCCCCTCTTCAGGACTGAAAGCAAGACTCCTATACGTGGCGAATGTCAGTGAAATCAATGAACAGGATGTGGCGAGTTTTGAGGCGGAAGCAGAGTGGGTGGATCCCCCTGAAAACCTCCGTCTAGGCCTCAAAGGAACGGCTCTTCTTTATGGTGAGAAGGTCTCTCTTTTTTACTTCCTCTTCAGAAAGCCATGGGCTGCGACCCGTTATTATTTAGGTATATAATTGATGAAACGTCTTCTCACACTTTTTTTCATTCTCGTCGCTTGCGGAGCTTTCCTCTACCTCTTTTTTGGGTTCTATGTGAGCCGAGTCGAGCAGCCGCGCTATGAATTGATAAAAAAGGAGCAGGACATCTCGATCCGCCGCTACCCTTCGATGGTGATGGCCGAGGTGCAACTTGTGGGTCGACGTCTGAAGGCATTAACAGGAGGCTTCGAGCTCCTCTCTGACTACATTTTTGGGTACAACAAAGAGAAAGAGAAGATCCGTATGACGGCGCCCGTCTTTCATGAAGTCCATAAGGGGGACCTCACTACCGTCATCATGGATGATGACAAGCGCGAGTGGACGATACGCTTTGTGATGCCAGCGGAGGTGCCTTTAAAAGAACTGCCCGATCCCAATCACCGTAAAGTGAAACTCGTTGAAGCGCCACCACAAGAGTTTGTGGTGATCGAGTTCACAGGATCGAACTCTGAAAAGAACTTCAACCACCACCTCACTAAGCTCTACAACTACATCCAAGAAAACGACCTTCAAGTTGAAGGCGGCCCCATCTACGCCTTCTATAACCCACCCTGGGTGCTACCTTTCCTCCGCCGCAACGAAATCTTGTATCAGCTCAAAGAGACAGTCAGAAAATAAATATATTATACTCTCTGTTTTATCTTAATTCTTAGATATTATCGTCATTCATTAGAAGTCTATAGAGGCTTACCCTGCTTCCTTGGTCGTTTTCGCTTTGTGAGTTGGTACATCAATTGCTCTTTTGGGGGCAAAAAATCGTACGCTTTTTTTTCGAGACTACGCAGATCGTCCACAAAGGGGTAAAGTGGATTCCATCGGTAGATTCTGGTCTTTTCTTCTAAAAAAATCACAAGAAGTCCTCCATCTTCCAACTTTTTCAATGTTTTTTGGATGGGATCTAGTCATGAGTTAAAAGTTCGGCTCAGTTCTGCACCGAAAGTTTTTTCATGAAAATAGAGATAAATCAGAATTTTCTCTGTGTTTTTATTCCCGAATAGAAATTCGAACATATCCTACCTACAATATAGGTTTTATTACCTACTTTTTAGGTCTAAGACTCCACAGGTGGAAGAATGAAGACGATCTGGAGGTTTTCCAGGTGGGGAGCGGTCGGAAGCGCCCGGATTTCATAGGTGTAGTCACCTTCTTTGAGAGGGGCAACGTGTTGGACGGTCGCGACATGGAGACCAGGAGGAAAGAGACCGTCCATGCCGGTGGTGACGAGCAGGTCTCCCGTTTGGATCAGTGTGACTTTCTTGTTGTGGGGTCCCTTTAACGGTGCGCCGGTGCGTAGGTCGCGTGCGGGTCCTTCATCATCTTCATAGTCGTAGTTAAACCCTTCACCAATGAGGAGGGTTCCACTTCTGCGGAAGTGGCTCTTCATGCTTCCATGAAGCTCGCCTTTTGCGAGGAAGAGTCGTTCTTTTTCTCCCTCTCTCACAGCACGCACGGCAGGCACCAGCTGATGGTCGGTGAGAAGACGGACTTTCGCTTTGTTTTTTTGGACCGTTTCGACGATGCCGACAAGGTGGTGACCAAAGATGACAGGGCTGTTTTTTGCGATGACCTCTTTGCCGAGTCTTTCGTTGTCTTTTTCACCGACGTCGACCCATAGAGTGCTGTTCCATTCAAGGGGGGAGCGGTAGAGGAGTTGAGCTTTGATGTGAGCGGTCTCTTTTTGATCTAGCTCACCCTTGGCGAGGAGGTACGTTTGGAGTTGATTGAGCTGGTTTTGCAGCGCCCAGTTTTCAATCTGCAGCTCGAGTAGCTCCTCTTTGTAGGGGTTGACGGTCGGTGAGCGGAAAAAACTTCCTGCCCAACCAACAGCGCCAGCGACCTTCCCACGGAGGTGGTTAGCGAAGGGCAGGGGTGCGTAGAAAAGCACGAAGATCGCGAGGACGACATAGGCGAGTGTGCGGTAGGATTTCCTCATAACACCTCGCGGAGAGCTTGTATGACGTAGGGGAGGTTGTCATGAGTGAGTCCAGCGACATTGATCCGCCCCGACGAGACGAGGTAGATGCCCTTTTCTTGGATCAACCACTCCACCTGCTCTTTACTCAGAGGAAGAAGAGTGAAGAGGCCTTGTCCTTTTTCTAGAGTGCTGAAATCTCTATTCGGAAAAGCGGTGTGTAGCTCTTGGTAAAGCGCTTTTCTCATTTCATGAATGCGCTCTCTCATCTCTGCGATCTCCTCCTCCCACTCTTGGCGGAGTGTGGGGTCGGTGAGGACGTATTTCGCGATGGAGGAGCCATGGCGGGAAGGGGAGCCGTAGGTCGATCGGATGATCTGTTTGAGGTGGGAGAGGAGAATTTTGCGCTCCTCTTGATCGGGTGCGACGATCGACAAGCAGCCCAGCCTCTCACCGTAGAGGCCCAAGTTTTTAGAAAAGGAGGTACAGAGTGCGAAGCGCAGGCCCTTTTTTAAAAAGAGGCGAGGGCCATTGGCGTCCTCATCGAGATTCACACCCAGTCCAAGATAGGCCATATCGATGATGGGAAAGAGGCTCCGCTCCTTCGCAAGATGGGCGAGCCGCTCCCACTCCTCTCTTGTTAAATCGACGCCGGTGGGGTTGTGGCAGACGGCGTGGAGGAGAAGAAGAGAGCCTTTTTCTGCTTTTTCCAACGTCTCAAAAAGCGCGGTGCGGTCGATGTAGGGGTAGGTCTCCATCTGGAAGCCGCGGGGCAGGAAGAGTTTGTAATGGGGGGACCAGGTCGGGTCAGAGACGTAAAGAAGGGGGGTTGTTTTTGCGCGCTGCAGAAGGCAGGAGGTTAGGTAGAGCGCGCCTGACCCTCCGATCGTTTGGACGGAGGCTAGAGGGAGGTCCTCCTCACCAAAGATCAGCTTTTCAGCGGCCTTGAGAAAGCCCAGATCGCCGACCATCGGCAGGTAATCTTTGTTGGTTTCATCTTTAAGTATCTGATTTTCAGCACTTTTTACCGATTTTAAGACGATCCCTTCGCCTTTGGAATTGCGGTAGGCGCCGATACCGAGGTTGACTTTCTCGGGACGTGGATCGGCCCGGAAGGCAACACCGAGTTTCAAAATCGGGTCATCGGGTTGAAGAGTGAGCTTTGAAAAAGGATTCATGAATTTTCTTGAGAAAAAGTAAAATAAGGGGCAATGTTGACAAAAACCCACTCATTATCAATGATGTTACTGCTTAAATCTTTTTTGTAATCGGCATTAGTTTCACGAAGTTTCTTAAGAATGGCCAAGACCGACAATAAAAATCAATTCACTCCGCAACATCAGCAGAAAATTGACGAGCTGGTGATGATTGCCAAAGATCAAGGTTTCATCACATACGAGGAGATCAATGATATCCTCCCGATGACCTTCGACTCTCCCGATATGATCGACCAGGTGTTGATGTTCCTGTCGGGAATGGACATTCAGATCCTCAACCAGTCTGAAGTTGAAAAACAGAAAGAGCGCAAGAAAGAAGCCAAAGAGCTTGAAGCGATTCCGAAACGTTCTGAGGGGACACCGGACGACCCTGTTCGTATGTATCTCAAAGAGATGGGATCGGTTCCTCTTCTCTCTCGTGAAGAGGAAGTCGAGATTTCGAAACGGATCGAGAAAGGACAGCAGCAGGTCGAGAAGATCATCATGCGCTTCCGCTACTCGGCGTTTGAAGCGATCGCCATTTCCAACTACCTCGTGGCTGGGAAAGAGCGTTTTGATAAGTGTATCCTAGAAAAGGTGGTTTCGAACAAAAGCGAGTACATGCGCAAGCTGCCTAAACTCGCAGAGCTTCTCAGAAAAGAAGATCAGGCTCTTGAAGAGCTTTTCCTACAACTGGATAATCCCAAACTCAAGAAGACACAGGCTGCCAAACTTCTTGAAGATGTCGAGAAGTGCCGTATCCGTACACAGGCTTACCTCCGCCACCTCCACCTACGACCCAATATCATCGAAGATTTTGGTGAAGTGATTCTTCAATCGTATAACCGTTTCCTTGACCTTGAGCGCGAGATCAAAGAGCTGACCCCACGTGCAGAGAAAAACCGTTTTGCTGCAGATAAACTCCGTGCAGCGAAGACGAAGCTCAAGAAAAAAGAGCTCGCAGCGGGACGCACCCTCGATGAATTCAAGAAAGACGTACGGATGCTCCACCGCTGGATGGACAAGGCTCAAGAAGCGAAGCGCGAGATGGTCGAGTCTAACCTCCGTCTTGTGATCTCTATTGCGAAAAAGTACACCAACCGCGGTCTCTCCTTCCTCGACTTGATCCAAGAAGGAAACATGGGGCTCATGAAAGCGGTTGAGAAGTTCGAATACCGCCGTGGTTACAAGTTTTCGACCTATGCGACCTGGTGGATCCGCCAAGCCGTGACCCGTGCAATCGCGGACCAAGCGCGTACGATCCGTATCCCTGTTCACATGATCGAGACGATCAACAAAGTCCTCCGCGGTGCGAAGAAGCTCATGATGGAGACGGGACGTGAGCCGACCCCTGAAGAGCTCGCCGAAGAGCTCGGCATCACAGCTGACCGTGTCCGTGAAATCTACAAAATTGCTCAGCACCCGATCTCTCTTCAAGCAGAAGTGGGAGATGGGGGAGAAAGTCAATTTGGAGACTTCCTCGAAGACACCTCTGCCGACTCGCCGTCTGAAGCGACGGGCTATAGCATCCTCAAAGACATGATGACTGAGGTCCTCGAAACTCTCTCTGACCGGGAACGCAAAGTCCTGATCCAACGCTTTGGCCTTGCCGACGGTAAACCCAAGACCCTCGAAGAGGTGGGCGTCGAGTTCAACGTCACCCGTGAGAGGATCCGTCAGATCGAGGCGAAAGCGCTCCGTAAGATGCGTCACCCGACACGGTCGAAGCGCCTTAAATCTTTCTTAGACTTCCTCGAAGAAGAGTAATTTCTATGGCGACGCCCGAGGAGGTCACCTCCTACCTCACCTCCGACGGCCCTCTTAAAACTCTCCTTCCCACCTTCGAAGAGCGCACCTCTCAGATTAAAATGGCTGAGGATGTGACGACCGCTTTTCGAGAAAAGTCGATCGCTTTGATTGAAGCGGCGACCGGTACAGGAAAGAGTCTTGCCTACCTCCTTCCTGCGGTTCTCTACGCCCTTGAAACAGGGGAAAGGATTCTAATCACAACGAAGACGATCGCCCTCCAACAACAGATCCTTCAAAAAGAGATCCCTCTCATTTCAAAGTTGATCGGCCGTCCCGTGAAAGCGGTCTTAGTGAAAGGCATGGGGAATTATCTCTGCCTCCGCAAAATGGAAGACACTCTCCAAACGGCTTCTCTTTTCAACGACGACGACCTCGAAACACTCCAAGAGATTGAGACCTGGTCGAGAAAGACGAAAGATGGCTCCAAGTCAGACCTGCCTGTCATTGCCTCTAGCTCCACATGGGAAAAGGTTGCTTGCGAATCGGAGAGCTGCTCTTACGCAAAGTGTCCCTACTACCAAGAGTGTTTCTTCTTCAACGCTCGCGAAAAAGCAAAGCAGGCTGACCTCATGATCGCTAACCACCACCTGCTTTCTGCAGACCTCGCGGTGAAGCTCGATCAAGAAGGAGAAGAGGGGGGAGGCGTGCTGCCTCCCTACTCTCACCTCATTGTCGACGAGGCGCACCACCTCGAAGATGTGGCCTCAGAGTTCTTTTCTAAATCCGTTTCGAGAACGGCGATTCTAAAGACTTTAGGTGCCATTGCCACAGAAAAGGAGCCAACTAAGACGGGGAAACTTCAGCTCTTAAAAGGCCAACTCGTGAAAGCGATGGGAACCCATTCCTCTGACTCCCTAAAAGCGCTCTACAAACGTGTCGCTGATGAACTTCCTCTCCTGCGTAAAGAGCTTCTCCTCCATATGAACGTCTTCTTTGACCAGCTTGCGCTCTTCTACGAACAGGTCTTCCGTAAAAATGATGACGGCCGTGTGCGTTTGAAAAAAGAGTTCCGCACCCACCCTAATTGGAAAGAGCTAGAGGAGGAGGGAAAATCTTTTGCCCGTGAACTCAGTGGTTTTGCAAGAAAAATTGAAGAGGTGGTGAAAGAGACGAAGCAAGAAAGTTTAAATGACCTCGATGGAACCCTCTTCGACTTGAAAGCCCACGCAGGCAGATTGGTTAAGTTTTCTGAGGTCATTCACGAGATCCTCGACCGCGATGAAGCGGAAGAGGAGGTGTTCTGGCTCGACCGTAAAGAGATCCACGGTTTTGTCCATATCTCGATGAACATCTCCTACCTCAACATCGCCGATGATCTCAAGCGCATCCTCTTTTCAGAGATGAAGACCTCTGTATTGCTCTCCGCTACCCTTGCGACCGAATCCAACTTTTCGTTCATGAAAGAACGGCTAGGGATCGATGCCTCTCTTGGAAAAGAGGTGATCGAACGGATCTACCCTTCTCCCTTCAACTACAAAAAGCAAGCGCTTCTTTTTGTGACGAATCAGTTTCCCGAGCCCTCTCATCCAGATTTTCTCAAGAGAGCGACTGCAAGCATCCTCGACTCCATCCGTGCGAGCCGAGGCGGGGCTTTTGTGCTGTTCACCTCCTACTCAATGATGCACGCCGTCTACCGCCAGGTTGAAGAGCAGCTCACAAAAGAAAAGTACTCTCTCTTTTTGCAGGGAAGCGGTGACCGCACCTCCCTTTTGAATGACTACCTCTCCAAAACGAAACCCGTGCTCTTTGGTACCGACTCCTTCTGGGAAGGCATCGATGTCGCTGGCGATAAACTCCGCCTGGTCATCCTCGTTAAGCTCCCTTTCCGAGCTCCCTCCGATCCGATCTTCTCCGCAAAGAGCGAGTGGGTCACACGCGGTGGAGGTGACAGCTTCCGTCAGCTCGCTCTTCCGATCGCCACACTGAAGTTTAAACAAGGCTTTGGGCGGCTCATCCGCAACCGGAAGGACCGAGGCGCTGTTGTTGTCCTAGATCCCCGTATCACTAAAAAATCGTACGGAAGGACCTTCCTCAATAGCCTCCCTGAAATTGCCCTTGCCTCCGACGATAGGCTGGGGTTGAAGGAAACCCTCACAGAATTCTATAAATCTAGAAGATGAAAAAGTTAATCCTACTACGACACGGCGATGCCGCCGCCACAACACTGAATAAAGAACCGATCCTCACAGAAAAGGGGATTGAGCAGATCGAAAAGGTCCGTGACCAACTCATCCATCTTGACCTCCTCCCTAAAAAAATCCTTTGCTCGCCTCTGCTTCGCGCCCAGCAGACGGCACAGATCATTCAATCGGTCGCGCATGCTGATTTTGTTTTTGAAAAGGCCCTCGCTGACCAGGATGTGAGCCATGTCGCAGCTCTGATTGAAAACGACCCCGCCACCCCTCTTCTCATCGTGGGTCACGCTCCCTCTATCTACCTCCTCGCTGAGCACCTAACGATCCAGCCCCTACCCAACCAAGGGGTAAAAAAGGGTGGCGGCTTCCTCCTGGAGTTTGAGCACGATTTCTACTCCAACGGCGACCTTAAAGCTAAAATTCAATAATGCAGCAACCTTAATCTTAACCCGATAAAATCCTTACCATGAATATTACATTTCGAACCCTCGTTGAGCCGGAAGTCCCACCGGCCCTGACTAAAAATCAGAGAAAGAACAAGAAGCAGCCCTCACCTCACCGTTTGGCTTTAGATGGTCAAGTTGATGCGATGAGGTCTCGTCTATCCACTTTGGGTTGGAATCAAAAGCTCGCCCCCAGAAAACTCACACCACTCCACCTGGCCGTGATGGGCGGTTCAGAAAAGGCCGTTGAGTTGCTCGTTGGGAGTGAGGGGATCGACCTAGACGCTGCGGACTCCCGCGGATGGACAGCGATGCACTTTGCCGCTGCGATCGGTAACCAGGTGATGATGAAAGTGCTTCAACAGGCGGGTGCAAGTGACACTGTCGAAAATGACCTCGGCGGAACACCACAAGATCTTGAGCAGATCCTTTACCCAAAGCTAATGAGTGAAGAACCTGAAATTCCCCTGATCAACGAAGATGGCTCAGAAAAGCTGATTTCTCGAAAAGATTTTGCTCAGTTGACCAGAGCATTCTTCGTGCACCCCTTCTATAGCACACTCTCAGAGACCGTAACTCTCTGGTCAAAACCCCGTCCAGAGCTCGATTTATCGCATTTTGGAGATGGAGGGAAATACAGGCAGAAGTTTCGAGTTTCCACTCGAGATCTCCCTATCGCACTCAAAAAAAGTCCAGAAACCAGAGGGTATACGGTCGTTGCAAGGAGGGTGATTAAGGCAGGAGAGTTTTTAACACTGTATGGCGGAAAGTATCTAGTCCCAGGCTCTAACGCACCTGTAAGTGATCATGTGAACGATGCACCCGATGGGTCCTACGTAGATGGAGAACAGATGAGGAACTTCGGTCCTGTGATTGATTCTAGTTTTCCCAATGCGATCATGCCTCAGGTTCGACGTGTTTGTGGAGTCAGTATGGCTTCTATGGTTTATGCGACTGATGAGATACAGCTTGGTCAAAGAGTTTGTATTGATTATGGAACTCATTGCTTTTCTTCTGGAATTTTAGCTGAATCTCACTCACGAAATAGAGTTTCGAGCGAAATTTTTGCTGTACGGCGCCGTGAACTTCGACCCGATGCTCTTCGAGAGTTTTATAGAGCTCACCCGAGGGTCGGAGAGGAGGCTGGGGCTTTATGGGAGGAGATTGTCAAGTCTGGTCTAACGTATAAGCATCCAAGGATTGATCATTTCCAAAGGTTGGGATATGTCGCAAATGTGCCGAGTGTATATATTCAACTCGTTTTGGAAGGTGTCATTCAATATGATGCTCTACAAAAATTGAAGCAGTTTCCGTGTCCTTTGACTTATGTAAACGGTTCATCTATCTTTTTTGAGGAGCAAATGAAAGAGCTCTCAGAGAATAGAGAAAGGTACCCAAATCTGATTCAATTTTTTCTAGTCGCCTTTGAGAAGGGGTATGTCCAGCTGGGTTTAAATCTTCTAAAGTATCCTAAAACCTACGGTTTACGTGGGACTGATATAAGTGCGAGTCAGTTGCAGCAATTGTCTGAGGATTTGGACGAGATAGAAAATAGAAAAAGTCCGGAAGACCTCATGCAATCCTTTATGGCAGCAATATACCCATAATCTTCTTCTTCTTTAAAATTTCTTAACTTTGTCCTGCCATTCTCCTTTCCACTCATTCACATAATAAGGAGATCACCGTGAGAAATGTTACCCCAAATGGAGCACCTCAGTCTGTAGGACCAACCAGTAAGCCAGAACTTGAAGACGCTCATGAAATTCTGCAGGATGAAGAGGAGATGACCAGATTGTCAGAGTCAACTCCTTTATCGAGTCAACCATATGCAGCCCTTTCAGGGTGTCCTTTAAAGATAGATCTAAACAATTCTGTATTAAGGGTTGAAGGTAGCACATCTCTCGAGATTCCGATCGAAGAGGGTGCTCTCCATCCCCCTAGATTCTCTTATTGGCGGAATGGAGTTGCTCCGACGGATGAGCTAGATCAACCTGTGCGCCTCTCTAAAGAAGAATTTGGTAAAAAGTTTCGTTATGACCCCTTTAAATTGCAGGGAAAATTCGCTATCTCGGAATACAAAGTGTATGATGACCCTTGTACAAGAACCGTCCTTGGTTTCGAACAGATTGATTCTGATTCTGTTCATCTAATGGACCTCGGGTTGTCAGCTGAAGCTGTTAGCTCTCTACATTGGACGACGGTGGTCTCTAAGAAAGAGAAGCTTTTCGTGGTAAATAATGTGTCAGAGAAGGTTTATCCCGTCGCGCTCCCACTCCGCGCTTTTGAGCGTATCGAGTACGCTTTAATGACGAAAGACACTCTCTATGCCGTTGTCAGAACGGAGGAGGAATTCCGCGTCGTTGTTCTTTCGGCAAAAGAGATCCAGCTAGAGGGCTTTGTTGTAGATAAGGAGGTTCAGAACCTCACATGGAAGACCACTAGCGCCGCCTATGCGACGAAAAGAGCGGCGGGTGCAGCTCTTTCCTGGGGTGCAGTCAGTGCTGTTAGCGGAGTTGCAAGCGCTGCTGGCGGAGCTGTAACCGCTGCTACCTGGGCTGCTGGATACATCAGACGCTCATAATAAAAATTTTCTTGACCCACGTACATTCATTCTTTCCTCGGAGTCTTTGAGAAGGGGTATGTAGTGATGGGTCTGTCTACCTTTAGAAACCTCATAAGTTGGGAATCTGATTTTTAGTCATTTTTCTTCTTCTTTAAAATTTCTTAACTTTGCTTCATTACACTTCTTCCCACTCATTCACATAATAAGGAGATAATAATGCTAAGTGTTGTAGAAAGAAGACCTATAGATGATTTTGCAGAAACTCAAAATGCTGCAATGCCAACTGCAGGCAGAAAACCTCAAATTGAGGAACCTTTGTTTGAATACTTCGACTTTGAGCGTGTGATAGGCACATTAAGAGAAGCAACTCAATACTCTACTCAGTCCTATGGGATTCCTTTGGGTTGTGACCTACAAGTCCGTATGAGAAGATCAACGATAGAGCTAGTCATCTATGATGCTCAAGATATTCAGCAAGATGTACATGAAATTCCTGTTAGCAATGTCTCGCGTTTCGGAATCTATAGCGTAGAACAATTCAACAGTGAGTATGAGGCAGAAGAGTTAGATGAGCCTAGGGATATTTCTCGTGAGCTGTCTGAGAAAGATCGTGAGTACATTGCTTATCAAACAGAAAAAAAGCCCAGTGCTATTACGGAATATTTATTATGTAGAAATGACTCTACAAGACTCATTCTTGAATTTGAGAAGTCTAGCGCGGTGGATAGAAAAGTCTTTGACTTTGGGTCTATAGTCTCTTCGTACTGTTCTCAAAATTGGACGACAGTCATCACTAAGCAGGGTAAACTGTTCCTTATTGAAAACAGTTCAAAAGCGATTCATACTATTGAGCCCAAGCTTCGGTTTTTTGAGAGTATGGAATTTGCCGTGATGGGAGTAGATACTCTCTATGTGGTTGTTCGTACAAAAGAGGAGTGTCGAGTGATTGCTCTTCCGGTGAGAGAAGAGGATCTAATAAAGGCAACTCAACTTAAGGACTCTAGTGGTGGAGATTCCGATATAACCTTGATTTCACGAAGCCCATTTTTAGATGTGTTCACTAAAGACTCTGAAGTTCCAAATGGCTCATGGAAGGTGATCAGCGCAGCCAGTGCTGCAGGTGGAGCCGTTGCGGGAGCTGCTTCCGTGGCTGGACGATTTCTAAGACTCACCTAGCAAAAAATCTTTCGCTCCTCGTACACTCAGTTTTTAAAAAGTGTTGGAGGAGCGATTGCGTCTTTTATTTCTTTTTGTCAGCTGTTTTTCAATTTTGATGGGAACACCCCCTGAAGGAATGCAGTGGATCCCAGGAGGGAAGTTCCTCATGGGAGATGCGAAAGGGGAGGGACGTCCTGATGAAAGGCCCCAGCACCTTGTGGAGGTCAGTGGCTTCTATATGGATACCACCCCCGTCACAAACCGTGAGTTCCGTCAGTTCGTGGATGCGACTGGGTACGTGACGACGGCCGAGCGCCCACCCCCGCTCGAAGAGATCCTTGCTCAACTGCCTCCAGGCACTCCGCCTCCACCGAAAGAGATTTTGGTTCCTGCTTCTCTGGTCTTCCGTCCTCCTTCAAAGCCGGTGCCGCTTGCGAGCGCAGTCGCTTGGTGGGATTGGGTTCCTGGAACGAATTGGAGAGCGCCTTATGGACCTGGTAGCTCCATTGAAGGGAAAGAGGACCACCCTGTCGTGCAGGTCTCCTGGGAGGATGCGGTGGCTTACGCTGAGTGGGCAGGAAAGGAGCTTCCGACGGAGGCAGAGTGGGAGTTTGCCGCGCGTGGAGGGCGCGAAGCGCAGTCGTACGCTTGGGGAGATGTAGAGCCAAATGACGATAAACCCTGCTGCAATATCTGGATCGGGGAGTTCCCTCACAAGAGTGAGAAAACAGATTTTGCAACGACACCTGTGAAAACGTATTCTCCGAACGGGTACGGTCTCTATGATATGACGGGCAACGTCTGGCAATGGTGTGCCGATTGGTACCGTCCCGATACCTATCGTGGAAAAGTCGCGCTTAACCCCAAAGGGCCTGAAAGCAGCTTTGACCCCAGTGAGCCGAACGTTCCAAAACGCGTCCAGCGAGGGGGGTCGTTTCTCTGTCACCGAAGCTACTGCACCGGCTACCGGGTCTCAGCTAGGATGAAAACGAGTCCAACAACGAGCCTCTGTCACTCAGGCTTCCGCTGTGTGGCTCATAAGGAAAAAGTTAAATAGAAAAGAAGGATGTCATCCTTCTGCCAGTTTCTCGTGAACTCACGCTTAAAGCGCATCATGTAACCCAGCTTGGTCTTGAAGTGCTCTGTGAATTGACGCTCTAAGGAGAAAAGAAAGCGGTTCTGCTCAAACTTGAATCCCTTCTCAATGTAAAACTCCTCAGCAAAGTAGGGCGTGAAGTGGATGAGAGGGATCTCAAAAGGAAACGCTACCTTGAAACGGGGACGGTAGATCGGACGGTTGTCGAGCGTGCGGTACTCAATGCGTTGACGGATGAAGTATTTCCACTTCCTCCACTGGCTGGACCAGGTCATCGAAATGCGTGGATTGAGATCTGTCACCCAATCCTGCTCATCTTTCACACGGATGATCCTGAGTGAAGGAACGATCTGAAAACATTTTGAGGCGTGGTAGATCCAACCATACTCTCCAGAAACAAAAAAGAGTTCGTTGTTGATGATATCGAAGCGTTGATTCGTCATGATCGTGAAGTCCCACTTGGGAACGATCGGCCGGATCCCGATCGCTTCCCCCCAGAACTCAGTGCTTCCTTTGCGCAGCGAAGCACTCAGTGGGGAGTAGGCAAATAGAGCGACAATCAGGTATAGTACAACTCTCTTTTGAACACGCATTGTGGGCAGTATATGAAAAAAACGCTTTTTTTCTCCCTCTTTCTCCCTGCCTCTCTCTTCGCTGGTGGGATGCAACTCATTGAAGTGGGTACCCCTGGAATGGGCTTTGCGGGTGTGGGGCAAGCAGCAATTGCAAATGACGCTTCTACCGCTTACTTTAACCCTGCGGGAATGGCGTTTCTTCCTTGCAATGAGGTTCTCCTAGGTGGGCAACTCATGGTCACCGACCTTCCTCTCGATCAGCAATACCGGATCGGTGCAGGGATTCTCTATGAATGGGACCGCTGTACCACAGTGGGTACAGCGTTCGAGTTTCTCAATTTTGGGAAAAACAAGATGGAGAATCCAATCGTCCAAGGCCACTATCCTGCCAACAACGCCTACTTCTTCAACGTTACCTTTGCCCGCCGCTTTTAATCGTGCGGGCCGCCAAGTTTAACTTCCTCAGTATCTGGTTTGCGGTTGGGAAACTTCTTGATCATCGCCATGTGGCTGTTGTAGAAATTCTGTGCTGGCTGCACCATCCAAAGGTAGGGATAGAGCTCGCCATAGCGCTCACAGGGATCGCGTGAGATGTTGTAAACCTCTAACTCAGGAATGCTTCCTCCGATTCCTTTGATCAAAATCTTCATCTCATTGATGCGCATGGCTCCAAGATCATTCCCATTGTAAATGAACATGTAGTTGCGATGAGAGTGTCCCTCTCCTTCTAAGAGAAGCGCTGTTTGGTCAATACCATCAATGACGCGGTCATCAGGAATCTTGTCTGTCACACCCCCAAGGCGTGCAGCGGTCGTGAAGAGGTCTGTCATTTGAATGAGGTCAAGAGGATCTTGTCCCGGTTCAATCATGCCAGGCCACCAAGCAATCCCTGGAACGCGGACACCGCCTTCGTAAACCTGTCCCTTTCCTCCTTTGAGCCAAGAGTATCCAGAGTTGGGCCAGAAGGCGTACATTGGGCCATTGTCGCTGATCCACACTACAAGGGTGTTCTCATGGATCTTCTCTTCATGGAGTGTATTGAGAATGGTTTCTAGATTGCGGTTGTGCTGAGCAAGCTGTGCGGCTTGGTTATTGCGAGAGTCAATTCCCTCCTTATGCCGAAACTGTTTTGGAGAGCTAGCAAGCTGCTGTGTGAGCGTTGCCCAATAGATAAAGAAGGGCTTGTCTGAGTTCGCATGCTCTTTGATGTATTTGACAATGCCTTCAGTAGATTTGTCTTCAAGCACTTCCATATTTTTGCTGCTGACTTTTGCAATTTCTTTCCGGCCCTTGCCTTTTTCTCCTTCGTAGATGCCTTCGATCTCAATTCCATAGAGCTCTTTGTACTTCTCAGAGCCTGGATAGTCGTAGAACATCCCGTTTCCAGCAATCGTCTCTCGGTCATAGATCGCATCATTGTCTTCCCAGATAAAAGGAGCTCCGTTGAACACAGTGTAGAGGGCATAATCGAAGCCGCGCTTTTCAGGGGCATACTTTTCTGCTTCACCTAAGTGCCACTTTCCCCACATAGCAGTGTCGTAACCAGCTTCAGAGAGGAGCTGAGGAATCATCACTTCCTCTGTGGGAAGGCCTGTCTCATTTCCTGGCCAGTAGACTCCTGAGACCCCCGTTCTAAAGGGATGACGTCCTGTCATGATCGCAATCCGTGAAGGGGTGCAAGAGGGCTCAGAGTAGGAAGAGAGCATCTTCATTCCTTCAGAGGCCATCTGATCGAGAACAGGTGTGGGCGTCCCACGGACCTTTCCTCCACCGTAGCAGCCGAGCTCTCCCCAACCCACATCGTCTGCGAGGATATAAATGATGTTGGGTTTCTTTCCATGCTTCTTCTCAAGCTCTACAAGCTTCTCGCTGACGCTCTTCTCATCGGCATCCAACTCCTTCCGATGCGCCTTTTCCCATATATAGTAGGGACCATCCTGCTGAATAGCCTGACCAAGAAACGGCACGATCAAAGCAGCTGCCATGAAACTCTTCACGAGAAACTTCTGCATGGGGGGACTCCTTTTTTTTTCTCACTCTCTCAAAGGACCCGCTTTTCGTCAACATGACCTTTACATTTCTTGATAAAAGCGAACTAATGTGGCATACTTTCCGCGCTCTAATTAATAAAAAGGAGATTTTTTATGAAAAAAACATTTGTTAATACGATTTTCTTAACTGTAATTGCTTCTCTAACAACAAGCTGTGCGACTCTAGTGAACGGACCGACCCAAAAAGTCTGCTTTCTCTCAGAGCCTTCGAATGCGAACATTATCATCGATGGACGTCAAGTGGGCCGCACTCCTGCAAAGATCGCTCTTGCACGCCGTGAGTCTCACCAAGTGTGTATTGAACTTCCTGGATATGAGTCTTATGAGACAACCCTTGTTCCTACTGCTTCTGCATGGCTCGTAGGAAACGTGGTTTTTGGTGGAATTATTGGAATCGCTGTCGACGTAGCAACGGGTTCTCTTTACCGCCTTACACCAGATGACGTGAACCCATGCCTCGCGAAAGCTGACAGCAGCTCAGATGAGTTCCTGACTGTCCGCCTTGTGAACGATGTCGACCCTTCTTGGGAAAAGATCGGACAACTCGTCGCGACCAAGTAATCTTAAATCATCTAAACACCGCTCTTCCACCTCGAATAGCGGTGTTTTTTATTGCACTTCCACCCGTGCAAACTGATCTGTGACCACTCTCTCTATCACCTCTTTACTCTCTTCACCGAGTTTCATCTTGAAATCTCTAGGGGAGAACTGGACTCCAACAAAGTGGCCTTTTCTCATCCCATAAAGAAAAGCATTGAAAGAGTTCGCATAGCGGCTTCGGTAGGTCATTAGAAAGTGCTTAGCGCGGGCCTCATCACCCATCTTCACCCAGCGGTCAGCGACAAGCTTGGCTCCAGCCACATAATTTTTGAACTTTTTGATATCTGCGCCCTGCTTCTCTTCAAGTGAAACGAAACCTTCCTGCACCTGAAATTGGTAGCCATATCCTGTGGCATCCTTAAAAACCACTTCCAATCCCTTCTCAGTGATCTCTTCCTTCACCAATCTCCAGTCGCTATCTAAGCGGATGGTCACAAAGCTCTCTCCGAGCGGGACGCGGTACTCAATCTCTGAACCGAGAACAGTTCCTATCAAACAACAAAATAAGACAACTAAACGCATGAGAAATTCCTTTTCGAAAAAGTGTAATCCCATGCTTCTTTTTCACACTAGTGCTGAAATTTTTTTAGCGCTTGAAGTGACCATGCTAATTCAGGGATTGCAAAACCCAAAACTCCATTTATTTTGATCTGAATGTAATCTATCTACCCACAGCGCCTAAGTGGGTAGATAGATTACATTGGAGTGTTGATAAATTGGCTCTCATGTGCGCAGAAGAAGATTTTCTATACTAATCAGATGTTGTAACTGAGTCAACATCTAAGCATCATTGTTTCTGAATTTTGTATGACTGTGTTGTAAAGAAACGCGTGGCGAAGACGAGTGAATTGCTGGTAAGTTAAACTCTTCTTGCGCATAAAGTTCTCTTAGTATTAAAAATTTTCATTACAGGAGGGCTTATGCGAACATGGATTATTCTCGTATTTTTTTGTGGCTCGCTTCTTGCTGAGGAAAATTGTAGACAAATCGACAAACCTCAATGTCTCACAGAAGGAATTCCTTCAGGAATTGTCAATAATGTAGATGTGATCTCAGGAGAATATGTCGAAAGTGTTCCGTTAGCTTTTACTCCTGGTCCAGAGCCACTCCAACTTGAATTAATTATTAATCGTTTTCACGGCTCACAGTTCAACTATGACCCCCATCTTCTCTATTTTGACAGTGGAGAGTACTGGTTTGATGTGCCAGGGGCGATGTTCTTAAAGTTTAAGACAAGTAGCTCAAAAGGACATTGGGCCTCCATTCAAGATAACCCAGAAGTAACTAACTGTTCTTTAGGAACGATTTCGGCAAAAACGAATAAGCTAAACACTGCGTGGACTGGATTTCAAGTACAACTTGCCGATGGTTCTTTATACAGCTATTTTTTCGATAAGACAGGTCCCAATCGCACAGGGACACACTATAAGCTGCCTGATTACTTTTCTAGACCCACAGAAAATAGAGTTTATTTTGAATACGAGAAGCAGGGGGAGGTATGGACTTCATGGATGACTAAAGTCTTTGCGAAGGGAGAGGGAGTTAAAGAACCCTATTGGTCAGTTGAAAGAAAGAGACCAAGGCCACCTGAGAAGCAAGGAAGTAAACTATCAAAAACCTACTCAGAGTTCTTTAACTTAGATGATGGAAGAAGTGTCAGTGTATGGGGAAAGATTTACGCAGAGTGTGTTGGAAAGACAAATGGAAAATCAAAAATATACGCAGAGAAGTACTTCCCAGAACTCATTAGTAGGCCGAACGCTCCAGATGTGAGATTTCGATATTGCCAAGTTAAAGGTACAGATGATCACCCTCTTTCAATGAAGTGGATAGGGGATAGAGAGACAAAGAATCATTACAAGAAAAAGGGTACAGACATTGTTGATACACGTGTCCTTAAGCAAACAGTGGGTAGAAAGCTCTGTATAGAGGATCAGCAAAACGGGGTTTATGCGATTCCGAAAACTCTATATGAATTTGACTATGATTTGGAAAAAAATAGAACATTTGTAACAGATGGAGTGGGAAGGCGTACTGTATATTGCTACGATGAAAACAATAGAATCTATCACATTACTCATTCAAAATACCTTCACCAAGACCAAGATTCTCGATATTTCGATCCTATTTCAGCTGTTTACTACCAGTGGGGTGAAAAAGCAAAAAAAAATACCGATATAGATAGTTTTCTCACTAAGGCAACTTACTATGGGATTGATGGAATAGAGAAAGAGGTCAAATACAAGTACAATGGGTATGGGAGTATACTGAAAAAAACGACATACGGAAACATTTGTGAATATGGAAGCTGGGATGAGAGGACTGTTGAAAACGAATACGGAGAAGAGAAGATTCCTCTACTTAAGAGAACCTATGAAGAGGGCTTTGTTACTTACTATGAATATCATAAGAAAACAGACTTAGTTACAAAAAAATTTACATGTAATAGAAGCGAAAACATCATTCTTCGAGAATTTCGAGAATACAATCAAAGAGGTTCGTTAATTTCTGTTTCGATTGATGATGGATCGTCGTCCGATGCTGCAGATTTAGACAACGTTTCTGAAAGGAAAACGACATACTATCGACTCTCTGATAAGCGTCCTATAGATTATCCTGTTGAAGTTCTCGAAGTTGCCCTTAATATTGACACAAAGACAGAAGTGCAAATTCGTCGCACTGAACTCGAATATAATGAACACGGAAGTGTGACATGTAGACGAGTATTTGATGCTGATAACAACTTTGCATTCGAAACAAAGACAGAGTACGACTCAAATAATTTACCCATTGTTGAGATAGATGCTCTGGGTAATAGAAAGTTGTATAGCTATAACGAGTATTTAGAGCGGGTCGAAGAGGTTGGTCCTGGATATGTAAAAAATTGGAACTATGATGATCTTGGTCACTGTCAGTCTGAAAGTTTTGAAAGTGAAGATGGAATGAGAACTTCATTAACTCATGCTTTAGATGTTTTTGGAAGACCTTATCGTACGATTAACGAATTCAATCTCACAACAGATCTTGTACAACATGAGTACTGGGGAGAAAGCGAAGTTCTATATCCATCACAGGTGACTCCGATTGGGTTACAGAGACCGAAAAAACAAAAATTTTATGATACTTTTGGGAATTGTTCAAAAGAGATAGATTCTAGAGGACACAGAAAAGAAACAGTTTACAATATCTTTGGACAGCCTTTGAAAATTACACGCCCATCTTTGGATGAAGTGGAGTCTTTTGTCTATGATATTGAGGGTCGACTTATAAAATATATAGGGTCGAATCAAACTCGCACAGAATACAGCTATGATTTCTTAGGTCGCGAAATCGAGAAACAAGTTTTCTCTAGTGAAGGAGAGCTTCTTGAAACCAGTTCTAAAACATACAACAATCTACACTTGCTTTCTGAAACAGCACCAGATGGAGAAGTTACTCTTTATGAGTATGATTTTATTGGAAGGAAAGTAGGAGAAGTCCGAGGTGAGCGCAAGACAACCTTTGGATATGATTCCCTTGGTAGGCTGGCAACTACATCAATTTGGATTTCATCTAATGACTGTCTGACCACTGTGCAGGTTTTTGATGTGCTAGACCGTGTGATTGAAGAAAGAAAAGAGGATGCTTCTGGAAATGTGCTTCAGAAAAAAGAGTTTGGTTATGACTATTTTGGAAATGTGACTCAGGAAATCAGCTATCGTGACATAGGGATAGTCACAACCAAGAAAAACTATAATGCTCATGGAAAACTCACTTCATGGACTGATGAAGATGGGAAGACTGGTTGGATTCATTATGATATCTGCTCACTAATAAATGAAGTTGATGAATCTAGTCCTTATCATGTTCTTGATCAGCTAGTATATAAAATTACAACGGTAGAAGCGTCCGGCTTCCAGAGTATCGAAGTTTGTGATGCATTTGAACGACCTGTTATACTCCGAAAACTTTCCCCTTTTGGAGACCTTCTTGCAGAAGTAGAACTGATTTATGATCTTGCGGGAAATGTAGTAGAGCGTCATGAAAAAGTTCTTTATGAAGGAGAGTGCTTAAATGTGGTCTCTACTTTTTGGGAATATGACTCTCAAAATAGACCTACGTATCTTTGTGAAGCGGTAGGAACTTCTGACCAAAAGAGCAGTCGGACGAATTACAACCGATTTGGAGAGAAATCTCTTGTCATAAAGCCGGATGGATCTTGTTTACACTACGATTATAATGCTCTTGGACTTCTTGTTGAGCTGAAGTCAGAGTCGACGGAAATTCCTGTGCATTATCGATGGGAGTATGATCAAGGACGCAATAATACACTCGCACTCAACTGTATTACAAAAAAGGCAACATGCAGGGAGTATAACCGCTATCACGAAGTTGTCTCGGAAGTTCTAGAGAGTCAAATCAGTGTGAAGACTCAATATGATGGGATGGGTCGTTCGAACCGTTTTGTTTTTCCTGAAGGAAAAGAAATCCACTACACGTATGATGCTCTTTACTTAAGAGAAGTGTGTTTTGATGATGGGGGTTCTCTTTACTCACATCGTTATCTTGAATATGATTTATCAGGTCATTTACTCAGTTCAGAGTCTCCTGTCGGAAAAATCCGCATGCAAATTGATCGTAAAGGACGTGAGACATCTATAGAAAGTCAATATTGGTCTCAAACTGATATCCAATATGATGCAAGAGACAATCTTCTTTCCTATAAGCTGAAAGACGATTTTGGAGGTAAGAAATTTACATTTATCTATGATGGTCTTAACCAACTGACAGAAGAGGATTCTCATACCTATGCATTCGATTCTTTATTTAACAGAAGAAACAAAGACAACACAACTGAGAGTTATAATAGCCTCAATCAGTTGGGCTCTTGTGAGTACTGTCGTGCGGGTAACCTCATATTTGACGGTGAAGCATCATACCAGTATGACGCTTTAGATCGTCTTGTGACGTTTTCTTTAGCTGGAGAGACTATTGAGTATTCTTATGACGCGTTCAACCGTCGTATTTCAGAGACTAAAGGTGGAAAGACAACCTACTTTGTATACCAAGGAGATCATGAAATTGGCTCTATGAGTGATAGCCAATGGGAGAGCTTTCGAGTACTGGGATTAGGAAAAGGAGCGGAAATTGGGGCTGCGGTCTTTCATCAGACATCACTTGGTACGACTGCCCCTATCCACGATTCAGGTGGAAACGTTGTGACTGAAGTGTACCTTGGTAGACTGTGGAATTCTATTGTTAATTGTGTCCGCTACACTGCTTTTGGAGAGATTCAGCAGAGTTACCATACCCCAGTCTGGGGCTTCAAAAGTAAGCGTCATGATTCTGGTTCTCTGATCTACTTTGGAAGGCGGTACTATTCTTCTAAACAAGGCCGTTGGCTGACCCTCGACCCTAAGGGTTACCAGGAAGGGCCTAATCTCTATGCCTATGCATACAACTGTCCGCTCACTTTGCTCGATCTTTTTGGTCTCTATGCCCGTCCCCCCTCCTTTTTTGACCAGATGCAATATGCAATGGATGTTCTTCATGATTCCTATCAGTATTGCATGAGCACTCTGTCTGCTATGAGCTTCAATACCAATCCGCTTTTTTATTGCTATGACCCTATTACAAAAATACTAAATTTTTTAGCTGGTCAACCAAAACTTGCTCATGCACCTGGACACGCTGGGCCGGGAGCGATGACCCATGAGGGTGAGGTGGTCTCTGACACAGTCTTTATTTACTCTGGTGGAATTGCTAACGACAACAAAACATTTAGCAAAAATGTAGAGCAGCTGAGCAACTCCTATGGAGGGGTCCAGGTCACAGGTGTTCACGGCGGATCAGAGGGTTTCATCTCAGATCTCCTTGTTGCAGTGGGAGCTTTGAATGATCTTAACTCACTAAAGCAGAGTGAAATACTTCGAAACGAAGTCTTGGAAGCCATTAACCAAGGAAAAAAAGTCATTCTCCACGCCCACAGCCGCGGTGCCCTCGCCACTGCCTTGATGCTGCAAGGTATTGATGATGACTACCATAAGTATATTGATGTGTATACCTACGGAGGAGCAGCCATTATCCCAGAAGGTAAGTTAGCTAGATGTAGGAACTTTGTGAGTTCTAAGGACTGGATTCCATTTTTAGCAAATCCTTTCTCCTATTATTCAAAACAACATCATATTACAATGTTAACGACTGAAGCACGTATTTGGGATCATAGCTTTGGTGGAAAAACATACAGCGATATGACCTCTTTGGTTGCACAAGATTGGATGAAGAAAAGATGATAAATATTTTTTCGGCAATTTTTTTACTTTCAACTGTCTTTTTTAAACCAGCCTATGATGATAATCACGTTATTCATCTTCATCCAACAACCCTCAACACCATTGCGCCTGAATTGAACAAGCTTTTAAAAAGATATCACATTCAGATCAGTGGTACAGGTGGGTGCTTTAGAAGTTCGGTATATAAACTTGATCTTACCTTCGAATACCAGCGACCTATTTCAGAAGAGGAAGCTCGCACTCTTTACAAAAACATCACTGATGATGTTCAAAATATAGTGAATCAAACAAAGCCATTGCGACCCTATTTAATCCGATATCCATTACAAAAAGAAGATCTTAATATTGATATTTTATTTCATAAAGTCAATTCAAGGTTCAAGCTCTACTCAACCAATAGTAAGGGCGAGCTACTAAAATCAGACTTAGAAACTCATGAGAGTGTGGCAATATGAGACGACTACTGTTCTTTTTACTCACTTTTCCCAGTCTGATTTGTTGCGCAGCATCTGTATATGATTCACCAGAGTTTAAAGAAAAGACACAGCGTAGTAAGCGGACTTCTAAGGAATGGATTAGATTCGGGAGGGTGATTGAGAAAAAATATCCAGTTGTATTTCTAAACAATGGATGGTCTGAACCTTTTCCAATTGATGACTACTTACTTAGTCTGATGTTTGCCTCCTGGAAGCCTATTCAAATTAACGAAGCTAGAGAACTAGCAGTAAGTATTCATAGTCAACTATGGCAATGGATGAGTGCTGATTCGGACTTTGAAAAAAGGTTTGAGTCAGTCTCAAAGATGAAAATCAACCCACACCAACTTCCATGGGGTTCCGAGTATGTGGCATTTCGAATCACAGTTTGGAGTCTAGATTATGAGCGTTACCCCTCTCCAAGTGTTTCTCAGATACTGGTGTATCATAATATCATTGAGTATGCGTATGTGGATCCAGAGACTCAGGGGCTTCTTCCTCCGATTCGAGAGACCATTGAAGAAGCTAAAGCAAAACTAGCAGACTAACTCTTCTATAAATTTTCCGAATAGGGATCCGCATTATTTTATCTCAATAGCTTTCAGGTTGTTGTATAAGAAAAGTGTATAAAGATTGAGATTAGCCGCTAGCTGATTTTGATGAATGGTTAGTAGATGGAATTGCTCAGAAAGATGATTGCTTTGACTCAAATTTCTTTTTAAAGTTATCTTTCTCTCATGAAGATAATAGAGAAAGACCAAAATCCAGAGTACATAGAGAGGCTTAAAAAACTACTTAGCTCCACTAGTGAGTGGGGAGTGACCATTACAGGACGTGAGCTTGAGTCTGCACAGCAAAACTTTATGGATGAGCTGGGGAGCCTTTATCTTGACTATTTTCAACATCACGAAGAAGAGGGGAGGTGTATCTCTTTCGACTTTAGTGACTTACTTTTATCAGTTTACGAGTACATAAATAACGAGTATATCGATCGTAATTTTTTCAAACTTCTAAATGTCGATCCTGAAGAAAGTTCTTGGGCTTTCGTCTGTAGAGTAAAGACTAGAATTGAAGCATTCAACACGTTGTTTTCTCCTGTTACGGGGAATTTGAATGATCATCTTATTGAAAACTACCTTGAAGAATACAAGGTAGGAGCTGACGCCACTGGAGATGACATTCCTGACAACGTTCCACAAAAGCATTGGTGGTGGTATGCCTAATCAGAATGATGGCTTTGAAACAGCAGAGATATCGTTTGTTAATTCTTCTCATATAG
>Ga0180433_10000077_pt1 | contig 152375 bp, 222 predicted proteins | sample SS_ome_8_FD_132980 | JGI IMG/M metagenome (GOLD analysis project Ga0180433, IMG submission 132980) | Hypersaline lake sediment archaeal communities from the Salton Sea, California, USA - SS_1_D_1 metaG | ecosystem: Environmental > Aquatic > Non-marine Saline and Alkaline > Hypersaline >... | reverse complement strand
TTGCATAATTGTGTGGGACATAATAATACTCTAAAAAAGAGCAATTTGTTCTTTGTTTAAAAATCTCTTTAATTTTATCCATAGCAATTAAGTGATTATACTTAGCATATTGTTTACATATTTCTAAGGCAGAGAGATATTCTTGTGCTTCTTTAGTATCTATTGGTAAAAAAGCCAAGTCATACTCTTTTGGAACACTTGAAAACCACTTATTATTTAAGTCTTTAGCTAATTTATTATAATATTTTCCGAATTGTTGACCTAGATTTCTACTCCCAAAATGTAACATAACCCAAATATTCCCTTCTTTGTCTTTTTGTATCTCGGAAAAGTGGTTCCCTCCGCCACCACTAGGCAATCTACTAAATTGATGTCTAATAAACTTTCTCAGTTCTGGATTAAATTTTTTGTATAATTCTTTAAATTCATCAGACATAATCCAGTCTTTCATTTTTTGATAATTCATATAGAACATCCTTCCCAATTTAAAATTGAATCAAATGTATTCAATACATGCCTTTTGTCTTTCTTATAATCACTTTCCCAAACAGTATAAACAAAAAACCCAAGTCTCTCAAAAGTTGATTTTCTTCTTTCATCATTTTTCCAAATTTCCAATGCTGTTAGTTCGTGATGAACAATATCATTTTCTTTATATTTATTTGGATTTGCATGCCAATAGTCACCTAAAAACTCTACAATAATTCCATCTTTAATAATAGAAATATCTGGGAATAACCATTTACTGTCGTATTTTATTGTTGTATTATCACTAACAAATGGATAAATATCTTTAATGTCATTAAAAAATTCATTTTGTATTTTACTTTTATTCATTTGTGTGTGTTTACTTTTAGGAATTAATCCATTTTTCCAAGACTTTTTCATATGTATTGAACGAATATCTTTTTGTTTTGGATTATCTTTGTACCACAATTTTATTCTATCGCTTTGTTCTTTCTTAAAAGATTCTTTTCTTGGTTTAGATGTGCCTTTTATAACTTTATCTCTATATTCTTTTTTTTTCCAATTTTCTTTACTTTTTTTACGATTCTTTGCCTTTATTCCATCAATTGTTTCTTTTGAATGATGTTTCCCGAAAAATGAATTATTTGATCCAGTTCTATCTCTATGAGAATTACAAAAGCCACTTTTATTTTTATCTAAAAGTAATTTATTACATTTTATACATCTTTTATTTAATTTATATTTACTCATTATTCATCTCTTTTTCTAAATTTTCTAAATATTCTCCAATTTCTTTATCATACTCTGGGTAATTACCTTCACCAAAAGGAACTTGCTTTCTTATTTCTCCCATTATTTCTTTTAATTTTTCCACAGATAAATCTGATGCTTTTATGTTTGTTTTTAATGCACTAACTGAACAAAAAATATCTACCCCTACAGCATTTGGAACAACTACTCCTTCTGTAGCTAATACTCCACCAATTGGCATACCATATCCTTGATGGGTGTCAGGCATTAAAGCAATATGATGAAAAGCAAATGGCAATTGAGCTAAATTCTCAGCTTGTTTTAATGCCCCTTCTTCTGGTTCGTTACACCAACTTTTTATATGTAATTTATTTGTTTCAAAATGTTTCATGTTTTTAATCTTTAATTTTATTCATCTGATGCTTTATAATATCCCTCATTAATCAATTGAATATTTAATATATCCATATTTTGCATCCAAATAAATTGTTGATATATTTCCCCCCAATCAAATTTATTATTAACAATTTTTGGCATTAAATTTGACCATGATAAAGTCCATTTTACTCCAAGTTCTTGATGATTTTCAATAAAATTTATTAATCCTTCATGTCTATTTTTATCAAGTTCTAATAATTTTCTATATTTTCCGTTTTCTTTTACAACTTTATGTATTGGATAAATACATTTACAATTTTGTTTTAAAATTGGACGTTCTTTTAATTTTTGATAATCTTCAATTAATATTCTTTTTTTTGCATCAGAAATATTACTTGCATTTATAATTTCTATATATTCTTCAATTTTCATTATCTTCCCCTTTCTTAGAATGTAGCTGGAACACTATTGCATTCCAGCTACTTGATCTAATGAATAATAAAAACTACTTGCTCAAAAGAGCAGCAAAGTGTTTTACTTTGCCTTTTACATCAAATCCATTCACAGTAAGAGTTATGACTTCTTTCTGCGGTTTAGACTTAGATGTAATAATTCTTGGTCCTTTGTTCATAAGCCGTTTACGCGGGGGATTACTCTTCCATAGGAAGTAACGAATCTTATGAGCTGGGGCACCAATCCTGCGAGAAATTTCTGCAGCACTCGTCGTGTCCTTCAATTTCATCACAGTCTTAACTTGCTCATCTGTCAAAGTTGACCTCATTCATGTCACCTCCTTTACTTTAAACTTATGCAAATTCTTTTATTCTTTGCATTAAAACTTCTCTATTATTTTCTATTTTTTCATCTAATACTTCTTCAAATATAGATCTTAATATATCCCCTATGTGGCGACCTGGACCAACTTCTAATTCAGTCATTACATCATGCCCATCTATTTTTAAATCTGTAACTTTAAAAGCGTTTTCTTTTTCAAAAATATCTCTTACTAATTGTTTACTTCTTTCTACTTTTTCCATACTAATATCTTCTCTTCCGGCAGCTTTTCTATCTGCAATTCGAAGATCATATAATTTCCAAATATTTTCTTTTCCAACGCGAGCTATTAATCTTTTCATTGCTCGTTCTTTAGAAAAAAGATCAAACATGTGTTCTCTTATAAGTATACAAACAAGATTAATTGTTTCATTTGAATATTTTAATCGTTTCATTATATCTTTAGCTATATCAACTCCAACTTCTTCATGATTATAAAAATGAATTTCACCATCATCACCAATAGTTTTTGTTTTTGCTTTACCAATATCATGTAATAATACAGCTAATCTTACATCTAAGTCTTTACTTTCACAATATCTTAATGCAGATAAAGTATGATTGAAAGCATTATAAATATGGTATTTTTTATTTTGTTCTATGCGAATTAATTTCTCTAATTCTGGAAGTATATATTTTAATAAATCTAATTCATCCAACAGCCAGACCCCATCATCTGGCGTGTCGGATAATAAAATCTTATTTAATTCTTCTCTTATCCTTTCAACTGACACAGTGTTTATAAGAGAAGCATTTTCTCGTATTTTTTCTATTGTATATTCATCTAATTCAAAATTCAATTGACATGCAAATCGTATAGCCCTTAACATTCTTAATGGGTCTTCATTAAAGCAATTATCAAAGACTGGTTTAATTAATCGCTGCGATAAATCTTGTGTCCCTTTTAAGGGATCTACAACCTTCCCATCTAATGTCATTAATATGGCATTAATTGTAAAATCTCTTCTTTGCAGATCTTCTAATAAAGTAACATTTTCAGTTTCAATTGAAAAATCACAATGTCCATTACCGGTACTTCTTTCTTTTCTGGGAATTGTAATATCGTATATTTCATCTTTATATTGGAATTTAACAACTCCAAATGATTTGCCCACTATATCACATTTGCCATGTTTAGATAGTTTATTAACTATATTATCATACTTATCTCCAACAACAATAAAGTCAATATCTTTAGGAGACTTTTTTAATAAAGTATCTCTTACAGATCCGCCGACCTGGTAAACCTCAGTAAATTCATGTTTTAATATATCTCTTATCATTGTTATATTATACTGTATTTCCTTAAATTTTTAAACTGAAATTTTAAGATCTTTTAATTGATTATGAAGAATATCATAAAACCATATTCTATTATAAATTACTTTCTCATGTAATTCTAATAATATTTTTATGGCTTCATTTGCAACAAGAGTTCCAAGTATTCCAGTAGCTGTAGGAAATGTTCCTTCTGATTTTTCAGATATATTGTCATCACAATTAATTAAATCTGCATATCTATTTTTAGAATATTTAGGATGCCATGCAAACATATTTATTTGATAGCCATGAACTCCACATATTAAACATGGAATACTTTGTTTGAAAGCAAATTCTTGCACCGCTTTTTTTGTCTCAAAGTTATCAGTTGCTTCTATTATTAAATCAAATTTTGGAGGATTTTCATCATGTTTTTTTAAAAATTCTAACCATCCTTGAAAACTATTTTCAACTACGCTTATTTGTCCTTTCATAGATTTTCCATCGAATTTCATATTATGACCATATTTTTCAAGAATAACATCTACTTTTTTATTCCCAACATCATCTTCATTATATATAAACTGTCTATTTAAATTTGATTCTTCAACCCTATCATCATCGACTGAACAAATATTTTCTACACCAGCATTATGTAAATAGACAAAAATAGGACAACCTGTGCCGCCTAGACCAACTAAACAAACTTTGGCCTTATTTAGCTTAAGTTGTCCTTTATTGCCGATCAACTTTGTTTTAAGATTTTGATCAAATCTTTTCATTATTACTTCTTCTTTTTTTTCTTCTTAGCTTTTTCATCAGCCTTTTTATCTCGTAATAATTTAATAAGTTGAGGTTTAATTGTCAACAAAATAGCTTGCTGTACATGGACGTTATTCAGATCCAAATTACCACAATCGTCTGTTGCTTTTTCACGAATCAACTTATCATCTGGAGACAATAGAAAATCAAATACACTCATCTTTACTCCTCCTTTCTTTTCTTTTAAATTTACTTTACATGTTTTACATGAACAATTATATAAATATTTCTCATCAATCATATAACAATGGCCTTTTTTACCTTTTCCATATAAATCATGACTACCAATATCATGATCAAATTCTATTAAATAACGTCCTTTAGAATTATAATCTAATACAACTCCATCACACCCACCATATTTAAAATCCCAGCGAGTTCTAACTTTCTCGCCTATTTTGAATTTCATCTTCTGTTTTCCTTAATAAATTAATCCAATAATAAGTTGTATTGTCTGTCATAATATCATATTGTTGATCTTGTTTTCCTTCTTTTATATTAACATCACATATTCTAAATTGATTAATTATCATTGCTTTATTTTTTTCATGATGTTCATCAACAACTTTATGAAATAAATCTTCTTTTAAAATAAAATAAAAATCTTTAAATCCCTGTATTCTATTAAATTCTTTATTTACAATATGTCTAAATTGTTCTATAAAATTACTCAAAGATTTTAAATTTACTTCTTTATTAAAATTAGCGCATATTTTAGGGAATCTTAAATGTTGATCTCCTGTAATTGAATCTTTTTTTATAGAAACTGGATTTGCATTAACATATAATTGTCCTTCTCCACCCCTTATATATAACCTATCATCAGTAGTTGCTATCATTATGCGGCTATCCTTATTGGTTCATTTTGAGCACAAGTTAATTCACCTTTTTCATACACATTTCCAAAATCTTTTAATTGCATATTAGATCTTAAATGAATTATTTTAGAAATAACTGCATCAACTTGTGGTATTTCTTGTTGATTTCGATGATGGGTACATACAGTTCTTTTTAATATAAATGTTTCGCCATTAAGAACAAACTCATCCATTTTTTTCATTTTTTGAGCTGTAGTTAATGCTTCTTTTATATTTTTTGATACAACAAGTTGTGGTTTTTTCTCGTATACTTTGATAAATTGACTATCATCTTTAAATATTCTATAAACTTTTGTATTATCAAGACTATTAATATCTATATATCCTTTTTCTAAATAACTTTTTACTTGTTGTTGATCAATTAATCTTTCTAATAAAGTTAATCCTCTATTCTCAGCTTTTTGCAGTTTAATGGTAAGTCGTTTTTCTCTTAATTGTTGTATCCATTTCTGTCTACGTTTTTCTTTAATAATCTCCTCAATAGAATCTTCAGTAACAATTTCATTCTTTGTTTTTATTAATTCCCCATTAGCATAAACATAATAATGTTCATCATGTAAATCATAATCATAAGTATTAAAAGTAATATATCCTGTTGCTGATGTTGTAGTATCCCCTGTCCAATCCACACCTGCCCATGTAGTAGAACTTCCTGTAGAATAAAAACGCATAGTATTGCCAGTATAAGTTCCAGTAGAAGTTAAATCTTCAGTTGACCCACAAATCCAATTTGCAGTAGAATTAGTATTTGTATCTTCCCAATATAATTGAGTATAAGTACCTCTATCTTCAGCGGCACAAACTGAAGCTGCCATTACTTACCCCTTTCGTGCAGGCGGAGTCATTGTTATTTCTTCAGCTAATGGATCAAATTTTGTGATTTTTTTAGATTCTTTTGTTTTAGGATCTACTTTAAATGCAGTATAACCTTTATCAATCATTTCTTCAAATTTCTTTTCCATATTTTTAATTTCAATTTCATTATTAGCATCCCATTCAAGTTCTGAATGGCCTTTATAATTTAAAATATTCATAACTCTTTTAACTTTTTCTATTACAGGCATATAACACCTCCGTAGATTGGGATATTATAACATTTTTTCTTTTAAAGGTACATACTTTTTCTCATTTATAATCATATATAAAAACTTTAATACCTTTCTTTTTTGCTATTGAGATCATATGTTTGGTTCCCTTACTCTCTCCATCCCAAATAGCAATTAATGCATCTGCATATTTTAACATTTCTTGATTCCTTATAGGTCCAGCGCTTTTACCATATTTATCCCAATCAGCTGGAAATTCTTTAATAGGAATACCAGTCTCTCTAGCCCAAAAATGTGCCATCATATCAACACCATGGGCCATACCGCATACTAATATTTCTATATTAAATCCAGATTTATCTACAATTTCTTGTATAAAATTTACTGTATTATCTTTATATATTCTTCTAGATCCAGCAATTATTGCTTTCATACTTTTACAACCTCTTTTTCAATCATGTTTGGTTCGGGAATTCCTTCATCTTCATAAAATACAGGCATATTATTTCCTAATGCATATTGTTGTTCTTTCACTGCTCCGTGGGAATTCTGCCATCCATTCAAAAGAAATATTGCATCGCTTCTTTTTAACATTTCCATATCTGCAGCTAACCACATTTCATAAGTAAGAGTCTCATCTTCATATATCTCATAATGGGCAGTATTTTTATGTGGGGTAATTACAGCCCATCCTTTTCTAAATAATTTTATAGATGCTTTTTCTGCTCTCTTTATGTTATCTTCTATCTCAGAATATCCCTTTCCTGAATATTTACCTGCTACATATATTACTTTCATTTTTTTTTACTCCTTTTTTTGGTAGCCCTTGACGGGTTTGAACCGCCGACATCTTCCTTGTAAGGGAAGCGCTCTCCCAACTGAGCTAAAGGGCTCTATGAGGCGGGGAGAGGATTTGAACCTCCGATGAACGGTTTTGCAGACCGCTGCCTTACCACTTGGCTACCCCGCCCTGGCGTGGCTGGCAGGATTTGAACCTGCGACATTCGGCTTAGAAGGCCGATGCTCTGTCCAGACTGAGCTACAGCCACTTGGTGGGCCTGGAAAGAATCGAACTTCCAACGCCTAGCGCTTCAAGCTAGCGCTCTACCACTGAGCTACAGACCCTCTTTGCAGCCCTGATAGGATTCGAACCTACGACCTTCTCCTTCGTAGGGAGCTGCTCTTATTCCACTGAGCTACAGAGCTCTATGCGGTCCCAACGGGACTCGAACCCGTGCTACCACTGTGACAGAGTGGCGTGCTGACCACTACACTATGGGACCATTCTTTGCGGGAGTATAAAGATTCGAACTCTAATCCTTTGGTTTGGAGCCAAAGATGTTATTAACCAATTACACCATACTCCCTATTTCGGTCGGAGTGGATGGAGTCGAACCATCTACCTCTCGATTATCGGTCGAACGCTCTAACCAATTGAGCTACACTCCGCTGTAGGGATGACAGGATTCGAACCTGCGAATGTCGCCTTGAAAAGGCAATGACTTGACCACTTGTCTACATCCCCTTGGAGCGGGATATCGGATTCGAACCGATACCTCCTGGTTGGAAGCCAGGCGTGCTAGCCATTAACACCAATCCCGCTTAAAGATGATAAGGATTTGACAAGATTTTCAACCACTCGCTACCCATCGGGACTTTATTACCACTAAGTAGGCCTTAACCCGCCAGAGCCTTGTCCGTTGACTTGTATAGTGACCTTATACCTCCATCGCACCGTGATGATCGAGGACTTTTCTTAACGGACAGTCACGGCCCAAGTATGTTAAGAAAATGCAATACCTTCTGCCACATCTTTTTACACCGCTAACCTATTGGCTAACGGGGATTCCTGCACGAGCGACACATAGTATCTACTGAGCAGGAGAATTATTTAATTTTCAAATCACTTAGTATCCAATCGACTCTTTCTAAGTCGGGTACTTTACATATTTTATATTTAATATTTAAATTATTTAACCATTCTATTAAAAATTTATCAAATGCTTTTGCTGATTCCTCATTTTGAAATCTTCCTAATTGAGAATATTTTTGGTGTCTTTCTAATACATAATTTATATGTTCTACTGCATTTTCTTTTGCATAATTTAATTGTCTTTGTACAGATGGTAATACAATAGAATTCTTTGTATAAAATAATTCATATATTGGTCCTAATAATAACGGAGAATCTGTTATAATATAATCAACTTTATTATATAAAGATGACTCTAATTGAGCCTGTTTCCCTGATATATATATTTGATCATAAGGATGAACTTCTCTTCCAAGCCACGCCCACATTTTTACATATTCTCTAACTAATTCAACATTGATCTTCTTTAATTTCATATTATAATACAACCCACAACTTGTTGTTGATTTACCAACACTAGAACCACCTAATAAATTTATAACTTTTGTCATTAAATTATCCTTTGCTGGGAGGGATGGAATCGAACCATCATTCCGGAGTTCAAAGCCCCGTGTCCTGCCGTTAGACGACCTCCCACTGGTGGAGGAACCGGGAATCGAACCCGAGACTTTTGATTGCAAGTCAAATGTGTTACCACTAGCACCATTCCCCCGTACATATAGACTAAAAAGGTGTGACTATTATATCACACCTGGTAAGTAAAATATATACTAACCAGGCGTCATAGTCTGGCGACCTGACATTGAATAAACCACCTAAAAAGTTTATCTTTCATTTTTAATCCCATAAATTTGTAAAGTATTTTGCAAATAAATCAAATCCCTCTTGTAATTTTTTATTATATTCTTCAAGTTTATCTTTTTTAAAATTTTTCATTTTTTTATCCCATAAATAATCTGGACAGTAACTATGATCTTCTAATGCTTGTTCAAAACTCCATATCATTTTATCTATTGTTTTATGCCATTCTTTCATTTTACCTTTCATACCCATTGGATATCCCATTTTATTAGTTTTTCTAAATCCTTTTAAATATGGTAATATCACTTTTGATAATGTATAATCTAATGCCCAAAGATCATTATCTGAATATCCTCTAAATATCTTTTGAAAAATCCATTTAATATGTATAGGTATTCTCCCTATTTTATGAAATAATCTATAAAAAAAATAATAGATCTCCGCTAAAACAGTTGTTTCATCTATCCAATCATCAAAATTAAATTCTTTACTTGGTTTTATCATAAAGTTTGTTCAAAAAATATTTTAGACTCATAATATTTTCTTAATCTTTTTACTAAATATTTATGAGAATCTTCAATATCCTGTTTATTTCTTCCTCCAATAGTGTGATTTTCTCCATTGATCATATTGACATCAAAATGATAAGTTCTATCTTTTTTATAAACATCAGTAAAACTAGCAATGAAAGGTATTAAAATATTGGTATGTTTGTCACCATTATTGTGGTTTATTGATATTGCTAAATCATCTATGATTATTTTATTTTTCTATATCAAATAGAATATCTTCTTTTTCTTTTTTAACAATAATTGTATCTTTTGGCTTAAATTTATCAGTTAACAATTCTTCAGCCAAAGGATTTTCAATTTTCTTTACTATATATCTTCTTAAAGATCTTGCTCCATATTCTTTATTAAAGCCTTCTTTTACTAATAATTCTTTTACTTCTTTATTAATTTGTAATTTCAATTCTTGTTCTTTCATTCTTTCTGCCAATTCTTTGATCATTAAATCAACTATATAAGTCATATGAGTTTTATTAAGGTTATGAAATACAATAATATCATCTACACGATTTAAAAATTCAGGTTTAAAATGATTTTTTAAAGCCTTTTCTTGAGTAGATTTTAATTTCTCATATTCTTCTTCTGTTTCAATGTTTGTACTATTAAATCCAATATGATAATCTCTTTGAGTTGCACTAATATTTGTAGTCATAATTATAATAGCATTTCTACAATCTGCTTTTCTTGCCCTTCCATCTGTTAATACACCATCTTCCATAACTTGTAAAAGAACATTAAATATATCTGGATGAGCTTTTTCTACTTCATCTAATAATATAACTGTATAAGGATGTTTTCTTACATGTTCAACTAATTGTCCACCTTGATCATAACCTACATATCCAGGCGGAGCGCCAATTAATCTTGATACTGTATGTTTCTCCATATATTCAGACATATCGATCTTTATAAAGTGTTCTGGTGACCCAAATAAGTATTCAGCAAGAGTTCTAGCTATTAATGTTTTACCTACACCAGTCTTACCAGCAAATATGAAAGAACCAATTGGTCTTTTGGGATCTTTAATCCCAACTCTTGCTCTTCTTATAGCATTACATAAAGATTTAATTGCTTGATCTTGACCAACAACTTTTTCATGTAATTTATCTTCTAAATGCAATAATTTTATTTTTTCTTCTTTTATTAAATCTGTTACTGGTATCTTTGTCCATTTACTTACTACCATAGCAATATCATTTTTATTAACTATAAGAGATAATTTATTATTTTTTTCTCTCCATTCATCCATTAACTTTTTAGCTTCAACTTCTTGTTTAGTAACATCTTTTTTTTCTCTTTTACCTTTAATTATTTCTTTCTTTAATTCAATTATTTCTTTAGGTAATTTTTGAGCTGTTAATTTTACTTTTGCTCCTGCTTCGTCCATAAGATCAATTGCTTTATCGGGTAAATATCTATTTGAAATATATTTAACTGATAAATCAACTGCAGCATCTATCGCATCTTTATTTATTTTAACATGATGATAATTTGCATAACGATCTTGTACTCCATGTAATATTTGTTTAGCTTCTGAAACTGATGGTTCAATAACCTCAACTAATTGAAAACGTCTTTCTAGAGCTTTATCATGTTCAATATACATACTATATTCATCATGAGTTGTTGCTCCAATACATTGTAATTCACCGCGAGCAAGTTCTGGTTTTAAAATATTAGCAGCATCCATACCTTGACCGCCGCCAGCACCAGCTCCAATTAAATTATGTAATTCATCAATGAATAATATGATCTCTCCACTTTTAGCTTTAACTTCATCAATTACTTTTTTAATTCTTTCTTCAAATTCACCTCTAAAGCGAGTTCCTGCTAACATAGCATTTAAATCTAAAGCTAATAATCTTTTAGTTAATAAACAAGCTGGTACATCAGCTTCAACAATTCTTCTTGCTAATCCTTCAACAATAGCTGTTTTACCAACTCCAGCTTCTCCTACAAGCACTGGATTATTTTTTCTTCTTCTTGATAGTATATGTACAACTCGTTCTATTTCATCTGCTCGACCAATACATGGATCTAGTTTATCCATTTTAGCCAATTTAGTTAAATCTCTACTATATTTTTCTAAAGCAGATTTTTTAATATCATTTTCTTTATATTTTTTAACGAGATCTACTGACTCTGGTAATTGAGATTCTAATTCTCTTAAAAGTTTTATTGTATCAATATTAAAATTTCTTTTTAAATTTTTAGATATTGCTGAATTTCTATCTTCTGTAATAGATAATAATATGTGTTCAGGTTCTATTTCTGGAAATTCTATTTTATTAATAATCTCAAGAGATCTTTTTAAAGTGCCTTTTATTTCATCTGATAATTGAGGCTCTTCTCCACTATTTCTAGGTACTAGATCAGTAACTGAATTTAAAGCCCAATCAATTTGCCCTTTTAATTGGTCAACATTTGCTCCAGCACTTTCTAATGTCGAATATCCAGTTCCATTCTCTAAAATTATACCATAAACTAAATGATCATTTAAAACAAATTTATGTCTTCGTTCTCTTGCTTGTCTGCGAGCATAATAAATTACTAATTTTGTAGATTCGCTTAATTTATGATATACTTCTTTTGTGGCGTCATCAACACTTAATTGAAGTTTATTATAACATTGTTCACATACTGGCTTTTGAATATCTTGGCCATTAACATTAAAAATTGCAGTATATTGAGCTTCATTTCTACCGCATTCTTGACATAAACTCATAAACTTTCCTCCGATATATTATTTTCTTTTCTTATAATTTCACTTATTTTAAGTAACGATATCGGTGATACTCCTTCGTTAAGTTCTATATATTCTCCTTTTAATTCATCTTCAATTTCTTTAATAGCTTGCCTTATTAATATTAAACTATCCCTCGTTTGATTAGCATATACTTCATGTTCTGTTAATTCGCCCTCAAGTCGTGATGCTATTGTTTTTAATTTATCTAATTCATTACTTAAAATCCCAATTACATAATCACTCATATTGATTGTTCATATAAATCATCTTTTATTGCATCACTAATAAAAGTTTCACCCATTATTTCTAAAGCCCTTTTAAATCCTTCAATATACATAAATATATTAAATTTCTTATATAAGCTATATTTTTTATACTGTACTTTTTTATCAACATTAAACACATTTAATACTTTAAAATCATCATTATTAGTCAATTGAGGAAGAATATCTATAACTTTAGAAGCATCTTTCTCAAAACTATTATAATTAATTGTGTTTATCTTTGCAATTAGCTCCTTTTTTTTCGCTATTTCAAGTAATACATTATCAAGTTTTTTATTTTTAGACATAACATTATTTTGTTTCACTCGCTAATAAATATAGATTTTTTAAATCAAATATTATTTCTTTTATATATTTTTGATCCATTACATATTTCTTAATATTAGAAGCAATTAAACCTCCTATTACAGTTACATTATATATAATTGCTTTTTCTGTACATTTTTCTTCTGCAGCTTCTTTATCGGTATATAAATTATCTTCAAATATCTTTACTTCATCTATATCATGAGGTTTTACAGTATAAATTCTCATGACTTCTGCGCCCATGCGTCCATCTACAAATAATTTTACTTGAGGATTATATTCAACTTTTTTCCATAAATCTTTTCTTGTTTCCATATTATCAACTGCAGATATAACTATTCCTTCAACATTTTGTTTTTTATATTTTTCATTTTTAATATTTATTTTAACTCCAGTAAAATCTTTTATAAGATCATAAAGCCCATTTACTTTTAATTTACCAACATCACTTTCTCTATAAAATTGATTTGGTAGATTATAATCTTCAATTTTATCAATATCATATACTGTAATATTAGAACATCCCATTTTAGCTAATGCTAAACAAGTAAATGATCCAATTGCGCCGGCTCCAATAATAGTAATTGGGATATTTAATTTATCACTATCGACAATATCTAATTGTCTCCAAAATCTTTGTGCATCTGACATTGCTTAACCCCTTTACCGCTATACTACATGCTCCACAATTTCTTGTTCATTATTTTCAACATATTGCGGCTGTTCATCCCAATATAATCTAGTTTTAACTTTTTGATTAAATTCTTCTTCACATTGTCTTTTTAGATCATTATCATCTGTAAAATCTACTACATGAGGAATATCATCAAATGTCAGTCTATCCGGTGCGTGAAAATCAAATCTAATTTTATAATCTCCAGCTTTGTTTGTTACTAAAGAAATAAAATAAGATTCATTTGCAAATTTATCTATTGTATCTTTGTCTGTCCCACTCCAAAAAACAGAAAAATTAGCATGAGTATGCCACCATAACTTTATCTTAGAAAGATCTTCTCCTTTACTCATCATATCAATAAGAAAATCATTAATTGCTTCAGAATCTAATTCTGTATAAGCTGCAGAATTTGTTTGTTTAAGTAAGTAAACATCTTCAATAATAAATTTATCACCTTGTTTTTCTACTTTACCTAATCCAGAAATTTCTCCTGGAGCCAATTGGGTAAAATATTCAATTTTTTTAATAGCCTTTTCTTTAAAAATAACTTGTAACATTACTTTGCCTTCTTTCTGCTTTTTGTCCAAGCTTCAATTTTTTGATAAGGACTTTGCTTATTATAACTTGTTAAGTATTTATAAACAACATTAAAAACTAAAGCGTATTCATGCTTACCCATTAATTTTGGTAAAGTTGAGCCTAAATCCCCAAGACACGGTCGACCATCTCTAACATGAGGATGATCACATCCATTTCTCTTATTAGTTATATTTTCAATTAAAATTTGTGCATCTTGAACTGTAACTCTAAATTTACCAATTTTATAAATATCGCCTTCATGTTCAATTTGAATTTCATCTGTATAACCAATTAGAGCTGCTTTTCCATGTATTTCAGTTATATCAATATGTTCATAATTCTCTAAAGCTTTTAAAGCTTTAAATTCTTCTTGATATCTATTTTTATGTTTTTCAAAGCCTTCCTCGAGCGCGTTAAGTTGTTCTCTAGTATCAGATTCCGCGCGGACAAACAGCATTAATTGCTTACTAGCATCTGCAGTTTCTTTTTCAATTTTTTTTAATTTCTCTTTAAGATTTTTAACTTGAACTTTATGCCTCATTGCACAAATTTCAACATATTTTTCTTGTTCTTTTGCTTCACTTAACTTTACTGCCATATTTTTCTCCTTTTTATAATATATTAAGGGGGTGTGCTAATAAGGGTTCCACCCCCCCCAATATATTACCCTCATTAACCTCCTCGTACTTTCGGGATCGCAGTAACAAACTGTGCCTGATCAGGAGTGATCATTGTGTCTAAATCAACTTTGCTGTTCTGTACCCGGATTTCATCACCTTCTTGGTACTTGATTCCACTCTTTTTCAGTGCTGCTCTAACTGTCATCTTCTCTGTGATTTCTGTGTCAACTGGATCTCCGCCTAGTCTGTAGAAACGTACATTCGCCATACTTTACTCACCTCCTCTTATTCGAATTTAATTAATGTACAAGGAATTTTAAAATCCTTATACGCCTGTATATCATCATCTCGATCACCATAAGCATGTACAACATCATACATTTGTACTATATTTTTTAATTTCTTAGTCTTATAATCATAGGCATGTTCATAATTCCCATTATCTCTCATGACAAGCAATCCTTTTGGGAAATTATGCTTGTCGAGCCATGCCTCTGTTACATTTCTATGTTTTCCCATTCTTCCAGTCAAATATACAATCTTATTACCATTATTATTATACTGTACAATTTTCTCTTTTAAAACTATATTTGGTTTATCTTTAAACATTAATATCTCATCAAAGTATTTATCCCAATTAATCCCGGTATAATCTGTTCTACTATTATCTTCTTTCTCATCATAATTATCATTTTTAGCGAGTTCAAATCTTTTGCTGTCATCTGCAATTGTTCCATCTATGTCGACAACTATTGCTTTCATTACCCCCGTACCTCGCATTTCTTAAAATATTTACTTATTTTTTTACACATCTTTTCTAAATCATTTTTCTTATAATTGGTTATATTTTTATAACTATTACTTAATAAATTGCCTCTCTTTTCAAATTTCTGCAAATAAAATCTTTTAGCATTTTTAAAATTTTCAATGATCTTTTCAATATTTTCTTCTGTTATTAATTTAGGAACAACTGTTAACCTAAATTCATAATCTTTCATTTCTTTTACTAATTCGACACTTTTTTTGTATTTCTTATCTTTTAATAAATCAACTTTTACATCCATAGCAATATAATCAACCAATTTATTATCTATTAATTTTTTTAATACAGTGGGATTCGTTCCGTTTGTATCTATCTTTATTTTTATCCCCAATTCATCTTTAATTTTTTTACAGAAGTTTATTAAATCATTTTGGATTGTTGGTTCCCCTCCGCATATAGAAATTCCATCAATCCATTTTTTGTTTGCATTCTTCTTTTTAATAAATTCTATTATATCACATTCCTTTATATTTTGTAAATGCTTTTTATAACGCTTTAAAACTAATTCCGGATTATGACAATAAGGACATCTTAAATTACATCCATAAGTGAATATTAAAGTACTTACTTTTTCCGGATAATCAATGAGACTTACTTTATGCCAACCTTTTATTTCCATTTAGATCCCCTCTATTTTTATGCTTTCTCTTGAAGCTAAATAATCAGCGATGCAAATAATATAACTACATAAACAATCTGGTTCTGGAGATATCCCTCTATACCAATGACTCATATGTTCAGATATTAATTTACCTATTTTATCAGAATATTTAAAAGGAGTTTGAGCAATTAATAGTTGTCCATCTAATGGATGTGTTGACGAATCTTTCATTTTACACCATCCAGTTTCAGGGAAATATGCAATACATCCTTCAACATTCCCCTTATGAGCATATTCATAAACACCTATATCGTGTAATAAAATAGCTGAAAATAAAATATCTTTTTGAATATCTTCAATTTTAAATTCTCTACATAATTCAACAACAAACCAAAAAGCCCGTTTCAAATGAATCTCTACAATTGGATCACTTTTATGATACTTACCACTAAGACTAGTTGGCTGTGTTTTTATCTTTTCTTCATATTTACTTAATATTTTTCTTGTATTTTCCCTAATTTCTTCATCTTCAATCATATTTATTTCTTTTTCTAACACAGCCATTCTAGCACCTCTTTATTTTTTTATAAATTTACTTACAAATAGAAGAATTACATACAGAGTAAAACATATTGATCCGCTCCAAAAAGCTTCTACAATTGTATACAAAATTACCCCTAGTAATAATAATACTACCATTGCGAGGTAAATCATATCGTGCATTACAACTTATAATTCCCTTTTTGTCTTGCATTTAATTCTTCTTTCTTTGACTTATTCCAAACTTTAATATTACTAAAATATCCTACAATTCTTGTAAATAAACTCACATTTGTTGATCCGCATTCCTTACATTTTACCATTTATTTCACCCCCATATTTTTTTTTTTATTCTTCTTCGTCTTCAGATGAAAATCCCCTTGTTATTCTTCCACAATCATGACATACAATTAATTCTGGGCTTATAGTTAATTGCGCAGTTTGTGTATTACTCCATGTTTTTTCTATTAAATTAAAAATAGCTTCTTTAGTTGGTCTTTGTTCCCCTAAGAAAACATGAGTAATAGCCCCAGCTTCAATCAATTGATGAAATTTCCCCTGTTTTTCAATTCTTTCTAAAATATCAATGTCTGCTTCTGCTGCAAAATGAACAGAATTGGAGTAATATATATCTCCATTTTCTTGATTTCCTTTAACATAATCTTTAGCTTCTTCATATTTAACTACATCAATTTTTGCCAATCTCGCAGCCGCACTTTCAGCTGGTGATTCTTCTAAAACAACTTTCATTTCATATTCTTTAGCTAAATTTTTAGTATAAGAATACATATGAGAAATAATTTGTATACCCATTTTATATGCTTCATCTGATTCATGTAATTGGCTACCTATTATTTTTTTCACACATTCATTTAATCCAATTACTCCAATAATATAAGTAGCTTTATCTAAATTTACATATCTTTCACCATCTAATGAAATTTTACCAACTTGCCACATTGGTCGATGTTCATCTTCCATTAAAGCTTGTATAAATTTTCTTTTTTGTTCATGCGCTTTCATGGCAATATCCATACAATATTTAATTTCTTCAATAGTCTTCTTTAGATCACCTTTTGCTCGATAAGCACATTGAGGTAAATTAATAGTAACATTTTGAAATCCAGTAAATCTTAATTTTTCAGGCATTTCTAACATACTCATATCATTAACTGTCTCCCTTAATCTACAACATTGAGCAAGTTGGGTTTCACTTCTATCAAAAAAGAAATATGGAATTCCTTTATCTGCTGCCATTTCACATGCATACATTAAAGCATCGCGTTGAATTTGATTATCGTAACATTCTTGATTTATATGTAAATCAAATTTAGGAAATGGAAAAATACTTCCATTAAAATCCCCTTCATGCCATACTTTCATTAATGCTAATGCAAAAGCTCTAGCTTGAACTTCAAAATCATCATAAGTTAATAATTTTACTCTATATTTTTTTTGTCTTATTAAATCAGCCATTGTCTCAGTTGGCGTATAACTTAATGGAAATAACTCATAATATTTTAAAATCTCTTCATGAGTTAATTCTCTTCTTTCGGGAGTCAAAATCCAACAATCACGACGAAATGATTCTTCATCTCTCATTACTCTTCGATATCCTTTTTCATCTTTACAATATTCATTAAAATGATCATCTTCAATTATAATCTCATTGCAATATTTACCTTCTCTTACAATAGCAGGAACATTTCTTAAAGTAGTTGGTATTCCTAAATGAATATTAAAATCAATAAATAAGGTTTGTCCACCGCGACTAAATGCATTTTGTGAACAACTAAAAATCAAATATTGAGCTTGTTGTTTTAATTCTTTTATCCCCATTCCAATTAATAATGGTGCATAAAAAATATTTAAAAATCCTAACCCAAGTGCTCCCGCATAATAAGCTTGTATACTTGCTAAAAAAGTATTAAGATGACCAGTTAAAGTTAATGCATGTTTTGGTGGAGCAGATTTAGTTGAAAGATTAATAAGATTTAATCCATACTTTTTTATATATTCTAAACTATGAGAACTACAATATGTTCTTGTTATATACCCAAGATCATGAATATGTACTTCCCCTTCTAAATGAGCATTAGATACTTCTTGTGAAAATACTCTGTTTAAAGCATATTGTTTTAAAACGCTTTCAGCAATAAACATATTAACTGCTTCAGGATTATTTGCCTGAACATTACTATTCTCATTTGTTTTACTAAAAAGAGATTGTTCTAAATCATAAGTAGGTATTGAAAGAGATTTTTGTTTTAATAATTTTTTCTTTTCGCCTCTTATCAATAATTCTTCATCTATCAAAGATCTAATAAAATCTGTTGTTACTTTTTTGACTTCTAATTTTAATAATTTATCTTCAATTGTATCAGCAATTTTATTTGCTAATTTTTCTCCAATATTGGCTTCCTTTTTTAAACTTTCAACAACACGTTCTCTATCCCATTCGGTAATCATTTCATATTCTGAAAGAGATTCGACATTTAAAGATAAATCTGTGGTATCTGATGTTTTTCGTTGTTTTTTAACGACTTTAAGTTTTTTGGGCATTATTTCTCCTTATGTTAATTCTTTAAATATTCCTTGTTTGCTCGTTATAAATTTACCATCTTTTTTTATAATTGGAGCATGAGAAATATCAATGCCCTCTATAACTAAATCAGTTAAATTATCTGGATTACTCATATCAATTTCTTCAAATTCTATTTTTTTACTTTTCATTATTTTTTTTATATCAGTACATTTCCCGCAACCAGGTAAAGTATAAATAGTGATCATGCATCTTCCTCCTTGATTTTTAAATGTTCATCATTAAAAGTTAATTGAGTTACTTTTCCATCTTGTATTATAGCCTTTGCGTTTAATTGGATTGTTGCAAATCCTTTTTTATCTTTTACTTTTTTAATTCTCGCGAACCACTCATCAATATATGGTTCAAGCTCGAGTGCTATTTTTTCTTTTAACTGTGTATTCATGGATGACTTTCAATTCCCCTATCGCCATCAATTGATCTGCTCATTGATTTACAATTATAATGTTTTATCTTTACACTTTCTAATTTATTAATAAAAAATCCATGATAACCTTTTGCTCTTGGTAAAAGTTTTTTTAATTTACTAAATTCTGTATTAGTTTCTTCTAACCACCTTTCTTTATCTCTTAATGATTTACGTTGCTGTGGAGCCTCTATTCTTCCTTGGGTTTTCATTTCTTCTATTTGAGATTCAATTAATGCAACTAAATATTCTGATTGAGATCTCTTCATTGAAAACCAATCGTGTACTCTTGCCCACTTTGCAGTAAAACGATCATATTCCCCCTGAGCTAAAACATAATTTTGTTCTTCCATTAACTGGTCATATTCGTTTTCTATATCAATTATATATTGTGGAATATCTATAGAATCATAAATTTCTACGCGGGCTTCATAATTAAATTCTGTATCAACTTCTACAAATCCTGCATACTCGTTCAGTCTCATAAAAACCCCTTTCAGAAGTTTGGTATTATATCACATTTTTTTAGTTTAAAAAACTATTTTACGCTAAAAGGTAATTTACCTTTCCATTTTTCGACAAATTTTTGTCGATTGTTTATAAGCAATCCTGAATCATTATTAATTGCATCCTTATACTGTTTGACATGCCGAGTACTCCCCTCTATATCACCCCAATGTTCACATTCGACATTACATGCCCAACATTCAAATCCCCTTTCATATACTTGCATAGAAATATCAAGATCATAATAATGATGCACTAAATAACGCTCATCAAATTTTAAATTCATTTCTGTATTCATTATAAAACCACAACCATCAATCACTGCAACTTTTTCAAATGGTGCTTTCATTGGATAATGAATTTTTGCTTGAATTAAATGACGCATATTATGTTTTGTTGTTCCTTCATCTGCTACACCCCAATTTAAAATTGTTTGTCTCCCCGCTAAAGCTAATAAACCAACTCTTTCATTATTATTAATAAAATCAAACATTTTATTTTGCCATTCTGAATCAAATAATTCCATATCATTATGAATAAAGAAAGCATATTTATATTTTATTTTCTCTAATGCTTTATTATATGTAGCAGGAATACCAATTAATGTTTCTAATCTAATTTTTGTTATATCTTTCCATTTATCTTTTAAATAATTATCTAGTTTATCATTTTCTTCTTTTGATGTTGCATTATCAACTAATATCAAATGATTAGTGTAAATATTTTCTAAGCTTTTTAAAAGCCTTATTGTGCTATTAACTTTTTCACAATATCCTACTATTATATCTATTTCTTTCATATTATGTCCCTAATGATTTTCTCACTACAGCAACTATACTAAGAAGCGCTAAAATAATACCACAAATAACTCCAAACAAAAATCCCAATGCAAATAATGGTTCTACTGTCATGTTCATCCCCATTTCTTTTTAAATTTAGTAGCATTATCCATAAAATCTTTTGCATATCCAGGAACTCTTATAACACTTTGACTACCTATATGATGAATCCAAGTGAATCCGTCAATAAACATTCTGTACCCTTTCTCTCTCAATCTAGCACACATATCTGCATCATCATGTGAATTTTTAAATTGATCATCAAATAACCCAATATCATCAAATACTTTTCTATTAGTAAACCAACATACTGCAGCTATAACAGTTCCTTCTCTGTATTCATGTGGCAATTCTTGAATGCTTTGGCATCTAGCTTCATTAATAGCTATAAAATTAGTCATAGGAGACACAATACCAACGCCGGGGACATGATTAAAACATTTATATAAGTTATATAGCCAATTAACTGTCTTTATCTGGGTGTCATTATTTAAAATAACCATCCATTCATTTTTAGTATTAATTATTCCCTCATTAACTGCTTTAGAAAAATATAAACTTTCTTCATATCTTAAGATCTTTACTTTAGGATGATTAATTTCTAATTTTGGGTTACTACCATTATCAACAATAGTAATTTCATAATCCATTCCATTATTATTTTGTAGAATACTATCGACACAACGTTGAGTTAGGGCTGATGTTTTTCCGGAAGGGATTATAATATCACATTTAATTTTATCCAATTCTAACAACTCCTTTTTCATTGGCCAATATCTAGTTGCAGCTATTATAGTGCCGCAATCTTTGCAATAATAAGCTTTAAGATTTCCCCATCCTTCACCCATTAATCGATATTCAACTTGATCTTCATTATTTATATCAACAGCTTTTATGCATTTATGACAGTATCTAATAACATTACTCATTATTCTTACTCCATTTTTCAAAATCTTCTTGATACTTTTTTATAACCTGTTCTAAATCATATACAAGGCTATGATATATAAAAGATTCATAAAATACACATGCTTTCATTTTTTGTTGATATTTTTTTATCAACTTACCTAATGGCCGCATTATTAAATTTTTTATCTTTTTTTTCTTTTCTTCCATTTGTATACTATATCTTTAAAAAATAACTTAACTTTAAATTTCCAAAAGATCCATTTACCAACTAGTAAGATATGCCATTTATTATTAGTTTTTCCAAAAAGATCTAAAAGATCATACATTGTTTCAAAAAATAATCCATCATATTTTCTTTTAGTTTTTTTCTTCATATTTTTACTGATCTTGTTTTATTAACAAATGCTTTATGTACTTCAAGGTATTTTTGATAATTATCTCTTGCAGCTTTATGTTTAGATTTCATATAATCAGTTTCTCCACCTGGATCTATATGAACTATTTTTATATCTGGCCAAAAAGCAGTAATATATCCAACAACTCCTAATCTTGTATTTTGAATAGAATCTTCATATCCATATGTACCAAAATCTTCAACAAATTTTCCTATTCTATTTAAAGCTTCATTTTTCCAAACAGTAGCACATCCTAATGTCCCTTCTGGTGGAAGTTCTAATGTATATCCATTTATTGTAACTTTATTTTTATGTTCTGGAACTAATTTATAAGGTTTTAATCCAAGCGCTCCTAATTTAACATCTTTATGATCTGGGGTTTTTGCATTCCAAGGAGCTTCTAAAATATCGCACATTTTATTTAACCAATCTTTATCATCTGTTTCTAACACCATATCATTATCTAATTTCATAAAGTGCTGTTCTGGTTTTCTATGTTCTAGAATAAAATTTAACCCTTTTGCTACACCAATATTAATTGGTTGGCTAAGAACTTTAAAATTATATTTTAGGCTCTCTAAATATTTAAGAGTCCCATCTATAGACCCATTATCAAAAATATATAAATCAAATATTGGATTTGTACATTTAAATAAAGCTTCTATAGCTTTTTTCGTCATTTCTATTCTATTATAAGTTAACATCCCAATAAGAATTTTATTCATTATGCTCCTTCTAACATTTCAGGATGTTCATAAATATTACCTAATATTTCCATTCTATTTTTATCTGGTTGATGAATCCCATATCCATCTCCGCAATCTTTTATATCAATCCATACAAATCTTGCTTTTTCATCTATCCATTCTATATACCCTATTCCATGCCCATCAATAAATTCATATTCAACTATATCTCCTTCATATATATATTCATTATTTTTATCTTGTAATCCAGTATTTTGTAACCATTCCATATCTGTATACTTACCAGTATAAGAAGCATATCCAGTTCTATGCCCATCACATTTTTCTTCACCAATTGGAGGAAGTGGAATCATTTGTTTTGTTTCATAAATCCAAATTCTATATTGTACTAATCTTTTCATTTAAATAACCTCAATATCTGCTCTTTATTGACTACCCAATCTCGAGCTGGTTTAGCATTCCATCCTGGCATTTGTTGTCTCATATGCGTATTTTGATCTTTAATAATTGCTTCATCTCTAAATTCATTTTTAAATTCTAATAATTTATCTTCTAAATGCCTAATTGCAACATTCATTCTTTCATGATAATGCGGAGAACTTGGATCATTCCAAAATTGTTGTGTTCTATTTTGATAATTACAATGAAAGAATCCTAATGGTTGTTGATACCCCATTTTTCTGATCATTATATTCCATTCACCTGTAGCACCAAATATTTCACTATCTAATAATCTTATTATTTTATTATAACTTTCATTATCTAATTTTACCCAAATTTGTGGTAATCCTAAAACATGATCTTTATTTTGTTCTCCATTATTAAATCCGCAACAAGACCATGTCGTTTCAAGTCCATATAAATTCATTAATGCAACTAAGCGCTTTACTGGCATATCAATGCAATTTTCTAATCTTGGCATTACTTTCCCCCTTTATAGCGGTATTCTTACTTTACTCCTATCATGAGCATATTCAATTCTAGCTGCACTTACTTTCTGTGCAGATCTTCTTAATTGAGAATCTTTAAATCCCCTCCAATCTTTACTTTCTGGCAATTGCTCATCATCAATATGTTTTGCTTTACATTCAGAATAATAAATATTTCTAAATCCCATTCTTAATGCTCTCAACGCATAATCAGTATCTTCATATCCATATTTACCAAATGTTTCATTATATGCTCCAATTGCTCTTATCACTTCATTATGAACAAGTTTTCCTGGACCTAATACTGGAGATCCTGTTGGATCTTCAATTTTATATTCATGATTATTATTTAAAATAATATTACGTCTTCTAAAGTGATCTTTTCTTTCATAAACAAACGGGGATAATGCAACTATTCTAATATTCTCTTGGTTATTTTCTAAAATATCAATCATTTCAGTTAACCAAGTTCTATGATTATCTGGAATTACCATGTCGTTATCCAGTTTCATAAAGTGTTGATTAGGTTTTATTTTTCTTAAACCTTGATTAAGAGCTGGTGCAACACCTCTATTTGTTTTATTATAAACTACATCACATGTTGTTCCATTTTTAAAAACTTTACCTTCAAAATTCTTTAATAAATCTAATGATGGTTGTGCAGACCCATTATCAATAATGATTAAATCAAATGGCTCATCTGTATTATTTAATAAAGATTCTAAACATTGTTTTGTATATGGTTGTCTATTACAACTTGTAACACATATTAATACTTTATTCATTATTCCCCCTTAACTAGGCATATTCTTTGTTTCGCTATACCAAAAAATTTTATCTCCTGCAATCCATTTTGCTGTTTCCATTTGCTTGTCGGCCCATCCGCCTGTAGTTTCTTCTGGCCATACACCTAAATATATAATTGGAAATAAAAAGAAATAACGTATTTTATTTAACCAATAATAATAAAACATATTCCATGGTTCAGGTTGTTGATAAGTGCGCTCCATTAAAATTGCTTTTGGTTTTAAAGCATATGCGAATTTATCATAATTTTTATATCTATCCCCACCTAAATTCTCGGGAAGTAATATTAATTCTTTTGCTTTTCCGTCTAAAGTTAATAATTTTCTTACATTATCCCCAAATTTAGATGAATATTCCATATATGATTGTCCTTCAACTGTATAATTCTCAGCATCTACTGCAATATTTTTAATTGCAAGATCATGAATTAATTCTACTTCTTTAGCTAAATTTTCTTCACCTTTATATAATTTAACACAATACCACCATTTATCACAATTCTTATCCATAAAATCTACTAATTTTGCAGTAGCTTTTACATTATTGATAATTATTTTTTTTCCTTTAATTTTATCAACATTTACATAAAAATCATTCTCTTTATAATCATTGTAAATTATCATTGTTTTCCTCCTTATAATGATTCGTTTTTTATTGAAATAACATCAATATCTTTATCAGATGCTATTTGATTTGTTAACCACTTTAAAATATCATTTATCCCATGTACATACATTCTTCTATGTGCTCTACTAACAGATTCTCCATCATATTCCGGAGTCACTCTTCGTTCTCTTAACCAAGACCACTTTCTATTATCTATTAATTCATTTAATTCTTCATGATAAAATCTATCTCTTCTTAAGGTTCTATTAGATTGTCTAATTTTTTTATTGATTATTTTTTTTATGCTTTTTGCATAATCTTCATTAAGAAGAATAAAAACATCTTTTTCTTTTCTAATTCTTTTTTTCATAAACTCTCTTCTGTTATTTTATATTTATTTATCTTTTTTTTATTTTTTAAATATTTTCTTTGTTCTTCTTCTATTTCTTCAAATATATTTCTTGCTTCATTAGCTGTTTCATCTTTTGGTTCTACTTGTAAAATAAACCAACCATATTGTTGTTTTTTTCTCATTTTATCAATTATATCAAAATTTAATTCATAAAATCTTTTTTTTGCTTTAGTAGACCAAATAAAATCTGTCACATTATATTTTTTACCAGTTTTATTTTTTGTTAAATCAACACCAAATTGAATCCATAAATTTGCCGCTATTCTAGTAAATTCATCTTTAATTTTCTTTTTAGAAAAGAATAATTTTTCATCTATATCATCAATATAATGCCTTATCTCCATTCAATTCCCCCAATTTTTTACTTACTATTTTACCTATTCTATATTTTTCAATAGATGTATAGTATTCCATTCTATCTTTATATAGAACAATTTCTAATGGAAGATCATTTTTAAATCTAAGCCAATTAAGAATTAAACGGCCAGTTCTACCATTCCCATCAACAAATGGATGAATAATTTCAAATTCATGATGTACATTCCATATATCATTCTCATAACCAACTCTTTTTGCAAATTCTATTAAAGTTTCCATCATTGGTTTTACAGAATAATACATAGGAGCTTGTCTGCCGCTAATATAAACAGCACAAGTTCTATATGCACCGCTGTCTTTTGGACGTAAAATATCCTTTGTTAAAAGCCTATGCATTATAAGAATATCTTTTTCAGTTAAATCTTTTTTACAATTCTCTTTCATATATAAAAATGCTTTTATATGCCCCCCAACATGAGGATCTGATTTATCTGGATCTTTAGAATATTCCTTAAGGGGATACATAATCTGTTCTATTTTATTAGAATTATAAATAAAAGCTATTTCTTTTTTATTTAATTTCATTAAATAACTCCGTTATAAATTTAAAATCTCCATTTAAAGAGCTATAATAATCATATTTCTCTTCAATTCCATTATCACAAACATTAGATATGTGTCCATGTACTGAATAATTATATAACAAATACTTATTTTTTACATACTCAATCGGCTTATTTTCAGCAATTATATATCCTCTTTCATCCAGTACTTTATAGATTTCTTCATTTCCTCTCCAATATGGAGCTTTAAATAGTTTCTCATAATAACCTAATGGTTCATATTTATCTAATACTTGATTGATCTTATTTTTATCCCATTTTTCGCATTCTAAATAAGTATGATATTCCCCATGAATTCCAAATTGCATCCAATCATTCTTTTTTAAATTTTCAAGAAATTTATTCGATGATTTACCTGGAATAGTAAAAAGAGTTACTTTAAAATTGGGAATTTTTTCTTTTAATTTATAAAGTAAATCTAATTTATTTTCTTCTTCGCAAAAATCATCAAAATCCACAACTATCATAAAGGTTTATATTCTCCAGTTTCTTTATCATATTTATTCTTAAAAGTAATCTCTCTTCTTTTAAAATATTCTGCATCGGGCCTTTTAAATTCATTATCCATATGATTGACAAAAATATCCTCAATATAAAAGATAGGAATGTTATTTTTTCTCATTATTGCAGAAATATCCATATCTTCTGTTGAATGAAGTCTTGTTTCATTTAACCACGGAATTATTTTACCTAAATATTTTATTTGAGTACTTTTAGGCATCCATCTAAATATCCCGCCTAATGCACTAGTAATTCCAATTTTATGCCCTGCTATAGTTGAATACCTACTTCTAGGAACTCCCCCTTTATTTACTACCAATCCATTTACATATGGTGACATCATATAGTCTTGATTATTTTTTTCTTGCTCATAAGCAATATCCAACATTTGCTTAAACAAATTTTCGGTTTGAAATTCACAATCGTTATCTATTTTTATATGATAATCTGCATCTAAAATTTCAAATGCTTGATTCATTGCAAATCCAGTTCCTTTATTTTTATCATTCAAAATCACCTTTATATTTGACCCAAAACTGCGATCTTTTTCTATTTCCTTTAACCATTCTGCTGTACCATCCTTTGATCCATTATCCACAATAATATGCTGATAGATTGGGTATTTTATCATTCTATACATTATTTCAAACCATTCTTTAGTAACATTTAACCTATCCCAAGTTACTGTATAAACTCCTATCTTTTTTCTTGTAGCAAGAACATGAATTTCATCATCACAATGACTTTCCCTCCACGTTCTCACATTCCAATACTGTGGTTCAAAAAATTTAGTAATATCTTCCTCTTTTGTTATTGGAGAAGTATGTGACTTATTCGGAATATGTTGAATTGGCACAACTATATAAAAAGTTCTTCCGACATACTCTTTAAGAATATCTATAGATTCTTTTAAATTTAAAGCATGTTCTAGCACATGAGAAGCATAAACAATTTCCTGTCTTGGATAAATATCAGAACGAATAAACATACTTTCTATCGTTCCCTTCAAGGCTCGTAATCCATTACTTTTAGCTTTAGCAACTTTTTCAGGATTAATGTCTAATCCCGTAACTTGATATCCTTCTTTTTTAAATTCCTCAAGCTCAACTCCTTCACCACACCCAACCACCAAAACATTTGTTTCGCTAGGAACATAAAAATTATCTGGGAGGAATTCCTTTATTGCTTTTTTAACTCTCTCATAACAATCTTTTCCATAATTTGTAAAAGATCCATCACTATTTCTTGACCAAGATGAAGTTTCTTTTTGTAACTGTTCGTATTCTTTTTTATCCATTGTTTCCTCCCAAACTAAATGCTATTAAAGATGGATGCCACCATGATTTATATTCATATTTTTCTTTTAATTCTTTTTCTAATTCTTTTAATAATTCTCTAGGTTTTCCATCTAAATGCCCAACTCCTGCATCATATACAAAATTAGTTACAAAAGTTCCTGTAGATTTTATATGTTTAATTATTTCATAAGCAGTTGTTTTAGGATCAGGAATATGTTCTAATACAGAATTACAAGTAATAATATCATAGTCATTCTCAAAATCTTCTATTTTTGATAATACTTTTACTTTGTCCCCAAAATGTTGCTTACAAAACTCTATACATTTAGGAGATACTTCAAAAACAGAAGCTTGTAAATCTTGTCTTCTATCTAAAATATAATCAGTAAACACCCCAATACCTGCTCCAAAATCTAACCATTTACCATTTTGAGGAAATTCATTAAGCACTGTCCCCCATGATAAATCCCTATTGTTCAATACCAAATTATAATGGTAAAGTTGTGCCATAAAGACATCAGCATAATCTGTATAATATTGTTTAGGGTTATTTTTATATTTAGTATTAAAAAGAATACCAGTCTTCATTTCTTCATGATACATTTTCTCTATATCTTTTTCAGCTACTTTTAAAAAATCTGCTAATTCTTTCCTTGTTATCATATTTTATATTTCCCCTTAACTTTTTTTACTGCCTCATCTAAATTTTCCGTATTATTATTACTTACAGAATTCTTATCCCTAAAAATATGGTATGTTACTTTGCATAAATGTGCAAATTTAGCATTATGATTTAAAAGTAAATTTAACCATCTATCCCAATCAGTTAATCTTTTAATATTTTCATCATAAGGAATCTCTAAATATTTTGCTTTATATACTGCATAATGAGGAATATAATTTAATGCTTTTAAAAATGGGGCGTTAAATTCCCTACAAACCCAATCCCATTTAGGTGTTCCATCTCCAACACTACAATCAGAATATATAATATCTATATCCTGATGTTCGTCTAAATATTTAATATTATCTTCTATATGATTTGGCATAAATTTATCATCTGCATCAAGCCCAGCAACATAATCATATTTTATCCCACTATCTTTTGCCATTTTTAATGTTATATTTCTTGCTTTATTTTGGCCCATATTATTTTCTAAATTTTTTATAGTTACTTTAAACCCGGGATTATTCCCCAAAGTCTTATTGATAATTTCCATCGTTTTATCGGTACATCCATCATTACAAATATATACATCAAAGTTTTTATTAGTCTGTTCTTTTAATGAATTAATAGCACGTTCTATTGTATCTTCTCTATTATAAACTGGTATTAATACACAAATTCTACTCATATTCTCCCTCTAAAATTGTATAATTTATTAACGATCCCTTTTTTCTATAAAAATCTATAACATCCATTACTTTTTTCCCTTTACCCCATTTAATAATTGGAGCAGAATCTATTACTATACCATTTTCAACATCGGCACTACAACAAAAATGTTTACAATTAATCCAATATGTTTTTATCATTCATAATCAATCCCTAATACATTTTTCAGCTTTATCACAAGCTCTTGAAATAGTTTCAACTTGGCTTCTAATTGGACGATAAGATTCTCTAATAGACATTACTTTATCGCGTATATCATCACGATATTTTTTAGCTATATCTAATAATTTAAATTCTAAATCAGTTATATCATCAGCCAAGTCGCTTTTTTGATCAAAAGAAGACTCTAAAACAATATTTCTTAATTGTTCAAATCCTTTTGTTATTTCTTTTCTCATTACTTTTCACCTTTCTTTTTTTTTAAGTATTTTACTGCTTTATTTACATCTTTACTGCTACTAACAATTTTTTCTCCCAAATTATCAAAATTAACTTTTACTTTCTTTTTTATATTTGGAGCTATAAATTGTGCTTTACGTTCTTCAAATTTTTGTAATTCTTCTTTTTCTATTTCTTCTTTTGTTTTTTTTATTTCTTGAGGGGAAGAGTTTGGTTGCTGAAATGGCCATACAAGGCCTTGTGGAAATATTGGTGGGGTCACAATGTCGTGGCTCTTCCCCCTTTCTTCAAGAAATTTAGTAAAAGGTTTTATCATCTTCATAATAAAGAATGCTAATGCTCCACATAAAATTAATGCTGGTACTATATATATTAATGCAATCCATGGTTGCACAGCATTATCCATTTTGATTTCTCATCTTAACTAATTTCCATTCAATTTTACTTTTTACTTTTAATCTAAACCATGTACTGCATTCAGAACATACAAATTCATCATCTTTGCACATTAAAATAAGTGGATCTGGTATTTCTTTATCTCTAAATGTTTCCATCCCATAAATATCTGGTTTTAATTGTTCATATATAGCATCTTTTTTCCCACATTTAGGGCATGTAAAAAGTAATGTATCAAAACATCCCATTATATACCAACCACCTTTGGCTTATTATTTTTAATATATTCTTCCATTAATTTTTCATAATCTTGTCTTTGTTTTCCTTCTTCTGGTTTATGCCATAAAGGATTTTGATTCCATATTAGAGCTCCATTTGCTATATGATAATTCCTACACTTAAAACAATATATTTTTACTTGATCTCTATTATCTGTAGTTTCTTTTCCTTGACCTATAATATCATTACAATCAAGACATTTAAAAATAACATCTCTCCCGCGTTCATATCTCATTTTTCTTGTTAAATCTGTTTTTATCCCATCCTCAATAATTACGGATGATGATCTAGCTGGATATACTACTGGAATTCTTGATTTTCCAGGTCCCATTGTTTGTAAAAAACTATCTACTTCAGATATTTCTCTCATATTTTCACCTTATACACTTTCATCTACTATTTGCGTTTTTTCTAAACTTCTTTCTAATTGTCCATAATCAATTGTTAATTCTTCATATTTTGATTCTAATTTTTCATATTCTTCTTGCAATTGATATTTTTCATATTCTTCATCTTCAACTTCTGATCTTACTTGAGCAACTTCTTTTTCTAACTCTTCTACTTGTTCTTCTAATTCTTCTATTTTTTCTGCATATTCTTTAAAACATTTATAACAAAAAACCTTGTCATCATTTTCTAAAGTTTCATTACATTCATCACATTTAATATTAATATCAATTGTCATTATTAATTATATAAGTATATCCAAGTCCTATTGCATCAGATTCATCATAACTAATATCTTTTTTCTTTTTAAATTTTTTTATAATAACTTTTTTTACCATTTCTTTATCCGCATTTCCATTACCAGTAATAACTTTTTTCATTGTTTTAGGATGAACCTCATCGTACACTTTATTATCTAATATTATTGTAAGTTTAATTGCTCCTATAATTTCTGATAAAATTCTTGTTGTTTTAGCATTTCTCATACTTTTTAATGATTCAATAATTATAATATCAGGATAGTGGATAGATAGAGCACTTTTAATAAGGTTATGAATGTATAATAACTTTGAGTAAGCCAAATCTGTTTTAATAACTTCAAATGTTCCACTGTTTAATAAACGCTTTCCTTTAAATACAGCAATCCCAATTTGATTGCTGCCAGGATCTATCGCCATAACCCGCATAATAAACCTCTTTTCGGTGCTCTATCTATCCTCACAAAACTAATTAAGTCTTGTTTTCTTTCTCCATTTACGGAGAGTTTCTACATGAACATCAAAATAATCTGCTGCTTCTTCGTAGGTTTCTGACTTCTTCAACACGCGCTTCAACTCTGCTTTAGTAGGCATTTTCACTGCTGTAGCCATACTTTACTCACCCCCTTCCATATGTAATTTTTTATGAATTCTTTTTAATACTAAATATCCAATTATATCAAATTCTGGATCTTCATGGTCTCCATTTCGATCTCCACGAACAATTCTACTCATTTTATCATCTAATCTAACATTAATTTGCTCTATTGTACTTGCTTTAGAAAAAAGTCTTACTGGATTAAGTACTGAATCCCCATATTTTCTATTTTTATCAATAAGAACATTGGCAATATCTATACATTCATCCATAATCATTTTTTGAACTTCTTTACTCATACTTTTTCACCAGCCTTTTTATTTCTCTATTAGTTAAATAATAACCATATGCAATATATTTTGTTTTAAATTGATTCCTTAATTTATCTTCAGAATAAAAATAATAAGTAGGTAAATTATCCTTTCTAAATACATATTCTTTAAAAATTTTTTTATTTTTTTCTAAACTACAGTCTATATATACAAAATCACATCCTTCTATCTCGTGTTTTTTAAAATCTTTATCATTGCTATCATAATATACTTCTATCTTCATAAGGGAACAAACCTATCTTTTTTAATCATAGCAGCGCTTGAAGGATTTCGTGAGCAATCAATACATGTCATATGTGCATGTTTATGTTCTTCTAATTTACATCCAGAACATTTATCTTCTTTAAATTGATCAAAAAAACTTTTAAAAAACTCACCCATTTCTTTCTTTAATTTTGAAGTATCTGTTATTTGCATATATGTAAAATCCCATACTAATGGTAAATGACTTGTATTCATTGGATTATGTATAACAATTTTTTGTTGTTTTTCATCAATAGAAAAGTAATTTTCAAATACAAACTTGCTTGATTTATCTTCTAGAAATTCTTTTAATATCTTCATTTTATCATCAATTGTTTGATTATTAATTTCTTTTTTATCTTCTATTTTTGGACCTTCTTCTTTTTTATCGCATCGAAAACAATAAAATTTATCTTTATCATAATACCCTTCAAATACATGTACAGTATTCCCACAATTACTGCAAGTAATAACACCCAATTTCATTCTATCACAAAATTGTTTTGGGCATTTAATAGCGCCTTTTAATTCTGCTAAATTACTTAATGCAACAATATATGGATAAGCTTTACATTTATCAACTGTACAATATTCAGCAACTTTATCACCGTACTTTATATTAAACATTTCTCACGTCCTTTCTGTAAATAAATCTTCTTCCATAGTAATAATTTTATCTAAAGATTTATTATTATCAGCTTCTTTGACTCTTACTAATCTACAATCGCCAATATGTTCCTTAGTAATTTCTATAAGTTGTTGTGTTGGATGATTCCCAAAAATACCTATTGAATTACCAAATGCATCTAATCCAGATAAACATCCATTAATATATACATATGAACCATTATCCAATAATAAAATCATTGGAGCATGAACATGTGCTATAAAAAATAATTCAAATTTCTTATTTTGTGAAAGATCACTATTGTTTATTTTATCTACTTGACTTGCAATATCACCAACTTTAATTACTTTACTTGCATTACCAACTTCAAAAACATTATCCCCATGTGTCGCAAATGCTTTATGTCCTTGTATATCAAAAATAGCATATGGAGATTCTGGTATAATAAAATTTATATTTTTATAATTATTAAATTCTCTTTTTAATGCAACATGCGCCATTGTAGCAAATGAATCCCATTTATGAACTGTTGACCTATCTTTACTTTGTTTATGTTGAAATCTCATATGATTATCTGGAGTACAATATACTGTAATCTTTTTAAAATGTTGCGCTAAATATGTAACTCCTTGTCCTATAATCGATAATATTGTTGCAAATTGTCTCGTCATTAGATCAACAGCGTGTTCTTGATTATGAATTATTCCCGCACCAAGATCCCCATTAAGAATTAAAACTAAATCTGTAATATCCCTATATTGAGGTTTAAAATTTGCTATATTTTGAAAAAATAAAGCTGTTCTTCTGGCAGCAATAACATTATTATAAGAATTTAATCCGCCTAATTCCCCGCTTGAAACATTATTTCCATAATGTGTATCAGATAAATGAGCTACTAATGTTCTTTCAATAGGTTTGCTGCTTTTAGGGAATTTTACTGGACTATGTAATTTAAATTCAATTTTATCTAATATAATATCAAATGTCTCTCGAATATCATCCAAAGTAATAATATGTTCAAGTATCTTTTTATTTTCTTTTACTAATCGAGAATTTCTTTTTTTTGTTAAAAAAGTTGTTTTAGCATTTTGTATAAAACTATCATCGCTAAAATCAATATTGCTATATTTTTTATAAGCATTTCGTAATGCATCACAAGTTTTAATACCCAATTGTTTATATTTTTTATTAAAATGTTGAGCGACTTCATTCCATGTTTTTCCCTTGTTGCGCAATTCACCTATAAATGTTATTTGTTCATCTGTATAATGACTTCCAAGTAGTTGCATTGCATTGTCAATCATCTTATCTCCCCCTACCAAACTTTAGTTTTTGAACATTCTTCTTTATAACCGCACCAAGAGCAGTCAGTCCCCTTTCTAGGATAAAATATTCCTGAAGTTATTGCTTTATATATATTAAAAGTAGATAATAAAAATTGATTTATTTTATCTTGATTTATTTTTCCATACACTTGTTGTGTTACTGGAATTTTAGTTTTTATCAATACATCATATCTAATTCCTTGTGGTAATTGACCAAATTCTTGTTTATATGCATAAGAATATCCAATTAACTGTAAACTTTCATCTGCTGAATCATCAGAATATTTTCTTCCAGATGTTTTATTATCTATTACATAATGCAAATCATCAATTAAATCAATATATCCTTTAAATGCCCATGGAATATCAATTTCTATAATCTTATTTATTTTGTTATCTTTTATTTCTGTTTTAGGTATTTTAAAATAAAATTCTTTTTCAACATAATTTGGTTGAATTCTTGGAGCTAATTCCTGATGATGTAATTCTGATAATTTATACCCAAGATCTTTTGATTTACCTTCTTTTGTTTTTTCTTCTTTATCTTCAATTTCTACTTTTCTTTTTTCAAATTCGTCACTATACGCGTCTTTAATAACATCAATAGCTAAATCTTCTTTTGATTTTATTTTTTGTTCAAAATTAGTTTCAATTCCTTTATGAACTGCACTTCCAATAACTAAATTGAAATTTGGTGGTTTTATAAGTCCATCTATATAACGAAATTTCCATTGCATAGGACATCTCATATAAGTATTAATTTGTGAAATGCTTAAGTACCTTTCTTTTGGCTTTTCAAATATATTAACCATTATTTTCCTCCAAAAACTTTTTAAAATCTAAGAAATTCATTACTACACAATCAATTTCTTTCATTTCTATTCCTAATTGTATATCATCAATCCATAATTCTTCTAATAAATCTAATCTTATTTTTTTACTTTTTTCTGCTTGTATATAACAAACTTCTTTACTAGAATTCACAGTATATGCATCAACTATTACATAAATTTTATCGTATTTTTTAAAACTAATTACAAAAGCCCAATCTAATCCTTTTTTATTTGAATGTTTAATAAGTTGCTTTAGATCAGTATATTTTAAAACATATCCATTAGCATTTGTAGCTTTACATTGGTATAAAAATCTATCGCAAATAGTATCTTCTTTGGAAAACCAAAAAGCTCCAGAAGCAATTGTTGGTTTTGATCCTGTTAATTTACACCATTTTTTTTCAAAATCTCTACCAATATCCCCCATAATTTACTTATTATTTCCTCGCTTTTGTAACAATATCTTTTTCCATTTCTTCGCATACTTTTGGGTTAGCTTTTAAATATTTTATAAAATCATCTTTACTACTGGCAACTTTTTCTGCTTTATATGTATATGTTCTACCTGTAAGATTTATATTTTCTCCCCAATAACCTAATGTGCTAGCAACAGTAACTAACATTTCTTCCTTATCAATATGCCCATCATTCATTATAGGAAATTCTGTAGAAAGTTTAGGAATTCCAACTTTATTTTTTTCTACTCTACAATGCATTGTATATCCAATTGGATTGTCTTTTTCTTTTATATCTTTACCCCGTCGAAAATTTACTCTTGATGTAGAATAAAATCCTAATGCTCTACCACCAGGAGTTACATCTGGAGACCCAAAAAATACTCCTATTTTGCTTCTTAGCTGATTAATAAAAATAGTTGTAGTACCATTAACTTCATTCTCTGTGTTCATAATGCGCAAACCTTTACTGATAATTCGAGCGACTTCAGCGACACTGAGTTTATCTATATCATTTTCTAATTCCTTTTGGGGAGTTAATGCAGCAACCGAATCAACAATAATAAGTTTTACATCTTTTGTTTTTATAAGAGTTCTAATTATATCAAATACATTTTCTGCTTTACTAAATGGAATATATATTAAATTTTCAGTATCAACACCTAATGTTTTTGCCCATGTTGGATCATATGCTTTTTCAGAATCTATATATGCACAATTATATCCAGAATCCTGAGCATTCTTTATTATCTTTAAACAAACGGTACTTTTCCCAGATGATGGAACACCATAAAATTCATGAATGCGACCTTCAGCAACACCACCACTCATAATTTGATCTAAAGCGGCAATACCTGTACTTAAAAACCTCACATTAAAATCTTTTTCATTACCTTTATGAATAACATCTTCACCATATTTACTACGAATTTCTTTTAAGGCTGAATTTAATTTATCAGATTTTTTAGACATTATGCGCCCTCCTCACCACTAATTATATAACAAATACCCTCAAAAGTACATACCATTTTATTCAATTTCTCCCTCAAGCTTCTTAATATTGAAATTATTGTATTCTGCGTTAAAAGATAACCGTAAAATATAGATTCTATCAGCAACCCGTAAAGTTTCATATAAAAGTTTATCTTGACCAAATAACATACATTTTGCTGTATTACCGTGTTCATCTGATACATAAACAATATAATATTTTTTTCTGCCACCACTCTTTTTTGATTCCATTTCATGTTTCGAAGCTACATAGACAATAGCACATCCACTATCTTGATCTCGAGTAAAATCAGATAAATATTTTGTTCTATAATTTACCATCTTTCTAATACGTTCTCTTCTATTATTTATATCAAATAAATCAACAGAAGTTAAAAATCCACAATATTCATTCTCTAAATTTATCATTTCAGCATTATTTAATTCATCTCTCAATATTTCTACTTGTTTTAAAGAACTTTTCTTTTTTTTATCGTAATCAATTTTAAATTTATCTCTATTATTAAAATAATATTGATCAAATATACTTTTATTTACATCTCCTTTTAAATAATAATAACAATTAAGAATATCTGCTCGATTATGATGAACAAACCCATCTAAACCTATTGGCATATTATCACAAGCACCAGATAAAATTAAAGCATCAACAACTCTTTTATTAATAATACGTGCATTTGATTCTATAACATTTTTATAAAACTCAACAAAATTAGTAAATTTATCTTGATTATTTGAAATAATATCTGCTGAAGTTTCACTGATACCTTTAATTAATGATAAAGAATACCGAAGACGATCATCTTGAATATCAAAATGCGTTTTACTATAACGTACATCCAATGGAAGTATTTCTATATTATATTTTTTAGAATCTTTAACAGCTTTTTCTATTTTATTCTCTTCTTTCTTTTTATCATCAACATTTTTTAAACTTGATAATAATACAGAAAAATATTCTAATGGATAATAATATTTCAAATACATAGTTTGCATAGCAATTTTAGCATAAGCTGTAGCGTGACTTTTATTAAATGCATATTGTCCTACACCTTCTAAACTTTTCCATAATTTTTCTAACATCTCTAATGAATATTTTTTTTGCGATCCTTTTTCTATAATTAAATCTTTAATCTTATTAATTTTTCGTGCTTTCTTTATTTTTTCTTCTTTAGTAACAGCAACACTATCTAATTCTCTTCTTAATAAATCCGCTTCGCCAAGACTCATTCCTGTAATTTGTTTTACAATATACATAAATTGTTCTTGATAAACCAATATACCGTGTGTTTGTGAAAGTATTTCATCAAAATCTTTATGATAATTTTCGAATTTACCACTACGTTTTCTTTTACCATATTCATATGCAAATCCAGATATTAAAGCAGCTGGTCTATAAAGCGCATTTGCTGCAATAATATCATTAAATGAATTTGGTTTTATTGATCTCAATAAATTAACCATTCCTTCACTTTCAAATTGAAATATCCCCAGTGTTTTACCTTGTGAAAATTCATTTAATAATTCTTTGTTTTCTAAATCAATATTATCTATATCAATTTCAATATTTCTTTTTTCTTTAATAAGATCAATTGTTTTATGGATTATAGACAAATTATTTAATCCAAGAACATCAATTTTTAAAGCTCCAATTTGATCTAAAGCGGACATTTCCCATTGAGTTAATATCATATTATTTGTAACTAACATTGGAATATGATTATACATTGGCTCTGAAGTCACAACAATTCCTGAAGCATGTCTACTAATATTGCGAACTTGATCATATAATTTATTTGCTATAGTTCTAACATCTGGATATTTATCAAAAAAATCTTTTATTACTTTTATACCCATTGTATTACAACTTCTCTCATATCCATCTTCAATAGTTTCATTAGAATAAAAATCTTTAGCAACTCGATCAGCTTCATTTAATGGAATATTTAAAACTCTAGAAATATCTCTTATAAGATTTCTAGTTTTTAATCTTTGTAAGGCAACAATTGGAGCGACATATTCTTTACCATATTTATTTTGAATATATTCTTGCGCTTTATCTCTATTTTCAAAATCAATATCAATATCTGGAATTTTTATTCTTTGTGGATTCAAAAATCTTTCAAAATATAAATCATATTTTATGGGATCAATTGTTGTAATTCCCAATAAATAGGCGATTAATGACCCACCAACAGATCCTCTACCTGGACCACAAATATATCCTTCTTTATAATGTTGTTGAATAATATCTTGTACAATCAAAAAATAATCAGCAAATCCAAATTTTTTAATAATATCAAATTCATATTTCAAACGTTCTTGATATTCTTCAATATTATCTTTAACTTCTTCTTGTTTTTCTATTCTATTCCATCCTTTTAAACATTCTTCTCTTAATAAAGCAATACTATCTTCACATTCAAATTTAGGAAATATTTTTTCTTTTTTTATATCAATTTGATCAATTTTATCGTAAATCTTAATAGTATTTTCACATGCTTTAAGAATATCATTTGTATGAATTTCATAATGATTTGTTTTCATTGTCTCAACAATATCGTCATAATTTTTTAAATAGAATCCTTGAGTACTAAATTGGAAAACATCTTTGCCGTCATCTATATCTTGAACAGTAGCTTTGGTTTGCAATAATAATAGTTTATTATGAATATCATAATCTTGTTTTTCGGAATAATGACAGTCATTCGTAATAACACATTGCACATTATTATTATTAGCAATCTTAACTAATTCTTTATTTACAATAAATTGTTCTTTTATATCATTTGGTTCTAATTCTATATAAAAATCATCACCAAATTCTTTCTTATATTTCTGTACATATTCATTAGCTTTATCAAATTCATCAGCTAATATTAATTGTGGTAGCCTGCCAGCGACACAGGCAGTGAGCAGGATAATCCCTTCCTTATTTTGCCTTATAATATCATATGTAGTTAAAGGCTTTCTATATACACGATTTAAATAAGCTTCTGATGAGATCTTTATTATATTTTTAAATCCTTGTATATTTTTTGCTAATAAAACAATATGATTAATAATAACTTCATTTTTCTTTTTTGCTTTCAATTCTTTTAATTTTGCCCGAGCTTTTGTTTTATCTGTTCCGGTAAGAGATTCACTTTCTTGTTCTTTTTTAGCTATTTTTTTATTTATATCTTCATAAAATTCTGGATTTTCTAAAATATATGCTTCAACCCCAAAAATTGGTTTTATATTATATTCTTTACATACATTATAATGATTTATCCATCCCATTAAATTACCATGATCTGTTATTGCAAGACCAGGCATATTATAATATTTTGCTAATTTAGCATAATCTTGAGATTTTGAAGCCCCATCTAAAACACTATAATCTGTATGAACATGTAAATGTACAAAATTATTCATATTTTTATCTTCATTTTTTCAATTAATAAATTATATTCTTTTAATAATTCTTTTTCTAAATTTATTGGTTTATAAGAATCAAAAATTATTTTATCCCGTACTCCTCTTAAATCATAAAATGCTGTATCTTTCATCCCATTATATTTCTTTACTTTTTCTGTATAAATGTTACAATTTTCTATAATATGAATAGCTTTTATTCCAAGAAAAAATCTCGATATTAAATCTTGACAAATATAAAAAGTTTTAGTAGGATTTTGAGTTAACTCCCATTCTCTTCTTTTAAAACATCTTAATTTAAATGCTGTTGTATCCGCTAATACATCAAATGGGTCACTAAGTTCCCGTTTTAATGTTTCAATTTCAATATATATTAATGGTTGATTATTATAAAACATAGCAAGATCTGGGTTAGTTTTAATAATTGTATTATATGGTCTAATAATTTTTTTTAAATCTTCTGATAAACAATTATAAAATTGCTTTTCTCCATCATTACCAAATTTATACATATCTTCAATAGTTAATTTGGGTTCTTCAATAATATCAACTGAAGTATTTTGTAACATATCAAATTCTAATTGTTCATTCATCGCTATATTTCCTTACTTTTATCCCTGCTTCTTTTAACATTTCTTTAGCAAGATCATCATCATATTCTTCTAAATAAACAACTTCCTTTACTCCGGCATTTATTAATGTTTTCACGCACCATATACATGGATGAGTAGTACAATATAACACAGAATTTTGTGGATTGGTATGCTTAATCGCACATTGAATGATAGCATTTATTTCAGCATGAACCCCGCGACATAATTCAGATTTACTGCCACTTGGTATCTTTAATTTTTGTCTAAGACATCCATGATCTTTACAATGGTTTAATTTACTTGGAGTTCCATTATATCCAGTAGATAATATAATATTATCTCTTACGAGTACAGCACCAACCCAACGGCGCAGACACGTAGATTGCGTCTGCATTTCTTTTGCAATGTTCATGAATAATCTATCTTTATTTCTCATTGAATGCTATAAAATCATTATAATGGTCTTCATAATACTTTTGGTCTTTGCCAAGTATTATTTTACTTCTTAATTCTAATTCATAGAATCTTTTCTTCCCGCGCAACATTTTCTTTACTAGATCAAAATGTTCTTCATAAAAATGCACGCTACCAAAATTAATGATTAAATCTCCTTCCGTTAGATTTTTATATTTACTTTTTAATTCTGCACATAATTGTTTTTGAACTAATCTCCACCATGGAACATCAAATGTTATTCCTCTAATACAATCTGAACTTCTAATATAAACAATAGAGATTAATTTATTATCTCTAATAAAAAATTGTTGCAATTGAGTACATACAAAATCTTTATTATCTTTAAAATAATAATCTTTATCGTTATATAGAATAACTGCTTGTCTTGAATATTCATCATTCAATAGAGACTTTAAACACCAATTATATTGTGTTGTCTTTTTAGTCACTTTATGAAAAACAAGATATCCATAATTAGAATTAACTGTACCATCTTTATTCGCTACTTTTTTCCAAAATTTAGAATATGGTAATATCCCGTCAACTAATATATTTCCTGCAAGATACCAACACATTTCACCAAATAAATATTTTTGAATATCATAATCTTCTCTAACATTATCTACTGAATATAAACAAATATCATCAACTTTTAATTGCTCATTAATCAATTCCTTCGTCTTATGACCACGAGTAGTAATGATCTTACCTTTTTTATCAATTCTTTTTAATAAATCAAAATAATTTTTCATTTGTTACCAGTGCTCCCAAATCCTCCTGATCCTCTTTCAGAATCACTTAGATTTTTTACTTCTTTAGGTTGTCCAGTCCAGCAAGGCATTAATATTAATTGGGCAATTTTTTCTCCTGGATCTATTATAACATTATCATTCCCAGTATTTAACAATATTGCATGAATTTCTCCGCGATATCCAGAATCAATAACATTGCCAAGCGTTGTAACTCCATATCTTGCAGCTAATCCCGATTTCGCTTGTGTTAATAATACATGCCCATCGGGAAATTCACATGCTAATCCCAATGCAAATTTATGCATTCTGCCAGATTTTATATTAACTGTAAATTCTTCTGCAGAATATACGTCTAAACCTGCATCGCCTGCCTTTGCTCTTGTTGGTAATTTAACATCATCACGTAATTTCTTAAATTTCAACACCTTTTAACCACTCCTTTACAGCGTATATTTGTTTATCAAGATCTCTAGAATCCATATTTAAATACAAATGTTTACAAGCAGTCATTTTAAAAAAAGAATCATAACAATGTTTTATTAAATCCATTTTCGTATGATCAATTATAATTTCATCAGTAAGTTCATTTAAATACTGATCATTATCTGTCTTATAGCAATAAATCATAAGTACTCCAAGTTTTGCGCATCGATCATCTAATTCGAATAATATTTTATCATCAGTCTCTCTTTCGTATGCACGCGCATATGCAAATTCGCTTGGATAACTTCTGTCGATAATAAGATTTATATTTACTTGCTCTAAAAAATCAATCATAAATAATCCTTCATATTTCAAAGCATTCTTAAAATCATTATTATTAAAATGCCCTTTTTGTAAATTACTTTTAAAATATTGTAATCCTAATTTTTTAGCAAGTTCTTTAGCTAATGTTGTTTTTCCAGTCTTATCAACCCCTTCAATAATAATAATCATAATACTCTCCTAATACTTTCAATACATTGATTAACAATTTCCACTTTATTTTCCTGTCTTGATATATATGAGGGATGATATAATGGTATTAAAATATGCTGACTAATATTAATTGCTTTACCAAAATATTCTGATATTGTTGCATGAGAAATAAATCTTTTTAATGGAATTGACCCTAATGTAACTATATATTTTGGATTAAATATACTTATTTGTTTATCTAAATATAATGAACAATTTTGAATTTCTTCTTCATTAATCTTTCTATTATTGGGAGTTGCACATTTACAAATATTAGTCATTATAATATCTTCCCATCCATACCCAAGATCATCAAGTATATATTTAATAAATTTCCCCATTTTACACATTTGAAATGTTTGTTCATAACTTTTTTTAAAATCATTATGTGATTTTATTATTTCTCTCTCATTTGGAAGTGGTGCGCCTGGATTTTCTCCAATAAACATAAATGATCTTTGTATTTTATCCCCAATACGAAGATTTGGCATAGGATACAATCTAGCTTCAACCATTTCTTTACATTTATTGCAATTGTAAATATCTTGTTCTAAAGTTTCAATAGACATTGTTTTACTACTTCACCAACTTCCTCAAAAGAAGATTCAGCATTCCTCTTTCGTATTTCCCCTTTTACTTTATACCCATCTTTTATAGCAATAATTGCTTTTTCTAATACTCGTTCTAAATTATTTAATTTTGTATAAAATGGATATCTATTACCTAATATTCTTTTGTATTCATAAACTTTTGGAACTACTGGCAATAACCCAGCTCCTATTGCTTCTCTACTAAAACATCCACCATATCTTTCAATAAAATATAAACTAACACTAATATCTGATCTCGTTAGCATATCAAAATATTCTTTTCTATTTAATGGTTTTTCTGAATATACAAATAAAGGTTTTACTTTCTTTTTTAAGTCGCTCCATTTTACTTTTTGTGATGGATTAGTAAATATTATTTGAAAATCTTTTCTTCTTTTATAAAGCTTATTAACTGCTTCAATTACTTCTTCATGATGAGTATAATTTATTTCACTTAATCTATTACCAAATACAATAGTTGCTTTATTAAATTTTTCTGGATTATAATTATCTAATATTTCTCTTAATGAAAATCCAAAATCAAAAATAATAGATTTTTTCTTTATATTATTAATATATTTCTTATTAAATTTTCGTTTAGCATTATCAAAAAAAGCTTGCTTAGTTGATCCGCATGTAAAAGCAACCACATCAGCGCATTCAGCTCCATCAAATTGCCTCCAATCATATGAAATAGTTTTAGATACTTTTTCTTCCCCAATACATGGGCAATCCATCCAATAACAAGCATGAATTATTTTAGCTTGTGATTTTGCATATGTTAAAACAGTTTTAATATTTCTTGTCAATTCAGAAATATTGCTCCATACAATATCATATTTACCCTTTTCTATGATCTTTTTAAATTCAACTGTATCAAAATGATAGCGATTATCAAAAGCAGATATTGGTCTTTTCCATGGAATAAATTTTACATTTGGAGAATTAAATATTTCTTTATAAGATTTTATATCAGCAAAATCTTTAATCGGAGCTATTAAAATATCCCATTTAAAATCGTGATGAATTTCTTTTAATAGCCCTCTCATCATCTGAATATTTGAATCTGCAGTTAACCATTTCTCATTTTTGTTATAGATCGACTGTTGAAGTATATACAATATTTTCTTCATTACAATACCCCTTTTTCAATTTCCTCTTTTACCCATGGAATGACTTCATCAAGAGCATCATTTAATGAAACTTCTGCTTCAAATCCAAGCAATTCTTTTGCTTTATTAACATTTGGTATTCTCTTTTGTACATCATATTTAAATGGATCGTCTGGAATATATGAAAATGGTTTATCTCCTTTTATTTTTTCCCATATCATTTTTGATAATTCCAATACAGTTGTTGAAACATCATTTGAAATATTAAAATCATTATTAATTGCATTCTCATTTTCTAATGACATATATATTCCTCTAGCTATATCTTTACCATGTGTATAATGTCTTATTTGTTCACCATTACCTAAAATATGCAATGGATCTTGCCCTTTAACTATTTTTTGTATCAAATCAGGCACCACGTGACTCATGGCGAGCTTTATGTTACCTGACATAATATCTTTATCACATACCGCACGAGTCTCTCCTATACCAATACAATTAAATGGTCTTATTATAGTATATGGTAATTTATGTTGTTCCCATGCCCCTTTAGCCCAATATTCAGTAGCTAACTTTTGAAAGCCATATGTAGATAAAGGAGGGGGGCATTTAAATTGCTCCCCCTCGGGTGTGGGGTATGTAGCTGTACTTTCAAATACCATACTAGAAGACATTACTGTTATTTTCTTTAATTTTCCATGAAGATGTTCATTGATTGCGGCTCTAAATCCAGCAGCTAGTATTCTTTCATTCTCTTCTAAAAGATCATATGCAAATTCATGGAACATTGATATTCCGCCAATCAATGCGGCATTTGCTATAAAATGATCACACCCTTCTAAAATTTCTACTACTTTATTATAGTCTTTTGCATCGCCTTCAACAAATGTATAATTATAATTATCATGAAATGAACGAACAACTTTACCATACTTACTATAATTATCTAATCCTCTTACTTGATGACCTTCTTTTAATAATTTATCTACTATATATCCTCCAATAAACCCTTCTGATCCAGTAACTAATACTTTCATTATATTTCCCCTTTCTTAAAAATTAATTTATTAGTTTTACAAACATTCCATATATCTACAATATATGTATTATCATCAACGCCAAGATTTTTAAAATATTCTTTATTAAATTGATCATGACAAGTTGTTATAAAAATAATATCATAATCTATATTAAGATAAGTTTTATATCCCTCTACATATGGATCATATATTGATAAGTTTTTTGGTACTTCATTTTTTAATAATCTAACAAATTTTTCAGATAATGAATCTCTAATATCATCAGTATTTGCTTTAAATGAATATCCACATACAAGTATTTCTTTATTAGTTAATGTAGTATATTTTTTAATTGCTTTAATTAAGAACAAAGGAGAATATTCATTAATCTTCCATGACAACATTCCTAAATCTACACCAAAACTATCCATAGAAATTGGAGCAAAATCTTTTCTTAAACAAGTCCCAGCAACAAATCCTGGTCTTTTAAGTCCACCGCGTGGATATCGATAATTAATAAGTTCTATAATTTTAAATATATTAGCATTATAATTTTCTGCAATATACATAAAATAATTTGGAATCGAGAATTGTATATATCTAAAAATATTAGTAAATAATTTTATTAATTCTGCTGTTATATAATCTGTAGGAATGCATTCAGTAAATTTAAATATCTCATATGCTAATTCTTTGCTCTTTTCATCTTCTGTTCCGATAATTTGAGGTAAAGTTTGTAATTCTTCTATAGCAACACCTTCAGCAAGTCTTTCTGGACAAAATGCTAAAAATATATCTTTTCCAACTATATATCCAGAATGTTTTTCAATTAAATTTTTAACAAATTTAGTTGTATTTGGAGCTATTGTGCTTCTTAAGATCACCAACTTTCCTTTTTCTAATGATGGGATAATAGATTCGATGGCCGTCCTTAAATGATTTAAATCCATTTCGATGTGCGGCAAAAATGGAGTGCCAACAGTGATAATAATAGTATCACAAAAACTCGCTAATGAAATATCATCACTAAAGACGGCGGTCGAAGAACTTAGCAATTCCTTGCATTGGGGTTCATCAAAAGGCATATGTCTGTGCATAAGAGAGGATACAATTTTCCCATCCCTATCAATGCCCATTATTTCATGTCCTTCTGAAGATAATAATAAAGCTAGTGGTAAACCAACACGCCCCAATCCAATTACTGCTATTTTACTCATCAGTCCCCTCACTCTGTTCTGCTTTCTTTCTCATCGGCCTAATCATGTAATTGATGTAGCTCTTAAGATCCCCATCACCGCGCATCTTTCTCACATTTCCACTTTGGATTTCTTTATTAACTAAATCAAAAACAGCCTCAGCATCCCTATTGCCGCTATGCAGCTGAGATTTTACAAATTCAGTTACACTTGTTGTCATGTCACACCCCCTTTCCCAAATAGATATTTATATAGGAAAAGATTTTGTCTTTTCTTCTTTAACTCCTTGAGATTCTGATCCCCCTTGTGGTGATGAATTATTTTCTTGTGGATTTTTACTTATTTGAATTTTATTTATAATGTCAATTATTTCTTCTTTGCTTTTACCTGTTCTTTTGATTTCTCCATCAACATCTACTTCTAACCCTTTCTTTTTATCATCATCAGACAAAGGACTAGCAGTATTTCTTAAAGCATCAAGATCATATCTTGTTCTTTTGCGTTTACCTTTTATTTCAATACTTCTAGAATAAGAATAATCAACATCAGTAATTGTCTTATTAGCATCATAATCTTTTGCTAATTTATCAATAACTGAATGTGTTGCTTCAAATAATTTTGCTTTCCCATCAGCTCTATCAATAACTTTCGTTAACATTCTGATCTGAGCTGTAGAAATTGGCGATCCCCAATTTGTACTGGCACGATCACAAAGGGGACATTCATCAACAACCCCCCCATCTGGATTATTTAAACAATTAACAAATCCTTTAAATCCATTTAAATCAACCCAATGTCTTCTTACAAAATGAATTTCTGCTCCATCCTCTAAAAACCTTATTTGTTTAGTCTCACCATCCTTGATTTGAAGTGCATTACTTGTTCCCTGATTCTTTATTGTTTTGTATCTTAATAAACCCTTCATGCGGACCCCCTTTGTAGTAAAATGAGATGACATTATAACATGAACATCTTAGTTTGTAAACTATGAAAAATTTTCTATTTCCTCCCATCTTTTTAAAAATGATTTGAATTTAAGATAATTGTCGAATAAATGTTTTACAATATCTAAATGCTTTTCTGGTGTTTGTATCTTTACATCGAGAGACTTATTAATAGTAAGAACTTGACGATTAATATTCACAATATCAATAAAATCTTTCACTTTCTCATGTTTTAGAACTTCATCAAAATTATCTGTTGATTTTACAATAGTAAGTGCTTTCTTATCTCCAATTCCGGCAATTCCATGCACATTATCACTTTTATCTCCGGAAATATACATTGTTTCGACATAACGATCTGGAGAAATACCAAATTCATCAATAAAAGTTTTTTTATCATATAATTTATCATTCTTCCCAACTTTAAAAAATGCTGTATTATCATTAATTAATTGAAAGTAATCATGATCACCACTTACTATTATATTAAGTCCATCTTTATTTTTTATCGACAAACTTCCAATTATATCATCCGCCTCTGTATCTGGTAATTCTGCACATTTAATCCCTATATCTTTTAATAAACATTTTAAAATAAAAAGTTGTTGAAAAAATCCATTATGAGTATCTGTTCGATTCGCTTTATAATCTGAACAAATTTTACTTCTTCTACTATGTCCAGTATCATAACACATAACAATATCACAAGGATGAAAGCGTTTTTTGTATGAAAGCAATATATTAATAACTCCATAAATTAATCCAACTGATGTATCCTCATCTAATTTAAGATTATAAAATTTTGAATATGCTCGATGTGCTAAATGATAGGCATCAATAAGTAATATATTTTTCATAATAATTTTGCTTCTCCTATTCCTTTTCCTATTTCATCACTATTCATATCATCAATATCGTGTTTTCCAGCTGCATCATAATTAAAAATTGATATTTTAACTTTATTCTTTAATCTATTATATATATCTTTACTCGCTTCTTTCCCTGGTTCATCATTATCTAAAGCTAAAATAACATTATCAAAATATTTAGATACCAATTTTTCATGAGGCAATGTTAAATTAGTACTTTGTATTGCTGCAGAAAATGGAAATCCTTCTTGATGTGTTTTTAATACAACAAGATTCCCTTCAACTAACATTAATGTATCTCCCCTAACAAGATGTAATCCATATAAATGATCATACTTTGGATATCCAGAATCTATTGGAACTATTGGTTTATATTTTGCTCTACTAGTTGGGTATGTTTTTCTCCCATATACTCCAATTAAATTTCCATGCCTATCTCGAAATGGTAATGACACCATACTTTTAGCAGCATAATATCCAACTTCAAATTTTTTTAATGTCTCAATATTAAATCCTCTATTAAACATATAATCATATTCAGATGTAAAATTATTTAATATACTTTCATCATATACTTTTGTTACAGATCTTTCTGATTCTTTATTATAAAAATCATTAATCTTAGTTCTTAATTTATTTATTATAATATCTTTACTTAATTCTACTCTATATCTAGATTTTACTTCACTAACCGGAATATCTTCTAATAAAGCAATAAATTCATATATATTAACGCTTGTTCTACATCCAAAACATACGAATCTTTGGTTGTCTAAATAAAAAGCTGCTGAAGGATTATTATCATCATGAAAAGGACAGGATAATTGTATATAATGTCCTTTTAGTTTGATATTATCTATTCCATATGATGTTAATAATTCAAGCAGGTCTATATCCAAAGTCATGTATATTTTCCCTAATAATACCATCATTAAGATACCACATTAAATCAATAAGTAATCCAACTTCACCATCTCTCATTTTTACAACTTTTGCTTTCATTACCCCATCATTTCTTTGATCATTGTTTTGATGTATAGAAATAATTATATCTGAATCTTGAGCTATTGCTCTAGAATACCCAACATTATCTAATTCCGGCGGTTCACTTCCGCCAACATCAAATTCTCTATTCGCTTGACATAATGAAATAACAGGAATATTACATTTACGAGCAAAATTCTTCAAATCTCTTGAAATATTTTTTACAGCTTCCCAGCTTTTATCTCCATTTTCATCTTTCATTAAAGTAATATAATCTACAAAAACAATATCTGGATTATGGTTATTAATTGCAGCTAATACTGAAGATTGTGTTGCATTATGTGGTGAAGATACAATAAAACTTGTTCTTCCATCTGTAGCATTTTTTAAATTATTTAAATATTCTTTTAATCTTTGTTCATTCTCTTCAGTTAATTGTCCATGTTTAATATCTCTAGGATTTAAATTTAATTGTAATGCTAATACTCGAGTATAAATTTGTTTAGGAGACATTTCAAAAGAAATATATAATGGTTTATATCCATTTCTCCATGCATGAGTTGCAAAATGAGTTGCTAAAAATGATTTGCCAATTCCTGTACCAGCCATTATATTAATTAATTCTCCATTTTGCCATCCACATATTAAATTATCTAAACTCGGAATTCCAGATGGAATGCCTGAAATTGCTCCTCTTTCTTTTCTAACTTGATAATCTTTTATTATTTCATCAGTAATATTAAGCAAATCAAGATCCTCTTCTTTTTGAGATTCTGATCTTAATTTCAATCCATTACTTATTACATAATTAAGAACTTCTTCACTTGAATTTTCTTTTAATTTATTTGCTGCATCATTTAAAATACCTAATAATTTATATTCACTATATTTATTCATCACTTCATTTACTAAATAATTAATATCTCCATTTTCTTCTTGATAATCATATTCTCTGAATTTTTGTCTTGTAATACTGGAGCTTGGTGTCTTATGATATTCTTTAAAAAATTTACAAAAGAACTTATAAACTTCACGAGCATAATCATCCCCAAAATGATATGGCTTTAATTTTTTAATAACAAAAGCAATTCTATTTTGTGTTAATATTGCATTAAGTAGAGAATATTCGGCTTTCATGGCGCCCCCCTTTTAAATTAGTTTTCGTCTTTTAATAAGTAATCATTATCCCAAATATTAAATTTTATATTATTTGCCAATGCATATTGCATACCAGCATTTAACTTATATATTGTTTTTTTATCTTGCAATTTAAATTTAGGTTTTATTTCTATTAATTCTTTTATTCCATTTTTATATTTTATTAGTATATCTGGAAGATAATTGTGAATAGTTCCATTAAATAGATAAGGGATTCTAAGTGGTTCTATAAAATAATTCTTTACTTCTTTCATTAATTCCAATATTTTGTATGCCTGTAATTCCCATGATGATCGATAATATACCTTTTTACAATTCTTCTTTGAATAAAAATATCCTCTTTTCCCCCTCGCATAATTATCTTTTCCATTCATTAATCTTTTTATAGCACCTAAACTCATATTTTCTTTTGCTTTTTTCGAAAATATTATTTTTCTTCCTTTTCGAGATTTACTCATCTTTAATTTTGTTTTCTTTGAATGTTTTGTTCCTAATTTTGCTTGTCGTAATTTTTCTATATGATCTTTTGTGAATTTTTTACCTTTCATTGGAGCATCGTGAATTTGAAAATATTTTTTACGACTCTTGCTCATATTTTCTATTTGTTTTTTTGTGCGTTTTTTTCCTATATTTGCTTTACTAATTAATGACTTAGTTTTTTTAGTAACAATGTAGCCTTTTTTAGCTTCAGAAATGTTTTTACAATGTTCTTTAGTTCTTTTATATATTCCTATTGGCATTTTTTTAACATTCTCCTTAAATTCATTCTAATATAAGCACTTAATGATAGCCCACTATTCTTAGATAAAATTTTTAATTCTTTTATATCTTTATCTTTTAACTTTACTTGTATTGTCTTCATTTCTGACATAATTTACCTCCTTTATGTATTACAAATTATATATATTGTATTATATATAACTATTACTACTACTTTGTCCTTTTTTATTCATTATTACCAAGTAAAAAATCGTTATTTATAACTTTGAATGACATGCGACCTTCGAGGATCACAGATACAGCCTCAATTTGAGGTCGTATAACAATTCCTTCTCTATTACGATCAGTATTTTTATATTTACCTTTAGCCTTTTCTAATAATTCATCTAATGTATAATTAAATGAATCTCCCATCTCATCAATAGGAACAAATGGTAATTCTAATGATTCACAAATTTCTTGAGCTTCATTAATACTCGCATATTGATGTTCATCAATAAGATATACTGAAAAAACTCTTATCTCTAATTCTTTTAATAATAACGGATTTTTTTGTATTCCTGGACCAACTATTTCTCCTTGAATAGCAATATTTCTTTTATCTTCTTCCATTAATTCTTTTAATTTATATTTCTTAGCAATCTTCCAATAAGTATTGGTTTCATCTTCTTTATATTCCCAATTTCTTCCACATACTCCAAAATGTCCATCTTTATAATAAAATGTAGAACTTGTACCATCAACTTTTGTAGTAATATAGTATTGTCTATCTTTCATTTCATCTAAAATTGTTGGAATTGATTGTACTCTAATTTCATCTGTTTTAGGTACTATATGAGTTGGAAATTTACCAAATATTTGACCACTTAAATTTGTTGGAATTGGAGGTTCATATTTTTCTATTTTAAGTATCTCAGTAACATCTTGTCCTTCTTTGGCATCGACAATTTCAGGGAATTCTTTAAGTGGCAATAATAATCCTTGACTTAATGTTTTTCTTAATTTTATTGTTCGTAATCTAAAACCTTCTCTTCCATCTGTTAATATTTTATGAGAACTTTTTCTTAAAAATTCATATCTTTCATCAATTGGAAGAAAGGAATCTATTTCAAAATATATAGCTAGATCTCCGGGCTTAAATTCATTTTTTCTAGAAACACATTGCCAACCTAATATCTGAACTTTTTCAATAGCATCTGCATTTTCTATTGGTTTAACATCTACAATTTTTTGAATACTTGCTAATTTTCTTTCCATTTAATTCTCCTTTTTGAGAATGGGTAGTTAAGTTTTTGCGTTAATTTTTAACGAGTTCTCGCTAACTCGGGAGGGATGGCATTCCTATCTAGTCATTAGAATACCAAATCCTACCACCAGTAATGAAATTATTTTGACAGCCCTCATTAACATGGGCTCCTTAACTACCCACCTTAAATTATATTAAAGGTCTATAATGTATCTCAGTTTGACCACGCTGTTTTAATTTAGAAGACATATCTTTTCTATAATCTCTACCTTGTACAACTATTTGAATACTTTTTCCATAAATCAATGATGCTATACTTTCTCCCCAAGTTCCTTCATACATTCTTCTAACTTCTTCAACATTTTTATTTGAAGAAATTAATGTTGGATTTGATCTATATCTTAAACAATTTTCGAAAGTACTTTCAGCTAATCCACCTTGAGAATGATATGCTTTCCCAATATCATCAACCAATAAAAAATCTACTTGTTCAATTTGTCTTTCAAAATCTTTTTTTGCTTTCGTATCATACCATGAATTTGTTAGCATTGTAATTACTTTAGAATATGGAACAAAAAATATTGAATGTTTTTTTCTACTTGCCTCTCTTAATACTTGAACTAACATTAAAGTTTTTCCAACACCATTATTTCCATATAAAAATAAACCAATGTTCTCATGATAATAATTATCTAGATTTTGAATATATTCTTTTACTTCCTTTAAAGCAGTTTGATCTCCTTCATAATCATTAAAATCTTTAAACCAATATTCATACGGAATATTTGCTTTTAAAAGAAGTCTTCTTTTCTCTTTTTGTTCTTTACAATCACATCTTAATTGATTACCATTTATTGTTATATCATTATACAATTTATTGTATGATCCACATGCAGGACAAATTGCATCATTGTGCTTCTTCATATTAACCCCTATTTATTGTTCAAGAGATCTTACAGAAATCCAGCGGAGATAATTACAATATTTCTTTTGTTCATTATTTATTGTAACAGTCCCCGAAACAAATTTTTGGGTTTCAATTACTTTTTCATTATTAATATTTGGTTTTACTTCTTTAGGAATCTGAATATTGTGTTCACAACAAAGTTTATGATATGGTTTATTTGTTTTCTTTGAAATACCAATTTGTTCTAAAATTCTACCACCACATACTTCACAATTTTGACCATCAACAATTACTTCTAAATTCCCTTTATTTTCATTTTCTACTAAAGCATTATCTTCAATCATTTTCTTCATTGATTCAACTATTATTTTTTCTTCATCAGCATCATTACACCCTCGCTCTACTTCAATATATGAATATTGTTGTCTTGGAATCCTTGTTGTTATTTTTGAAAATTTTTCAGCCATGTTTTTCCTCCCCATTTAAAATTGTGAATGAATTATAACACAAAAATTTTTTATTGTAAATAACTAAAATGGTGTATCAATCACATCCCCATCGGAAGTTATTGTCAAATACATCGAATCAAGAGCTCTTTTTTTAAAATTCCCGATCCCAAATCCTTGTTTGATAGAGAATTTTGTCATCTTGATCTCATTGTCTTTTTCATATTCGATGTCATATCCTTCATTTTCATAATATTTAAATATTCTGCTTGTCTTTATTTTTACATTCATCTTATTATCCTTATTATGCTTAATATATAACGTTAAATATTAAGCTACTAATTAAGTAAGAGTATAGAAATTTAGTAAAAGTATAAAATATTAATTAAAGTATAAGCTATTAATTAATACTTATGCTTTATATCATGTGCATATATAAGCTTATTAATATAATTGCACATATAAGCTTATTTAGCTATCCTTGCCAAATTACTAACACATATAAGTGTATTAAGACCAAATAATAAACATATAGATAATCCCTCTAATCTATCACTAGCTGCTAATACTATTAATATCGACATAAAAAATAATAATCCATTACAAACCATACCAATAGTATAAGCAGTTCTAGATTCTGCAAATTTCTTTAAGAAGTTAAACATATTTCACCCCCTTTTTATTATTATGTCGAACCACCTATTTATATTTGATCTATAATATTCTTCTTTTTCTTTGTTATAAGGTCTAATAGTACAAAATGGAATTAATTTCTCCCCCCTAAAATATAATATTAAAAATTCATTCCCATATAATTTATAATATTCTCCATCATTTATTTTAGTATCATATTCTATAAGATCTTGCATAATATCTTCATAAAATATTTTTTCTACAGCCATTAAATAACCTACAGTTTGTCCCCATAATTTAGGATAATCATGACTAAATTTGATCTTTAAATTTCTAGGAAATGGTATTAATTTTTGTTCAGACATATTGTTTTCCTTGCCTTCTCTGAATGTATTGCATAATATGTTTGTCCCCATTCTCTTTGTTGGTTATCTATCTTCATAAATCTACACCATACTGCATATAATATAGAATCCATATCATCAAGACATCTTCCCATTACTCCTAAATTAGAATCCATATCTTTAGTTATTTTTACTGTCTTTTTTAAACTAGGATGATTATCCTTTACAAGATCTAAAAATTCATTTCTTAAATTATTATATTCTTCTTTACTCCATTGAATATATCCATTACCATTTGCATAAGAACAATTTTCATCTTTTGGAAGTTTAGGAAACTTATTAAGTAATTTTATTAATCTCATTTTTATTTTAAATTTCATTATTTTTTCCTGTCACTTATATTAATAGAAATTTTTGTTTCTCCATGTTCTTGTAAAGATTCTACTTTTTCTTCTATATCTTGTATTGCATATTTAAGATCATCAAATTCATTTATCTCGTATGAAAGAGTAGCTTCAATGTTTATTTTTATTGTTTTTCTTTTCATCTTTATTTTTACTCCGCTTCTTTAAGTAGATTTTCGGCCCTACTAGAATATTCAACTAAATCTGTATATAAAGTGAAAGCATATTTCTGCATTTTATTATTTAAATTATCAATTATAATATTATGCTTTTTCATAATCTCTACAATTTCTTTTGGTCTTTTAATAATATCTTGAAGTAAAGTTTTTATCTCATTATCCATTACTTATTTCCCTTATTCTTTTATCATATAATTCCTTGATCTCAGATATTGTTTTTACTTTCTTATTAAATAATAAACAATCATAGAAACATCCACCACCCCATCCCTGTACATCACATGGTTTTTGTCGACCGTCCAGCGGGCACTTGTGGGACATTCCCCTATATAACATCCACCTTGTCCTGGGGAATTCAGCCGGCAGCAACGCTGTGTCTCTGGTGGTAAGCCTGTCGTTACATAGACCTACATTACTTATAGTATATTTATTACCAATCTCAGTAGAATCTTCCATTTTTATCTTTTTGATTTTATCAAGATTCTTACGAGCTTTCTTTAAAATGAAAGTATATTGTTCATCTGTTAAATGTATCGATTTATCTTCGTGAATATTATTCTTCTTCTTCATTGTACTCACAATCATCACATCCCTCAGCATTATTACATTTTGCATATTTACCACAATGTTCATTATTCATAATACTATCACCTCTTTAGGTTTTTCTGCCAATTGAAACCAAATAAATACTAAAAAATTACTGATCTTCATATATTCTTTTTGCTTTTTAAAATGCTGTTCTGCTTTCTCTTTATTTATCTTTACGAACTCTCTTAATCTATTACTATATACATATTCTTCTGGATAGATAACTAATAATTCATTGCCGATTTTTTCTTCATATGAAATTATACACATAAATCCCCCGTTTATTATTGATCAAAAATTCATTAGTGAGCCACCTCCAATTTAATTAAAGCTTATCATATTAGAGAAATTATCGTGTAGTTTAACAATTACTTTATTCTCATCATGATCTTCGAATTCTGTATTCTCTAATATATCTCTAGCTACTTGAATTAACCCTTTATTTTTTACAAGCTTCTTAGTGAAATTATTAATATCCCTATTAACATTACTTGTAATTTCATTTATTATATCTTTATGATTTTCATCATTAGACATAATTAACATTAAAAAAATTACCAAATTAATATCACTAACTGCTTTTCCTAAAACCGTTGATAGCACATGAGCAACTTCATTTTTTTTGTTTTCCATTAATCTTATCCTTTCTCCACCACATCTACAAATAAAGTTGGACTTGTCCATGATACTGTACGCATCTTGTCTATTTCCTTTTTATTAAGCTTACCTTTTTTAATAAGTTCATCTATTTTTTTATTATCAAATTTAATTTCTACATTGACTAATTCACCTAATCCAAGTTTTTCAAAATATTTCTTTGTTTCAGTTGGATTATCATAAACTGTAGAACGCTTATAAGTAATTTCAGCTTTTAAATTATCTTCCATTAAAAATTTATCTTCATTTTTGCCTGGAAGCTTTTTGATCTCAGATATAAGTTCTTTGCGGATCTCATTCTTTTCTGTTTTGATCTTATCTTCCTGAAGTTTCAGTTGATAGTATTTCTTTACTTTTCCCATGTTTATCACTCCTTTATTTATGCATATGATTCAGCTAATTCCCAAAGTTTCTCATTTACTTTTACTATACGTAAAACATTAGTAATTGGCTTTGCTGTTATTTTTCGACCATTCTCTTTATTACCAACAATCCCGCCTTTCATAACATTTTCTTGAATAACATTGAATTTTGTCCAAAGATCGTTCTTATTATCTTCTGGCCTGCGAATTTCTAAAAGCTGCTTTGACTGTAATGGAGTTACACAATGTCCATATTTAACTTCAAATGCTTTCTTTGCAAATGCTAATTGCTGTTGAGGACTCAATGTTACTTTTTTCATCTCATCAATTTTTCCAGTAACTAAATTCAGTCTTTTTATTACCTTTTCGATCGCGCCAAGCAGTTCATTTTTTTCAATGCTTTTATGAATCAGTTCAAATCTTTCGAGTGTTGATGTTGCTACTATTAATCCATTTTCGCATACAAGCCTAAATATTCCTGCATAGAACATAAATTTCTTTGTTCGATCATGAGAATTTACTAATACTATTTCAGGTATATATTCTTTATCTTCAATATCAACATCCTTATTTCTGAATCTTACAATATGTTTTTGTACCATTGTACGTTCTACATATTTCTTAAGAGGTTTAGATTGAGTTACACTAGTAACTCCCCATCCTTCTTTATTTAATGTATCAATAATTGTATCAGTAGGAACAAAAGAATATTTACTTGAAACATAATCAGCAGCATTATGTGATAAAACTGCTGGTGCCACCTTCCTTATATCTCCCTTTGATAAAAATCTTATTTCAGCCATTTAAATCCCTCCCTTAATTTGATATCTTATTATACTGTAAATTATGGGCAATTTAAACTAGTAAAATATACTTGAATTTGCACGACTTATTCTATTTGCCGCAGATTTACATCGCTTACAAAAAGCATCATATTTATGGATCAATTTTACTTTACCACAAATCTTACATGGCTTTTTGCGCATATCTTTTGTAATCTCTCTTATGGCCGGATTTTTTATATAATCAGCCATCACAATCTCCTTTCTTTTGTAATTTCAAAACAATATTTATTAATGTTTTTTTAGTACACCTTTTTAAAAGTTGCACTGAATATTTTTTCATTTCTTTAATAATCCAGCTTTTTTAAATTTCTTCATTAATAATAGAATTGTTTGTCTATATGTTGTTGCTACTAATATTTCATGAGGACTTTTTGCGAATGATCTCGCAACTTTGTATTGTTGTATACTTTTAGCAAATATATCACGTGTTTTATTAGATTCTTTTTGTTTCACAATAACCGACATTTATAAGATCTCCTTCATAAAAAACTAATGTTTCATATTTATAATTAAAACGGTTTATGATCTTAAAAAAATATAAAACTTGTTCCCACCATCTTCGCCGCACTCTTACAATCCCTCTTAACATTTTCATAAATACCCCCATTTAATCTTCATTTGAAACCATTTTTAAATATAATTTTCTTGTTGGTGTTCTAACCACATCCTCCCCTTTTCTTTGATATATTTTATATTGCTCTAATTTTTTATTGGCAACATATGCTACAAATTTTAAACATGCTAAAGCCTCATTACTACACTTATCAAAATATTCACATTTCCCTCCTTTTGTACATGGCGGTTCTTCAATCTCTAACATATCTTCTTCAATGATCTTCAACTGCTCTTTGTTTAGTCTCATTGCCATCCCCCCTTTGCTTGATATTATAACACTTTTATCGGGAAAGTACAATTATAAAATATCAAATAGGGTTAAGCTTTCAATTTCAATATCATGTAATTCGACATCTTCATTCATATTTATCCCTCCTTTAAACTTTTTTATAGGTTATTTCTTTCTTTTCAAGATCAACCGTATAAAGATATTCAATATCACCATGAATTTGAGAAGTTGGTTCATATGCTCCAACCTTCCAATCAGAAAGTCTATCATTTTCACTATTAAATAATTTTGTCCCAAATGGTTTAGTCTCTCCTCTAAAATCTTTTAAATATTCTTCATGTCCAATTATTATTAACCATCCAGCCGCTTGACTTGCATCATCTCTTATTTTTCCACTTTTAACAAGATTAAGAAATTTCTTTAATGTTGGCATTGTTCCTTCGGGATATCCATCAGAATGTCTATAAAAAATTAATTCTTCATATTCATCTTTAATTATTATATTTGCTCGCGTACTCATTTTACTCTCCTTTATTTTGTAAGTAAAAAAATATCAGTTTTATGTCCTAAATTTCTTGTACCATATACTTCAATTAATTCGTTTTCATTTTTTGTACAATAATAATCACAAGGTAAATTTATTACTCTTCCCCATCCACAACCCGTGAATCCTTTATGTATTTTATAAAATTGATCAAGAGTTAATTTTATTGAAGAAATATATGGTTCCATCTTTGATTTTATAGGAAGCTCTTTTCCAGTTATTTTTTCATATTTTTCTTTTATCATTTTACTTTCCTTTATCCAAAAATTGCTTTCAATTCTTCTTCATTATATTCATCAATTTCTTTTTCTTCATAAATCATTGTTTTTACCTCTTCATTAATATACTGCAAAAAAATTAAAATTTAAACTAATTAAGTGCGTACTTTACATTAATATCAACAAAATCAAATTTCATTACATAATCAAATTGCTTTGTTTTTCTAATATTACTCAGACTTCTTCCTAACTTTTCTGCGATCTTGATCATAACTGGTGTATAACTTTTCATGACTTTACCCCTTTCCCGCTCCTTAAAATGTACTTACTAATAATCCACTCAGTATTCCAACAATCGACCATCTCGCAATCAGATAACTTAATTTAACAGGCTTTTTATATATAATGTAAACAAACCAAGCTAATGAAACTATTAATAAACTCCTGATTATGATCATCTCACACCCCCCCTGTGTCTGTAATATTGGCTTTAGATAGCCTCATCCTTTATTTCAACTGGCATATCTTTAGCTTCTTTAATATTATCAAATTTCTTTTGAGCTCTTTCCTGCTTAGTTAATTTCTTTTCCCGTTCCTCAACTTCCATTTTTCGCAGATGTTCATCGCGTTGCCTAGCTGTCATATAACGTTTAAAATCCTTACGATTTAAATTCTCATAATTATCATATGAGTTATTATTGTAGCGAATATCCATATTCACCTTAATTCTAACTACTTTGTATTCTATTTTTTTATCGTAAGGATCGAAAGCTATACTTTCAACAACACCATAACGAACTTTATCATTTACAATATAAGCTACTACATCGCCAACAATTACATCACTTTCGCCAATCCTTAATTGCCCTATAAGATTTTGTATTTTTTCTGCTTTTTCATCAAAACTATCAGCTTTCTCTTCAAGTTTTTCTACTTTCTTTTCAAGTTTTCTTATCTTATTCCTCGTTTCTTGAGCTTGTTTTTTCATTTCTTTTTTTTGTTCTTTTAAAACTGGAATATCCTTTGCTGTATAATTTTTACTTTGCTTTTTCATTGTCTTTACTCCCTTCATATTTTTTTCTATTTTTAACAAATTCTTTGCTCCATTCATCAGCCTCATGTTCTCCATCATTATCAAAATATCCACAACATTCTTTACAAATTATTGCTTCATATCCAAGAGATCCTTCATATTCAAAAAAATTATTTTTATTATCATTCCCGCATTTACATCTTGCACTAATTAACATTTTTGATTTCCTTTTTTGCAGCTCGTTTTATTTTCCTTATAAAACTTGCTACTGTTCTTTCATCTCTTATTTTTAAATCAATACAATAGTATTTCATTTGATCTAATAATTCCATTGTTCTTGACATTTTATTCTCCTATTATTTGATATTTAAATATACTGTAAATTTCTTTCAACTTAAATAACTATTTTATTTACGATCTCTTATGTCATGATCTTTTAAGTATGCTGCTAACTTATGTAATTCAATTGATAATTGTGCTAATCTATCTCGTGCTTTTGACTTTGCCGCGGGAGTTGCTGTTTTATACCACTCTTCTACTCTTCCTGATGCCAACTTTACCTCCATCATAAAATGATTTGCTATCGCTTCAGCTGCCGACTTTCTCATAACTATACCTCCTTTGCTTTATAAAGTATTCCCATCGCTTCAGCTTGATGCTCATTCATTGCATAAAATAAAGCATCTTCGAAATTATCAAAACAATTAGAAGTATATTCTGTACTATAAAACTTTTTTCCTTCATCATCTTTATAAGTTTCAATTATAGTCCATTTAGTATACACTTTATAAATTTTCTTAATATCCCCTCTAAAATAATCATCAAATTCTCTAATTAAATAAAGCAAATTAGCTTTTTTAAGTTCTTGATAATTCCCATAGTTAAAAGATTGATAATTAGAAATAACTATATCAAACTCGTTATTCCCACTCAGTACTTTTCTATTTTCGTAAACATCAAAAAATGTCTCTAATTTGTCGAGAAAATCTTCGCCATAATAATAATTAAAATCTTGTTCATCTTCTTTCTTTTTTTCTTTCAAAGTTTTTAAAGTTTTATCTTTACCATCTAACATATATTCTATTAATTTAGATATTTTTTCTCCTGGATACATAGCTCTGTGATTCATTCTGCAATCCAAAACTTGTGCTACTGCTTGTTCTAAATCTAATACTTTTACTTTCTTCATTGTTTTACTCCTTTGTTATTAAAGTTCCATTGAATAATCTATTACCATCATAACTTACCCAAGAATCTTTTTCTATTAATTCATTAAGTTCCTTCATAATCGCTTCATCGCTTACACTATCATCAAACCTTTTCGTTGCTTTCCTTGATCCAATATTTACATGTAGTACTTTCATTTTATATCTCCTTTATTTCTTTTACTTGATTTGTATCTACCCATTGTTTCCTATATCCATTTTTTGTGCTATGTGTCTTCGGTTTGTACTTAATAAGATAACGATCACCATAATAATTTCTTCCGCCTTCTCCGTAACCAGATTTTTTAAAATTAAGTATCTCACATTCAACATCATATCCTCTTTTATTTCCACATCTACTTAACCCTGGCCAATATAAATGTGCTATTCCTTTTCTCATTGTTCTCTCCTTTTTTTGTTACTTTAATATACTGTGCTTTCTTTCCAATTTAAACTGTTATTTTTTATCTCTCCCGTATAACCTTGAATATTCAGGACCATATTTCTTAACTTTTTCATCATCTAATACATCACCCAAAAGATACTTTGCTATATTGATATGCTGTCTCGCAGATTCATGATCACCCATCCCTATAAGTTCTTGAGAATCACTTAATACTGAAAATGCAAATGATATCTTACCATCAAAATTTTGAATAGAATCTTCTATATGTTCTATTGTTGTTCCAAATACTTTTATCTCTTTTTCTTGTTGTTCTGTCATTGTGATCTCCTTTCTTAATTTGTTAGTATATTATACTGTAAAAATGAAAGGATTTAAACAACTATTTTCTGATCATATAGACACCACAAGGGAGGTAATTTACACTACCTCCCCGTTAATATATAATAGAAGGAACTTTATTTCACAGTGCTATAAATAGCATATGACGTCAAGACTCCAACTACAAATCCAAATTCTTTTGATTCATACCATTCAATTTTTTTTGGTTCTAAATCTTCCATTTCAATATCCTGCATTCTTTGCATTAATGTATCAATAAAGATCTCATAATCTTCATCTATTAATGCTGAATATTCTACATTTCCTGTTACTAAAGAATACTCTAAAAAATGAGGATTTATTTTTCTATTATAAGTTGACCCATATCGAACTTTCAATCGTTCAATAGTATCATCATAAAGGGTTTTTGAGACGCTTGCGCCTTGCAGATTTGCTACGATTAACAGCAGTATTAACAGACGCGTTAGACTTTTTTTCAACATTTTTCTTATCCTCCTGCTTCTTGAAAAATCCCAATGTTAGAATCATTAACAAAATCGAACCTATTATTCCTGCCCATTCTTTAATTTTCTCCCACATTATACATAACCTCCCTTAAAAAAATCTTTTGCTAACATATACTCACCGTTCCATTTTACCCGCGCTTCATGTTTATAGGAAACTCCAGGCCAATTTATTGAAGTATGAATAAATTTATCATCATCTTGTGGATACCAAATTATTTGTCTATAACAAAGGTTGTCAATTGCCCACTGAAAAACTTTTTTCATTTCTTCAGTATTTCCTAAATATTTGTCAACCACAAGGTCTCCTGCCAATGCCTTCATATGGTCGCTTGAAGATGACCCTCCAATTTTTTCATTTAATTCTTTACTTCTATAACCACTAGTTATAGAAACAGAACTTCCAACATGATCTCTTATAGGCTGTGCACAAAGAGTTGCATGATGTGAAAGTTTTCTACGAATTAAATCATCATCTAAAACTTCTTTGTAAGCATCTTCAGCAAGTCCTGGATAGTTACTACTTACAAAATACTCTTCAAAATTAAAATTGTCTGTAAGTTTTATTCTTTGGTTAGATTCTACCATTGATTCACCTCACTTCCACCTTTGTCCATTCTTCAGAAATCATAACATGTTCTGCAATATCCCCCGGATCTATAACATCTACACATTCATTTCTTTTAAATAAATATCCTAGTTTTTCATAGCATTTTGCTACAACAACTGAACATATTTTTCCGGTATATCCAATCCCCGTGAATAACCATTCTATACGAAGAAATTTAAGGATACATATTACACAAATTAAAAACCAACTATATTTTTCTCCAACTTGATCTAATGCCGCTGATTTTAATATTTCTCTTGAATTTACTGTAAGATTTTTTTTTCTATATACAGCAAAATTTTTCTTATATGGAAACGGTCTCATTATAACACCATTCCCTAATGCTTCAACAATATGTTTTTCACTTATCATTATTCCTATATGATTATAATTTATTCCAACTTTTTCAGGATCAAATAATCTTGTCCATAAATTCCCTAATTTTATAATCCATGCTATTAAATTAAAATGCTCAACTAGAACGACATCACCTGCTTTATATTTTATGTCGCCCATATATCCTCCTTATTAGTAAAGTGCATATTTTGAGTTAAGATAATTCTTAACAATATTTTTATTTGTATCTGTTAAATTCCCTCTATACCCAATTATTTCTGCAATATATCCAGTAAAAGGGTCACCAAGTGTATTAGAATTTGCACCAATTGTTCTGCTTGTTGCCGTAAATAATCCATAACTACTTGCATTTGCTATTAATGTTTTATCTGCTCCACTATTTGTTTCCATATATCCAGTATTTGCAACACCTGTACAATTTACCACATAAAGATATGCTGATGAAGTTGAAGGCACAGCAGGCCCGCCATTCCAATTGTTATATTGAAAATATCCAACATATCCGTCTACAGGATACCCAACATATACATAAGCATTATCGGAAGAACCAAATACTCCTTGATTTGTAGAAGAACTAGGAGAAAGAAGTACTATAAATATTGTTGCGGGAACAGTAGTTGTTATACATCCACTTGTTTTTCTTAAATAATCATTTCCATCAAAATAAAGAGCAGGTCTACCATTTATAACATTTTCTGTATAAGTTGGTTGATTTGTACTTGTTGCCTGTACCATATGGTCACCATTTCCTGTTTCATCATTCCATTGAGATACAGCATTGCCACCATCTTTTGTAAGTGTTCCATCTGCTTTCCACCAATTTATAATTCCAGGCACTGAATCTTTTGTAAAACTATCTGTTGCGCCTTGTGCCATTAACGCCCAATTATAAGTTCCACTTGTTCCTGTTGCTACATACATTTTTCCAGTTTGTTGATCAAAATACATATCACCAATTAATTCTGGAACTGTAGCTGGTACACCAGAACCTTGTGTAATTTTTCCCATTACTGAATTCATAGTTATTGTTGTTGATTTTGGAGCCCAGACAAACCATTTTACATAACATGTATTTGCACCATCATCATTTAACGTAAAACTTGTAGGAGTTGCTGATTTTGGCCAACCAGGGGAAGCAGTGCTTTTAATAACTGAAGCACCATATCCAGTATTTGGCATATAAACTGTTTGATGATTAGTATAAGTTGCATTTGTTAATTCATTATAAGAAGTTTTTACATACATTATATGTCCTGTTGTCCCATCAATAGGAGAAGCTTCTGTATCAGTTTGATGTACTTCTAAATATCCATCTGTCCAGTCGAATGGTAAATCTATTGTTACATCCCCGCCTCCCGCGCCAACAGTGACAATACCCGAAGCATAATTACAATTATCAGATAATGTTATCTCATCAAAACTTTTATCTCTTAAAAATCCTTGTGCCATTTTTCAACTCCTTATGAATACTGTTTTCCAGCCCCGGAATTCCATCTATCAGTTACATATTGTTGAATATCTGTCCACGAAGATGGAACACTACTCCAATAAACGCAATCATCAATTTCTATGACAGTTGCTGCACCAACAACTGCGCCCACTTGATCTCCACCGCCAATGATTAAATCAGCTGTTGTTTTTGCCCATGAAGCACCTGTTGCAGTAGATGATTGTTCTGTTCCATCAACAAAACATCTTCCCTCATTTGCTCCAGAAATAGCTCTATTACCAAAAGCCAAATAGTGCCAATTTCCATCATCTAAAGCTGCACTATCAGAAAGAAGTGCCCAACTATTTCCTGCTCTAAATTCAATTTTTTGTGAACTTCCAATTACATGAAATCCCCAACCTGCTGTTCTTGTCGTTCCATTATTTTTTCCAAAAATTACTTCATTAGAACCCGAAAATCCCGTCGATCTAATCCAGCATTCAGCGAAGAAATTATTTGTATCAAATACTGTAGAAGAAGACCCACCAGAATCTACTCCATAATAATTAGAAGTAGAAAAAGGTCCTTTACCATTTCCAAATTTCCCGTTTACATTAGGAACAGTTCCATATTGATTTAGAATTTGATTTCCTCTATAATCCACTGCGTTTCCAGAAATGTGGTCTAATTTCCAATATGAATAAACATATCCAGGAATTAATATTCCACCTGTTCTTTGACCATTTGTATTTATCCAATCACTTGTTGTAGTTCCTACTGCATACCAAAGTTTTCCATTTGAAGTATCTATGTATTGGTCGCCTATTGCGTTAGGTGTAATTCCTTCTGGTGCTCCTGCACCATTTAACATTAATTGTTTATCGGCCTGTACCATTAATTTTGCTGTATAGGGAGCCCATACAAAATATTTTATGTATACTGTAGTTGCACCATCATCTTCAAATGTTATCGAAGTTGAAGTTGCTGATTTTGGTTGTCCTGGCCAATTTGATGTTTTCTGAACTAAATGGTGACTTGCACCATCGGTAATATCATGAGAAAAAATTTGATTCCCACCAGAGTATGCACTATTAGTTAACGAATCATATGATGCATCATAAATTTGAACTGTACCTGTTGATGACAACCATTTTGTTGAATCATTGCTTATAAATGCCTGTAAATGACCTCCAGTCCAATCGAATGGAAGATTTACAGTTACATCTCCACTACCGCCAGTTACTGTAGTTAAACCGCTACACATTCTAGTCATATAAGGAACTTCTGTTTGTTGAATTCCATCATTTGTCATTGTTAAAGTTTCAGTATACGGAGCCCAAACAAAATATTTTACATATTGAGTTCCAGAAGGATTATTTATCGTAAAAGATGTCGGAGTTGCAGATTGAATAATTCCTCTATCATTATAAGTTTTTGCTACTGCATTAAAAAAAGGAGCAGCCGTTTGTGTTTGTATTAATTGATAATTAGTATAATTTGAATTAGTTAGAGAATCATAACTTGCAAAAGAGCCCATTGAATTTCCTGTAGCATCAGTCCATTCTGTAGCACTAGCTGAATGAAGTAACCAAATAAAACCTCCTGTCCAATCAAAAGGTAAATCAACAGTAGTATCTCCACCTGTTACTGTTACTTCTCCAGAATACATTCTCGTCATATTTTCAAATTGAACAGTATTTAAACTGTTCTTTTTAACAAACCCCTGTGTCATCTTTCAACTCCTTATGCAGTTATTTCAATACCTTCTGCTACAAAATTAATTGCTTCCAGACTTCCTTTTATAACAAGCGAATCGGTTGCCTCCATGCCTAGACCTATTGTTGCCGTAAAAGTATCATTTCCTGGAATTGTTACGTCATAATATAAGTAATCTTCATCGGCTAATTGCGCTACGCCACCGCCATCTACATGAGCAAGTCTAAAAGTCCCCGAAGCACCACCACGATTACAAACAATCACGGTAGATACGATTGCGCTCGTACTTGCAGGAACTGTATATAAAATTTGCCCACTAGAAGCTTCCCCAGTGACTGCCACTGTACTTGTTATTGCCCCTAATCGTTTTGGTTGCTCTGCCATGTTCTTATCCTCCCATCAATAATATTGATAATTTATTTCCACCTATTGCGCTTACATCGCCCCAGTTAAGATTTCCTTCACTATCTTGTGCAATTAGCGCTTTTCCAGCTGTTGGCGAATTACCAGTTACTTTTAGTTCCCCAAAAGTTCCTTTTCCGGTTGTTGAAACATCTGTAGTTAAATTAGATAAGTCGACTGCGCCAACTAATCCTCCACCACCAGCCATATTTTCTCCTTAATTAAATTTAAACAGGGACTTTCTGACAAACACTGCCACATATTTTACAGATCATTTCTTTATCAGTTCCATTCATTACAAAAATTACATATTCTAATGGTACATTTGAATCACATGTAGGACAATACCATAATTGAGTTAATTGTGTAGGCATATTCTATTCCCCCTTTAATTCTAAATATTCTTGATAATCTTTATTATTTTCATTCATTGGAATAAATGCATTATCACTTCGTTTAATTGCGCTTGTTTCTACAGTTTCAGTATATACTACTTCATAATCGTTAATATCCCATTTTCCTGAAATCGTCATATTTTTACTCCTTACATTTCAGCATCTGCAGTCCATTGAACACCATATAGAACAGAATCAACAATAGCACTCCCTTTATATACTCTAAATCTATCCCCTCCCGTGCCATCTACTAACACAGAAGTAATATCAGAAGATGATTCGTAATTTCTAATTGCTCCAGAAGTACCTGTAGCTGGAGAATAGACAGTTACGGTAGGTGTTGTTCTCATTTGAACAGGATATTCCATAGAAGGTACTGTATCATTTGGTGAACTACCTGTTAGCTCACATTGTCCAGAATAATCAGCTCCACCTCCAGGAAAGTTATCATAGGGAAAACTTTTACTATAATATCTTTGACATTTTAATAATTCTTCTTCAAAAGTTTTTGGTTGAAAGGGTAGTACTACTTCACCTACATTTAATTGAACTTGTGAAAAATAATAATCTCCGACAGTTGCTACAAATTGAGTGTCGTATGCTAAAATAACTCCTACTGCTAATGCTCCTGCCAAAGCATGTACTGTATGAGTCAATATTACTGTTTGTTCACTTCCAGTTCCTGTTTGTTGTAAGGAAAAGCTTTCACTATTATAATCCCATATCTGTAAATACATTTTAGCCCCATTTGGTATCGTCATTGTTACTGAAGCCGAAACTGTTTTCCCTTGAAATATTTCATAATCTTCTACCATTTGTCTAAAAAACCATTTCATACCTACTCCAGTTGAGCCAGTAGAAGTTGGAGATAATTTTACATTATATTTACTTTTACCATTTGCTGGTAAATTTGTTGTACTTCTTTCAACATTTACATTTGGTGCAGTTCCTGAAGCATCCGCCCTTACCACTTTCCATCTATCAACTGTGTAATCTTCATTTGAAGGATTTGTAAAAGAAGTGTTTCTTTGCCATATATCAAAATTACCATTTATAATAGCTTGATTATACATATTATCCCCCCGATGGTTTTGTTGGCCAAGTTAGAGAGTTTAAATCCTCAAAACTCGTTATTGTATCTGGTAAATCTCTTAATTCTTTTTTATATTCTAAAAACTCTATATATGCACTTGTAGGAATTGTTGTTGTGGTTATTATCCCCTCATCTATTAGTGTCAATTCCTCATTTTGTCTTACAAATATATAATCTACTTCTGCAAGTTTTGAGTCTCTAGTATTACGAACTCTGTTGATTTCTAGCTCTAAATAAAATTCCTCATTGAAAGTATTATTAAATCCCGATACGGATACTGATACTAATTCGCCTGATACATTTTCAGTTCCTGCCGTTACTATATCTGTAGCTGTTGGAACAACTATTGCCACATCTGGCGAAACTGTATCTATATAGTACATTTCATCATTCCAACATTTTCTTGGTGTCCCACTTATATCTTGTTTTAATCTTCCTAATGCATCATAGTATTTAGGCATTTTCAGCTCCTTTAGGTCTTAATAATATATGTTAAACAAATGTTTGCAGGATTAGTTTCAGTGCCAAATCTGGGTGCTCCGTTAGTTCCGTCATTATAAGGTTCACCAGTACTACTCCAATTTGAAGGATAAAAAGAACCTCCACTTAGAGCATTCCCACCGCCTGTGGGTGAAGGAATGTTTTGTGCGTTAGTATGTTTTGCAGGGTCAAGATAATGATAGTGACCTTGTATTTTATCATTTGCTTCTGTACCTAATGTTCCCGAAAAAGGAGAACCATTAGCATTAGTTAAACTGCCATGACTTCCTGCACCTCTTACAAAAATACCTCGACAGTCTGGAACATTAAAAGTGGTCGAACCATCGCCAACTCCAAAAGTAGTTCCTATCGCATTAAATAATCTAGCATATGTAGTTCTTGAAATTGCTGAACCATCGCACAATAACCAATCAGTAGGAGCTGTTGCTCCGCCATACATCATGACTGTTCCAGAAGGAACGCCAGCCGATGTTTGTTTATTTCCATCTGGATATGTAATTCCAGTTTCATCTATTTTTACAGAACTCGCTCCGATTGTTAGTGTTCCATAAACTACAGCATCATTTTCAACAATTAATCCTGTTCCTGCCGCAGATAAAGTTAAAGTTCCTGATTTTTCTTGGTTCCCAGTTTTTGTAATTACCTCATCTACCTGCAAATTTGCCATCGTTACCGCTTGGGTATATGGCGCATAAACAAAATATTTCACATATACAATAGTTCCGCTATTATGAAGCGTGAAAGAGGTTGTCGTTGCTGACTTAGGAACCCCCGATAAATTAGTAGATTTATCTGCAGTTAATGGGGAAGCACTGGAAAGTAATTCAAGTATTTGATCAGATGTATAGTTTGAATTTGTCAAAGCATCATATGAAGTCATAATAGTATTTATACTATTTATATCATCTTCAAAATATTCTCCTGATGTAAAAGATCTTATAATTTTTACAAATCCATTAGCCCAATTAAAAGGTAAATTTATAACCGCATCTGCACCACTAACAGTAGTAGTTCCAGAATATGTTTTACACATATCCTCAAATTCTGCAGTATTAAATGTTGGACCTGTCCCTATTAAACCGCCATTACCTGCCATTTTAGTTCCTCCTCAATTATGATCCAGACCCAGAAGCGCTTAATGTTTCTACAATATATGTTTTTTCTGCATCATAATCAAATGAAATATCTGAAACTTGTCCTTCTTGATAATAAAGATTTTCCATATCAGAAGCATAAGCCTGTGTATATTTTTCACTATAATCAATAAATACTTTTAAATTCCCAAACTGTATCTTCATTTCTTACTCCTTATGTTATAATTGCATCTCTCTGGAACACTTTTGGATTTTGATTTGTAGGATCTTGTCGTGTTAATTTTGTACTAGTAAATAATTTTTCAGCATCTATTCCAGATTTTTGAAGTCTTGAAATAAATCCCGTTCCAAATCCATATCTTTTACCTAATCCGTTGGCATATCTTGCTTGTATTTCTTCGATTGGCATTACATATCCAACATGAACTGCAACTTCTGAAATATCTCCTAACCACGGATAACGACCAACCGTTCCACTACTATATGTATCAGCTCCAATAGCGGGATACATAGAAGCTGTATGAAAATATCCAGTACTTGATGCATAATAACTTGCTTGTTGAACTCCATCACAATAATGTCTAAAATATCCTCCACTACCGCCACTAAATGTTCCTACAATATAATGCCATTCGCCATCTCGATAAGGAGTTGGATCAAATTCAGCCGCTGCATTAGTTATATGGTAACTCCACCAAAATCTATTTGTAGCATACATTATAAAAAATGGTTGATTTGATAATGCATTAGCATCATTTCTTGACCATTCAAAAGGTACTTGATAAGTCCCTGTCCATGTCGCAAATTTTAACCACATTTCTACAGTAATATGTTCATCTGTATTTAAATCAAATGCTGTATCAAAAGCACAAAATCTATTACTACTAGAAAATCCAGTATATGCATTTATAAATTTTCCTGCAATTTTAGTTGGCGTTCCATATTGAGTTAAATTTCTCCCATATCTTATATCTTCTACTTCATTATCAAAATTCCAGTAAGCAGATAAAGAAGGCGGAAATTCTATATAATCTCCAATAGGAACAATAGTAGTAGGATTTTCAAATGTTATCGCGGGATTATCTGCTTGTGCCCCATAAGCATATCCTAATTCTGCAGAATATCTTGCAACATACCATGTTGAAGAATCAACACCGGCATTTGTTCCATCATGATTAAAAGTTAATTCATAACTACCACTAGCATAAGTTGTATCTGAAGTTAAATTAACAATTTTTGCATTACTACCAATTGTTGAGTTGTATCTTGAATTATATTTACCACCAATTTTTTTATAATCATATAAAAGAATTTTATCCCCATTTTTAAAATATCCGCTTTTATCAGTTACACTATATGCTTTTATTTGTGTTGTTGAAGGAACATCTGTTAATTTAAAACTTTCATCCCACCATCTTTGAGATAAATCTAATGTTCCGCTTGTAACAGATTCTTGAAGCCATTTGCCTGTTTTATCATAAGCAGTTTTTGAAGCATCACCAGTTAACCCAGCCATAAATTCGCCTCTACGTGTATATGTATCAATTGTTATATTTCTTCTTTTAGAAAAAGTATCTGATATTGCATAAGAATAAGTAAGTGGAGAAATAGTATATGTATTTCTTTGCGCAAGTCCTGTTCCTGCGGCAGCAGAAATTATTATCTCTTCTTGATTTGTTCCATCCCAAATATATCTTCTTTGAGGTATTTCTAAAGGTAAAGTATAATCTGGAGACCATGTAACAAAATCCCAACTAACATTAACATCTTGAGAAGAAGATGTATGAATTCCAAACCAAATTCTAGTAGTAGCAGATGGCACATAAGTTCCAGCAGTACTAAAAGGAGTATCTGATGCATATTTTATAGTAAGATGATTCCATTGTGCAGCTGTTAAATCGGTATCTTCAATTTTATACCAAACACTATCAGATGCAGAAGATCCAATTCCAATATATAAATAATCAACATTTGTTAATGTATCTGGTCGCGCTGACACTGTTAAAAGAGTATTATTCATACTAAATGCAGTAAAATCTTTATACATATCAGCATCCCCATTTAATGCTGTTTTACTCATTTTTACAGAAGCTGTGCCTTCAATAAAATTCACAGTATCTTGAGCAATTGTTGGCGTCCCAGTATTTTGAGTCCATCCAGTTGTAGCATCCATTAAATCTAAATCAGTTTTATCAACATTAACTATAATAGTTGATCCACCGCTTGTATAAGCAGTTCTAAGAGTAACTACTTCATTCGCAGAATCTGTAAAACTTTCATTTAATATGTTAGGATTTGATATGGGATAAGCTACCCCAATTTTTTCAAGTTGAGATTTTAATTCAATTACTTCTAATCCAGCTCCGCTACCACCAGCACCTCCAGCAGAAGTTTGAGTAGATCCATTGGGAAATATAATACCATCATTATTAATTTTAACAGAACTCGCACCTATAGTAAGAGTCCCATAAACAGCGGCATCATTTTCTACTATTAACCCCGTACTAGAATTTGTTAAAGTTAATGTTTGTGAAGGATCAAATTCTTGACCCCCAACAATCTCAATTAATCCTCCATCTCCTGCCATTTTACATACCTCCTAATAATAGTGACCATCTCGGTCCTCCTGACCCGCTACTTTCACCACCAGCTTCAAAAGCAATTGTCCCAATTGCCACATCTAATTGTGTTGTTCCAATACTCATTCCAACATAAGCAATTACACCAGATATTGGAGCAACATCTGTAAGTGATCCAGCTGTTGTTTGTGAAAGATAAAGTTCTTTAGAATCTGGTAATCCTGATAATTCAGTTAAATTACCATATCTTGTAAAAGTAATTGAACTATCAGCACTACCACCAATTGTTGCTATTGAAAGATTTGTTATTTCCCCTTCAACTGCTCTAGCTTTATACCATTTTGAATCAGATTCTTTTTGATAACATACATCGCCTTTAATAACTGTTTCACCTAGTATCCCAGTAAGAACAGATCCTCCACCAGAACCCGATTGATATGCTACCATTGCAATAGCTACATCCATTACAGTAGATCCGCGACTTATACCTAAATATGCTATTACTCCAGATGCTGGTTTTTCTCCAATAATTCCGCCTGGTAAATCTTGTGATAAATATAATTCAGCATTTTCAGGTAATCCAGATATACTTTCAATAGAACCATATCTTGTCATACTTATTTGATCACCAGAAACTCCAGCTGTTGTTGCTACAGATAAATTAGAAATTTTTTCTGAAGTTGCTTGTGCTAATTGCCATAATCCATTATTTTTATCTTGATATACTGGTTGGCCAGCTGTTACTGTTTCTCCTAATGTTCCAGTAATATAAGCAGATCCTCCGCCTCCCTCACTTGAACCACCAATAACTCCTATTGCAATATCAAGAACATCTGTCCCTCTACTTATACCTACATATATATTTAATCCATCACTATAAATAGTTGCTAATTCTCCTGCAGTATCTTGTGATAAATATAATTCACTATCTGCAGGTAATCCCGAAAGATCTTCTAATGTACCATATCTTGAAAAAGTTCCTGTTTCTTCAGAAGAACCACCAATTAAACAAATAGATAATGAAGATACCATACCATCTGCAGCTTTTGCTAAATACCATTTACCATCAGATTCTTTTTGGTATACTGCTTGACCTTTATTAACATCTTCACCAAGAGTCCCAGTAATTACTGCTGTACCAGTATCTCCTCCACCACCACTCCTATCATAAGCAACAACACCAACTGATACATCAAAATTAGTTGTACCCCTACTCATTCCTAAATAAGCAATTACACCAGTTGCTGGTTCTGTACTTGTTATTTCTCCGGCAATAGTTTGAGATAAAAATAATTCTGAACTATTTGGAAGTCCTGTTAAATCTTCTAAATTCCCATATTGTATAAATGTTCCAGTTGAATCTGTATCTCCACCAGTTTTACATATTGAAAGAGATGAAAGTGTTCCAAGAGTTGCTTTAGCTAAGTACCATTTACCATCTTCTTCTTTTTGATAAGCTGGTTGACCAGATACAATTGTTTCACCAAGAGTTCCTGTTATTATTGCAGTTCCGACATCTTCAGCACCAGTTACTTCAAGGGAATAAGAAGTAATACCTATTGCAACATCAAGCGCATTACTTGTTTTTGAAGTTCCAATAAATGTCACTATTCCTGAGGAAGGGACTGTTGAAGTATAAGTACCTGCAACATCTTGAGATAAATATATATCTTGATAATTTGGAATTGATATTGAAGCCTCTACTGATCCAAATCTAACCAATGTTATTTCTTCATCTGTTAAACCATCAGCACTTGCTACTGCAAGATTTGATAATTTACCAGATATTGCTTGTGCTTTATACCATTTTCCATCTAAACTACTTTGATAAACTGGCTCACCTGCAAGAATATCTTCTCCAAGAATACCAGCCATTCCTACTCCGCTTCCAGAACCTACAGGTAATTCAGTACCATCTGGTTGTAGAAAATATAATCTATTATCATCTTTTGAATATAATTTAATACTACCTGAACTAGGATTTGTGGGAGTTACGGTATTTTGAAAAATAGCTCCACTTGTTGAAATACTTCCTGTTACAGCAAAATCCCCGTTTAATGCTTGTTCTATATTATGTAATTGTATTTGTGTTTCATTCGACATTTATTTAACTCCCAATTACTCTATTGCAGGTTCATTTGTTGAACCAATATATCTGCCTTCAACATGAATTCTTCCTACAGATCCTGCGCCACCTTTTATCCCAGTGGGAACAGACCAACCACCAATTCCACCTTTAGCAGTTAACTTATTTATTCCAATATCTCCATCGGCAGTTTTAATAAATATAGTTCCACCACCACCGCCACCGTGTCCTGCAATACCTTGAAAAGTTCCATCTTGTCCATTTACTGTCATAGTTCCAGTATTTCTAAAAATTCTTGCATATATTCTTATTGCTCCACCGCCAACTCTACCCCAAGAACCTGAAGCACCACCTGGTCCTATAATAGTAAATCCATTATCACCAGTAACACCAGCATTGCGTCCACCACCGCCTCCGCCACCTGCTCCTTCATAATGACCTTCACATCTAGGAGCACCTCCACCCCCACCTGAACCGTAAATATCAGCCCAAGTAGAAATAGAAATATCTGTTGTTCCGTAAGAACTTCCTCCAACTCCACCTTGAGGAATGTGGTCGCAAGAATATTCTCCTCCGCCACCACCGCCAGAACCAACTCCATTTTGTGACGGTGTTCCACCTGAACCACCAAGATTTGCCATATTAAAGTTGCCCGCATTAGTAAAAGTTTCAGTACACATTACCCAAACAACACCTTTTCTGTCGTCTGTGCCGTCTGCCCATGCATCAGCAATAATAATTGCACCATTGTTTACAGTAAAAGATGTAGCATTTATATAGCTACTATTTTTAGGATCATAAGTTCCTACACCATAATTTAACCCTTTGTTTGTTCCACGCCATGTAGTAACTCCAGTTAAATCATCTAATTCATATATATCTTTAATATTTATTGTGCCAGAAGAAACTATTATTGCTTTATCCATACCAGTTCCATATTCTGCATCTAATATTTCAGCATAAGCAACATTAGACATTAAGTTCGCCTCACTTTGAGAATTACTTTTAATTTACTTCCTGTCCCACCAAGTTCTTTTATATTTAAAGTTAATAAATTATTTGCAATTAATTCTGCCCCAGAATCAAAAGAAGTTTTTACTACTTGTGTTGTAGAAACAAGAGGAAATGTATAATTGTCTCCAGATGCTTTAATTACAGTTCCATTATTATCAATATCTACAGCACAACTTTCTCCACTTGCACCAGAAGCAGCAGTACTTAAAATTGCTCTTGCCTCTATTACAGTTCCATTAAATCCTATAAATTGTTGAATAAGATTATCTGCAAGTTGAAGTTCATCTACATAAAAATTATAAAAATCTAATTCATGAACAACAGATTGCATTGTTTGTAAAAATACAAAAGCTATTTTTGAACTTAAAGAACGTGAAGAAGCAAAAGTTATTTCTCCAACACCATTTTGAAAATAATCGTATCCTTCTCTCATTAATAATCCATTATCAAAAACAAGAAGAACAGAATCATCAACCATTGCGCTTGCAGAAAAAGTAAATGTAGTTCTTTCTCCATATTCGCTAGAAATTCCTTCAGAACCAATTTTACTTTGTCTTTCAAAATATCCTTCATCACCAAAAATAAGAGCATTTTCATCGGCATTTACTTTAACAACTTTCCCTGATTGATTATCATAAGCTGAAGGTGCATCAGATAAAGATGTAAATACCAGTTGCTTACTATCTTCGCCATCATGTGCATGTCCAGAAATGGGATCAAATAGAAGTTTACTTTCTTCTACAGCTGCTCCAGTTGCTATATCAGCATTAGTTATTGTAAAATCCTGGATTTGTCCTCCAGTTATTTCCATTAATGGCATTTACGTCTTTATCCCCTTAAATTTAAAATGAAGAGGGGGTAGGGTTAGTACCCCCTCAAATTACTACTATGCTAAATAAGAATACATAACATCAACTAGAGCACCAGAATCTGGAGCATCTGTAAATGATAATGTAGTTCCCGTTATACTATAGTGAGTTGTTTGTCTTTGCCTAATACCATTGACATATACATTTTCGCTATTTGAAACCGGTGTTTGACTCAAAGAGAAATCTGTTTGAGAACCTGTTCCAGAGAAACCATCTTGAGTTGGTGTTCCACCAGCACCGCTTATAGCATTATCAACATAGTCTTTGGTTGCCGCATCACCTGAAGCCGTTGGAGTTCCCACATTGACAACTTTATTACCATTCATATCAATGTCATAACTTCCAGCACTGTTACCATTAGCTAGAATTTCTTCTAGATCATTGTTTGCACCAACTTGTTGATCAACATATGCAACTAAATTTGCAGAAGCTGTATCAGTATATGCATTAGCATTTGATTCAGCTGTTGCTGCAACTCCATCTGCATAAGATTCTGCTTGACTTAAAACCCATGCATCTCTTACGTCTATATATGAAGCGAGATTTCCAGATGCTGTATCAGTGTAAGAATTTGCATTAGATTCTGCTGTTGCAGCTACACCGTCAGCATATGATTCAGCTTCACCCAAAACATAAGCATCTCTAACATCAATATAAGTTGCTAAATTACCAGACGCAGTGTCTGTGTAAGATTGTGCAGAACTTAAAGTTGAAGAGTCACCACCTGTCATCTGACCATAGTTTACTGCATCACCAGATACTGTACCATTGGCCAAATTGACAACTTTGTGTGATTGCATATCGACTTGACCACCGATATACATTCCACCTGATACAAAGACTGTATCTGTGTTCTCATTACCTAAATAAGAATCACCATTAATTTCTATTTTACCAGCGATAATCTGATCGCCTGAAATTATTTCCGTATTAGTGATGTATTCAGTTCCGGTTACGTATAAATCCCCTTCAACATGTAAATCTGAATTAAAAGTTGAACTTCCGTCAACAGTTATTCCATTTGTTGTTGAATTACCATTATCTGTAACAGTTTGTAGAGTTATTGCACCTGATGTAGTATCAACTATACTGTCAACATAATCTTGTGTCGCGTACGGGTCACTTGCACTAGGTGTATAACCCGATGGACCAGTTAACGCTGCTTTTTCATCTGAAGTAGGAAGGACATTTTGGACGTTAGTTTCCAATTTGCCCAATGTTACATTAAGGTCTGTAATTTTGTTTGTTGTAACTGCATCAGTTGCTAATTTCGCTTCAGTAACATTTAAATCAGCAATTTTATCAGTTATAACATGTCCGTCTGCTATTTTACCCGATGTAATCGCACTATCGGTAATCTGTCCCCCAAAAATTTGCATTATTGCCATTTATTTCACCCCCTAATCATGCATAGAATTGATACTTTATAAAAACTTTCCAGTTAAAACTGGGTGGTTCATAAAAATGAACCGTATTACCACCTTGTATTTCATATTGTTCACTTGGATAACTTAAAAGTCCATTAAGAAATACATTTTCAGAGTTTTGTACTACTGTATGTGGTAATATAAAATCTACTGTTGAATTATTACCTGAAGCAGAATAAGTTGTCCATGTTGCACCTTGTTGTTGTTGTAAAGAAACTTCAACAATAGCATCTTGAACATTAGTAGATTGTATATTACCAGTTGGAGAAAAAGTTACAGCTGAAGCAGCTTGAGTTATTGAACTTGCAAAATCACCATCAGCAATTGCTTGTTCAAAATTTTTATTAAATACACCTATCCATATTTTTTTATCATCAATACGTGCATCTTCATTAATATCAACATCAATAATTGTTCCATTTTTTATTGCTCCTGTATAAACAGAAGAAAGACCAATTACTGAATATCCCAACCAATCAATTGATGCTGGAAGAAGTGACCATCCATTAATAACTGTATTATTAATAGTAACTGTTGTATAACCACTATTTAATACTGAAGATTCTACAAAATGATAATAAGGAGTTCCATTATATTTTGTTTTTAATAATCTATCTTTTACATATCTACTTGTAAAATCGCCTTCTAATCTAAATTGTGTATTAGATAATCTTGTTACTGGATTTACTTCTTTTACATATTCTCCTCCATAGTCATCTCCACCTGAAGCTAATTCATTAATTGATCCGACAATAGAAGTTGCATCTAATAAATTTGTTAATTGAGTATTTGAATCATCATAAAATGGAATATTATTTACTGTTAAATTATTATTAATTACAACGCCTGTTCCTGAAGCATCAAAATGAACAGTTCCTATTGCATTATTTGTTCCATCTCTGCGTAAATATAATTGATTTGCAATATCTATAGAAAGACCACTTGCTCCACTAGATATTGAAGTTGCAGTTAATCCAGTATATACATAACCAGAAATATGAAATGGAGTTGTTTTTCCTGTTGGTTGATTTTCTAAAAAAAGAATTCCATTGCCGTAATCAAATAACCAATTTATATTATCAGCAGTAAATATTTCAGTACCTTTACTACCAGCTCCATTATCTTCATATAATCTTATATTATATCCAACACCAAATTTAGGAGGAATCCAATTTCTAATTCTTGTTCCCAAATTATCAACAACTGCACATGCTAACCAACCTTGTTTTTTCTCAACTGTAACATCTTCTGTTAATGTTAAATCAGCATATTGTATTGCTAATCCCTGAGTAACAGCTTGACTAGGATCAGTTGGAAGATCAGATACCCAAACACTATCACCAAAAAGAATATTAGCAGCGCCAATAGCTTCTTCGTAATATGCTTTTTTTGTGGAAGTTAATGCTTTATCTAAACTATTCTTCCACGTTTTATCTACTTTTGTTTCATTTGAAAATCCCACTGGTTAATCTCCTAAGTTATTATCAATTGCAATGAACTACACGATATACTACTATTAAAAAATGTAATTCTTATCGCAATCATATATCCAGAAAGAGCTGTGCTAAATGTTGCTGATGTCCAACTAAAATTACTTCCCGTATATTCAGTTAAACATCCATCTCCATCCGAACCAGTGAAAGTTGCTATATTAAAAATTTTTCCAAGATTTAACCACCCAGTTTGTGATGGAAGTTTTATCTCTACACGAGCTACTTGACTTCCTCCTCCTTCTTCTATTTGAGCAAAAGAAATTCCATTAAGTTGTATAATTCCATTTGTATGAGGAGTCCCATTATCTCTTAATAAGCGTATAAAGACTCTATTCCCAGATAATCCAGAATAATTTATTGATTGTGTTGGTAAATATCCAGATGAGTAATTAATAGTTGGATATATCAATGATCCATAGAATTGTAATCCATTACCACTATCATAAGTTGTTAAATTTTGTGTACTATCCCAATCTCCAGTAGTCCATGAAGGAATGGTATCAAAAGATGAACTTCCAGATTTTCTATATGTTTCATCTCTAAAATATTCAATTAATTCTGTTGATGAATTTGTATATGTATTTACTAAATAAATTCCAGGATCACTAGATTTATAACTATCTTCATTAAATGGATCCCCAAATCTAGTTTTTATTCTTGCATCTGATTGTAATGTCCCAGTACTTCCAATAACAAACACTTCATTATGTACTGCTCCATCCGTGGGAAGCGGGGCAGATCCAGCTCCTAAATTATTATATGTTATAGATGAAGTTCCAGCATCAAATTGAGTAAAATCTAAATCTAATGGACTATTTTTATATGAATTAGCAAATACATTAACACCATTAACTGACATGTTAAATGTATCACCTGTAGAATAGAATCTCACTCCAGATAAATATTTATTTGAACTTAATGTATTTAATGAGATTGTTGGAGTCCATGTCGCTGGGGGTGTCGGACCAATATCCCTGAATATTGTATTAAGATGCGTATAACTATTATCTATAGAATAAATTGTTGTTTTTGATATATCTTTATAATGTATTATTTGAATATTATCATTAAGTCCATTTACTAAATTCAATGGAATACTATAAGTTGCTATTTGATATGCTGGGAATTTTTCATCATAATTAGTATATGGACTTCCCCATCCGCTATAATCATCCCAATATGGTAATCGATATGTTAATGTTATAACATCTTTTCCAATATTTGAAGGAGTATAATTATCTTGGCCCGTTTCTCTTTTTGATGAATCATAAATTGATTCTAAATTTAATTCTGCAACTTCAACACTATTTACTACACAAACAAGAATACCTCTATCAGCATTTGCCATAATACCAGTAACATTAAAATTTCCTTGTTGAGTTATATATGAAGTTGAAATAGAAGTGCTATTATCAGTAAATCTTCCAGATACAAATCCAGCTAATGACCAAGATGGTATTCCAGAGTTAGGAATTCCTGCAATATTTTGTCCAATATTATTTGGTCTTGATGGCATTAAATAACTTAGATCATCTAATGCACTATGAACTGTATAATCTCCTAATCCAGTTGATTCAGTATCATAATAAATCATTGGTTCTGATACATCTTCACATCCAAACATTTCACCACATATATGAGTATCACCAGATACTGAAAGAGATCCTGTAATACGTTGATCTCCGGTTAAAATTTCTGTTTCAGTTACATGTTCAGTCCCAAAAACATAAAGATCACCATATATAAATAAATCTCCACTAACTGCTCCAGTATTTGAATATCCAACATCTCCAGGATTTATTACTTGATATGTAAAAGGAATATTATCAGATACTGTAGAAGATAAATGAATAGTAAATCCTACACCTGGTAATTTTTCTATATATTGAACAGTTCCCTGCCCCATCGCATCGCCGGGATCTTTATCAAATGTTATTTCTATATAACTATCAGCAGTAATAGTTGGATAACTAATAGTATATGAAAAATGCCTTCTTGGGAAGGTTGCTCTTCCTATGCCCATTTATTATTCTCCATTATGTATTTGAATTTAAGATTCTAAAGTAATTTGATCTTTTTCTAATGTATTATCTAGTTCAAATGGAATACCATAGATTCTATTAGCTACACTTGTCCCAAGTTCTTTTTTTAATGTAGTAAAAATATTTGTTCCTACTAAAATATTTTTATGTATAGTATTATTAAAATTGAGATCATTTAATTTATCAATAATATCTTGAAGCGTCATCTAAAACACCTCACTCTTGCTAATATATTTCTTCCATTTGTATCACATGCATAATATGATAATCGTATTTTTAATCCAGCAGCTAAATCTGCTACAACATCTGCAATAGCACCATATATATTATTTTCAAACATAAAAACATTATTCCCAAATCTATTTACTTCCCCTACAATAGGATGTTCAATTGTTAAATTAAGATAATCTCCAAATTGTGCTCCATCTCCACATACTTGAGCATCTAATCCTTGGAGTTCAACTAAAGAAGCATATTGCCATTCAATATATCCCCCAGAAGAACCCGGAGTTATAGTTAATGTTTTACCATCTATATATAAAGATTTTTGAACTACTTTATATCCCGAATATGCCCATCTATATGGAATAGTTGCTAATGTTATAGCAACATTTTCTCCGCCTGTTACTTCAACAGAATTTGTTTTTATGTTTTCTTCAAAATCAAGAATATTAGCAGAACTAGTAATATTACAAGTATAAATAAAGTCTTTACTTGCAGAAAATAAATCATATGTATTATCATCATTATATGAATAATATATAGGAACATTATAATTAGTAAGTATTTCTTTTATAGTGTTATAAGGAATAGCAAGTTTATCCATATTTTCTCCTTAGTCTACTTTCATCCCGCTAATACATCCATAACAAATAGCATTTGCAGATTGTGGTTTATATCTTAATCTCACAGTTTGTCCTTCTGTTGCTAAAAGAGGAACACAAAAATCACTTTTTATAAAATTAAAAGCTGCTATATATCCACCCTCTTTTGCGTTTCCATTAATATCTAAATACCATTCACCATTTGTATTTGGACTTATACTTAAATGAGACACTAACCATCTTTTTCCGCTAGAAACTGTAACATTAATAATATTTGTATACCCACTAGTTCCTATATTTGTTTTTTTTGCTGTTTGATATAAGTCATCACCTTTAAGAGTTGCTAAAATTGAATCTTCTCCAAAATTTCTTTTATTACAATATGATTTATAATTATTTTCAAAATCTGAAACATCAGAGGGATTATCTGAATCATTTATTACACAATAATATGTAACTATTTGTTCTGAACAGAATATTGTATATTCTGTACCTGTTACTTCTGACTCTATTTCTAGGTACTGAACAAATTCAGCTAATTTTTTGTTGTTAATAGTATTTTTAAAATTAGTCCAGAATAATTTTAATTGCATTAATAATATCCTCCCCACTTTGCAAATATTTCTTTAGCACCACCACCAAGTCTTCTTCTTCTCAAAAGAATAGACTTTGTTCCATCACCCTCTGGAGTTATATAAGTAATGTCAAATTGATTAGAGGAACCATTAACATATATTGCGGCTATTAACTCTATTCCTGTTGTTGTGCCATTAGGTGCATAATATATTTCCGCATTACTTCCTGCTACTGAATCATATTCGGAACCAGCTTGAAATAAAGTTAATTGAATATAATGTCCTGAAGGAATTATCGTAAAAGAATCAACTGTCCCTGTCATATTTGATTTTTGAGTATTCGATATTGATGTTGTATCGGGAGGTGCTGGAGCAGCTGTTGAGACATGTAATCGTCCAGTTTCGTCAATTGAAGCAAAATTTTGTAAATTATAATAATCTTGAATAATTGTTCTTGTAGGAGTTGCAGAAGAAGATTGATATGATTCGACTTTTATAAGACCACCAGTAGTAACTTCAGCTAAAGTACCTGTTTTTCCTAATAATAAAAATTCTCCTGTTAGATACATTAACTAACCTCCACGGTTTCAGTTGATACTAATGAATCAATTCTATTTATAGTTGTAGTTTTTGTTGTTGTAAGATTCCCATCTTCATCATAATCTTTTATTTGAACTTGGCTAATTAAACCATTTATCCTTGTATATATTTCTTCTCTTATTTTTTTAGTTTTACCAGAATCTGTCCATTCAACAATGCTTGTTACCAAATTTCCTGTTCTTATATATTCTATATATCGATCTGATTCTCCAATTGTTTTATCTACTTCATATCCAATAACTTGATTAAAGACTTCTAAGGCTTCTGATACTGAAAGATTCTTAGTTCCATCGTGAATTATTACATCCCCTGATTCAACATAGGACTTTAAATCTAAACTACTAGCGATATCTTCATCGCTGAATTCTAAATAAAGGGCTCGCTGACTCGATGCGGGAATAGAAATTCCTAAGTCATATACATCAATCGGCGAGCCCGTGTTATTTATGGCTGTTATTCTAATATCAGAAGCCATTAGTTATTCCCTCTTCATATTTTTTTAATAGATTTTCATCAATAATAACAATTTTTTTATCATTGTTTTGTTCTCTTACTAATCTTATTTTTTTCTTGACATTTGTTATCAAAATATCCCTTTACATCAAAATAAATTTCTTCATTTTTTATTCTAAAATCTGGTCTATAACTTCGTTTAATTCCATTATTGTGGTATTTAATGGGGGCAAAATTAAATTGTGATTCCCAATTATTATTAAAAATATCATCTAAACACTTTGCAAACCTTAATTCCCAAGTTCCTTGGACTTTTATAATTTCTCCATTTTTTCTTTTATATTTATACCATTTACATCTAGGATGACTTATTTGTTTTTGTGCCATTAAATTACTAAGAAATTCTTTGGTTTTCTTAGAATGCGTTTTCCCCAAAAATCCTTTGTTTCCTATCCTACCCAACATTTTTATTGCATATTTATTAACTCTTTCATCAGAATCTTTAGTTAAATTTTTATTCCAAGCAATTCGAGATAAATTGTTCTTCCATTCATTCGCTTTTTCATTGCCATATAGTTCTTCATATGTTTTGTTTTTTCTTTTTGATGCTTTTAAATATAAATTATCTCTATTTTTTATCCCCTTTTTTACTTTCTCCCAAAATTCTTTAGTGTTCTTATGATGTCCAGCAATAAACTTATTCCCTATTTTTTTAACAGGTGCTCCACATCCGCATTTGCAAAGCGGTGGATTTTTATAAAACTCATTTTTATATTTAATCCATTTTTTACAAAAACGTTTATGTGATGCCAGAGCACCTGTATTTTTGAACTTTTTATTACATACACACTTATACATTACTTAAAATACATCAGGCACGAAACGCTACATATACCCAAACTTCAGGATAATTAACTCTTTGAACACCATTTAATGTTAGGTAACATTGCAATCTGTCACCCGCACTAAAATCAATATTCAAATTAAAATCATCATCTGAATTATTTGTTGTGGATAAAGTCGCTATAGCTGAAGCTACATTATTCTTTCTGATCTCAATATCTGAATCAGTATTACTTCTACTATCAAATGCTATACCCAAAATTGTTCCTGCATAAGGCATTCTATATCCTGTTTGAGAAGATACAACTCCACCTGCCATATCAAGGTAAATATTTCCTTGAGCAGCACGCCCAATACCGAACGCAAAAGGCAATTTTTCCATACTCAACCACTTTGCCCTTACTGGATCATACATATAAGTCTTATTTTCATAGACCATTAACGAACCAGAAGTTTCCGCTGTTGAAGGAACTGCAGTTTGTGGTGTGATTATTACTGGAGCATAAGTTTGACTTGAAGTATTAAAGGTTGTTCCACCAGTAAAAGTCGAAGCACCTTGAACATTAATACCATTTGTTGTAGTATCTCCGTTATCAGTTACTGCTTGTAAATCAATACCTCCAGTTACTGTTTCTACATAAGTCTTAACTTGCCCGTAATTAATTGCATCACTATCTAAAGTGGCATCAGCCAGATTATTAATCTGATTATTGTTCATATCAATATCATATGAACCAGCTGAATTTCCTTTAGCAAGTATTTGTTCTAATGTTTCCGCACCAGAACTTGAAGCAACTAATGTTTGAACTTGGCCCCAGTTAGGAGCATCAGAATTTAAAGTAGCGTCTGCTACTTCATTAATTTGATTGCTATTCATATCAAGATCTGAACCAAAACTTCCACCACCACTTACAATAGCATCTCCGCCAATGTAAATATCACCACTAACAAAAGTAGTATCAGTTGATTCATTTCCCAAATAAGAATCGCCATTAATCTCTAATTTTCCTGCTATAATTTGATCTCCACTAATAATTTCCGTATTAGTAATATATTCAGTTCCCTGAACATATAGATCTCCTTGTACAGTTAAATCATTTTGAAATGTAGAACTACCACCAATTGTTATTGCATTTGTTGTAGTATTCCCATTATCAGTTACTATTTGTAGATCTATTGATCCACTTGTTGTTTCAGTTAATGCTTTTATTTGACCCCAATTTGCTGCATCATCATTACTATCAGCATCAGCAACATTTACAATATTGTTACTATTCATATCAATATCGTAAGATCCAGCTGAATTACCTTGAGCTAAAACAGTTTCTAAATTCGGTGTTGATATAGCACCTGTTGCTGTTTCAACTAAAGTATACACTTGACCCCAAGCTGCAGCATCCGAACTATTTGCTGCATCAGCAAGGTTAGTAATGTTATTACTATTCATGTCAATATCAAAACTGCCTGCACTATTACCAAATCTTAATGTACTTTCTAAATCACCAGATGTCGCAAAAGTATTTGCTTGCTCATATTCATTTATAGTATTGAATATTTCAGCTGCTTCTGGGATTGGGATATCACTTGTACCATTATTAAGGACAAGTGTTCCTGCTAAAACTAATGACTTTAGATCATTCGACTTTGATATTTCTGATTGTGTGAATTCATCACTTATTGTTCTTTGTGCAGTATTTGCTATTGAAATACCTAAATCATAAATCCACTGTGTTGAACCAGAATTATTCTTTACAATAATTGTCATATCACCTGCCATGATTTACCTCCTTTTTAAATTCTCCACGCTATTTCTATCCATACTACAGGATAATCAACTCTGCCTGAAGTTACATTCATATATATCTTTAAATCATCATTCGCATTAAAATCTACATTTATATAATTATTAAATCCACCTTGTGTCCCTGAAATTACTAGAGATGCTAATGGTGTTCCATTTTTTCTTACTTCATAAGTTACATTTGAATTATTTCTTGAATTAGCTATTATTCTTAAAATAGTACCATTTCTTGGCATCTTTAACCCAGTTACAGAAGTAACTACTCCACCAATTTTTAAAAACTGAGATGATTGATTTTGCCCATCTCTACTAAAAACAAAATTTCTTCTCGATAAACTTATCCATTTAGTTCTTGTACTATCATAAACAAATAAATCACCTTGTGAATAAGTTATTCTTCCATCTTCAGAACCACTTGGAGTAGTTGTTGGTGTAAGAATAATATCTTTATTAAAAGTTATTGTTCCTTCTGCTGTATCATCACTTACTTTACTTAAATACTCACCAGAAGTACCATCAGTTTCGACGGGAAGTGCTAATCCTCTAATTTCTCCATGTTCTAAATCTAATACTTCGTGTTTATGCCATGTCATACTGAAACCCATCCGCTAACGCTTGTCAAATTATTATTAGTATATGACAAGGTTTTTTCCCAACTATTAGATCCAATTGTTTTTCTAATTTTTGTGAGATTATTTCCTGTCCAAGTATATATATATGAAGGATTGACAGTTGTAGCGGATAAAGGTTCTACTTCTTGAATTTTTACGTGTAAACTTCCATCGCTATCAACTGCTGCTCTTTGAGAATCTGTTGTACCATCTTTAATAGCGACAGCTTCAATATTAACTCCACTTAATTCTATTGTCGCTGATGTTGGTAATGGGTGACTTTCATTTATAAGATTGCCATTTTCATCAACAAGCGTAACTCTATCTGCATCAGCTGGTGTTTGCCAGCGACGTTGTATTATATCACCCGGATTTACATAAGGTTGTCCTGTTCCTGTTACACCCATTTAAGTTGCCTTTATTTAATAGATTTACCATTGCCGTTTTTAATTTCTACTATATAAAATAGAATTAAAGAACATACAAATACAGATATATTAATAAGCGTGCCAATTGAGCTATATACAAGATAAGTTACATATCTATCAACAGTACTAGCAAAAATACTCATAATATTTGTTGCTAAAACTGATAATGCAACAATCGCACCGGCTGATGAAAAATACCCTAAAAATTTAGCTAAATTCTTTTTGCTTTTCATTATTTCAGCTAATTTAAAAAAAGTGTATGTTAATCTTGATGCAATAAGAAAACTAATAAACATCATTATTGCAAATACTATAAAAACCATATTCATTATTATTCTCCTCTTCTATAATCCCTTATTGCATCTTGCAATGCTTGTAACATTCTCTCATTAACTCTTTCGCGCGCATGTCGATCTTCTTTTATATCTTCTCGTAATTCTTTAAGACTTGAAGTATTTTCTTGTATATATTTTACCGCTTCATTAGATAATTGAATAAACTTTTCTGTTATTTCTTTTTTTTCTCCATGATGTGATACTTCTTTTTTTTGATTATCTTTATAAAAAATCCAAGCAGCACCACCTAATGCCAGTATTGCAATCCCCGCAAGACCTTGATTAAGCAAAAATTCTACTATCTTTACCCACATAACTTATCCTCCTTATCTTTTATGACGCAGGAACTGTTATTGTTATTGGATTACCTTCTATATCAGTAGGATTTGTTGCGTCTACAATATTTTGAGCCTCTGAAAGAGTTTTTTCTTCACCACTTACTCCAGCTGCCCAAGTTAATATATTGCCTGAATTCTCTTCAGTAGATGATCTAACAAGCCATACATTACCAGGAAATCCTTCAAATTGAAGATTATCTTCTTCTTGATGATCATGTGTTATAAACCCTTGTCCATAACATTCAGCAACATAATATTTGTGTGTCATTGTTTACCCTCCAAAATTCTTAACTGTGGTTTACCTTCTGGTAAATTTTTAGATAAATCTATTCCAGTGCTTATTTTCATATAATTAATAATTTCTTGTTGTTCATTTGGAGTTAATGCTTTAAGAATCTCATCTTCAACTCCATTATCCTTTGCGACTTTTAATGTTGTTATCATTTGCCCCAATATATTATTAACCTCTCCGGTATTAGCATTGGGAGAATGTTTTAAATTAAGTCCCATTTTAAGAAATCTCTGACCATAACTTATAAGTTGATGATTATTAACATTGTGAGTATCAAAAGTATTATTATCAAGTTCTTTTTTAATTTTACTCCAAAGTTTTATTTCTCTCATTCTATCTTTGGCAGCTAATTCCATATTCTTTTTTGAAAATAATGCCTCATCTAAATCAATTTGTTTTTCTTCTTTTTCAAAATCATTTTTTGCTTGTTCAATTTCTTTCATTAATTTTTTTATTTTTATATTATTTCTTCTATATTCAAACGAAAGTGTTACTAAATTCTCAAAAAATACAGATTGCTCTCTAACTGATTGCCAGTATTTAGAAGCATTTGTTGGGAATTTAATATCATTAAGAACAGAAATTCTCATTTCAGTTTCTGTTCTCCACATTTGTTTCTTTTCAAATGTATCTTGCAATTCGCTTCTTAATTGTTCTAATTCTTTAAAGTCTTCTTTTGGTAAAAATTGACTTTCTTTAATTGTCTCTAAACTTTCTTCAGAATACATAGGTATAGAAATAGTATTGTTATTCATTTTACTTTACTCCTTTATTTATTCTGCTGTTGGAACTGTTACTGTAGAACTGCCACTATATTCTTCTGTAACATTTGTATTTCCAGAAGTACTTCCAACTGCATTTCCACCCATACTTAATCCTGCTAAGGTTGTTCCTGCCCCGCCTAAATATCTTCTTGCACTATTTAATGAACCAGTATTTGCCCAATTTGATCCATTGTATATTTCTGTACTTGAAAGAACTGTACTTCCAGAAAGACCTCCAAATACTAATGCATTACTACTATCTGCACCACATCCCGCTGTAGTATATCTTTTTTGACTTAAACTTCCTGCACTACTCCATGAAGCACCATCATAAGATTCACATAATACAGAAGCATCAATTGAAACATATCCTGCAATTGCTAAAGCATCTGTCTGTATACCTGCACTCGCAGGAGTCATTCTTGACCAAGATAAAGAACCACCTGTTGCCCAAGTTGATCCATTATATTCTTCAGAAGTAAGTCCTGCACCAGTTCCACCAAAAACTAATCCAGCTGTTTGAGTTCCTGCACCTGCGCCGCCATTTCTTGCAGTTATAGTATCTCCACCGCTTGACCATGATGCTCCATCGTACTCTTCACAAGAACTAAGAGAACCAGCATTTTGTCCGCCAATACAAAGTCCAGCATTTTGAGTACCAGCTCCGCTTGGAGAACCTCTACCAGTTACTAAATCTCCACCGCTTGCCCATGAACTTCCATCATATTCTTCTGTTTCATCTCTATAATATGGAGCTTCTGCAGTTTGACCTCCAAAACAAAGTCCAACATCTTGCAATCCTGCACCCGCTAATCCTGGACGTGCAGTTATTAAATTACCACCAGAGCTCCATCCACCAGAAGTAATAAATACTTTTAATGCTTCAGTATCTGTTTCATAAAAAATTATTCCTTCATTACCGGTAATTGTAAAATCCCCACTTGATGCTGAAGTTGTCATATGTATATATTTAAAATTATCATTGTTTTGATAACTCATATTAATTTAATTCCTTTATTAATGGTGTTCCATTATTATCGTCAACAAATGCTTTTAATTTAGCAGTGTCTGTTTCATACCACATATATCCTAAAAATGCTCCTGAAACTTCTTCACCAGTTGTTGGTGCAGTTGTTGATGTTATAATTGGAACTTTAAATGCTGAAGAATTTTGTATTATCATTGTATATACCTCTCTACAGCCCCAGTAATTTCTTCTGTAGAACTTAAATAAGTATCAAATAACCATCCGCCACCAAAAGTTAATCCTGCAGAAGTAACTCCTCCAGGTCCAGCTGCTCTTCTTGCAGTATTTAAACTTTGCATAATAGACCAAGAAGTCCCGTTATATCTCTCACAACTAGAACTTGGACTTCCAGTATCTCCACCTGCAGAAATTGCGTCACCCTGTACCCCGAAAGTTGCAAGCATTCCATATCCCGTGTTCATTGTTCCACCATTTGACCATGACGAACCATTATATTCTTCTGAAACAGGTTTATAAGAACCATCATATCCACCAGCACAAAGTGCTGAATTTTGTGTTCCACATCCTGAAGTACTATTTCTTGAATCTAATAAATTTCCTCCAGATGACCATGACGCACCATTGTATTCTTCAGTAGTTGCTAAATGCCCGCCATTATTACCACCAAATGTTAATGCTTCATTTTGAGTCCCACAACCACCCATTCCTTGTCTGGCAGTACTAAGAGCACCACCTCCAGACCAAGACGCTCCATCATATTCTTCTGTTACGGCAGTATAAACACCTACATCAGTACTTCCACCTGCACATAACCCAGCATTTTGAGTACCTGCCTCACCAACAAAATATTTCGCCGTAGATAAATCATTACTGTTTGTCCAGGATGCTCCATTATATTCTTCAGTTTTAGCAGAAAAAGCACTAATACCAGTACCTCCACCAAAAGATAATGTTTCATTTAAAGTCCCTGCACCACCAATTCCAGCCCCTCTAGCATTATTTAAATTTCCTCCGCTAGTCCAACCAGCAGCACCACCAACAATAACAAATTTTATTTTATGAGTATCTGTCTCATAATACATTTGTCCTGTAGCAGATATTGTAGAAGATTTAGCTGATGAAGATATTTGTAAAACATCTCCACTACGTTTTATCGCCATAATTAATTTACCTCTAAAGTACCAACTGAATTTCTAATAGCAAATGTAGTATTTGCAGTAATACAAATTATTTCACAACCATCATATTGATTTGTTGATTGAACATATCCACTTGTTCCTGATGTTGTACTTACATTAATGAAATGTATTTGTTGTCCAGAATTTTGTGCTATTTTCCAACCACCAGCGCCTTTACCAATAGAAGCAACAATACTTCCAACTGCACAAGTTGAAGGTAATGTTAAAGTTACTCTTGATGCATTATTTGCTATATAACCATTTCCTACTGACATCCCTTGAGAAGTTCCTGTAACTTCATTCCAAGTTATTCCTTTTGGGACATTATCATATACCCATTGATCTCTTACATCTATATAAGAAGCGAGATTCCCTGAAGCTGTATCTGTATAAGCTTGTGCTTGCCCCAAAGCATTCCCTGAAGTTGCTTCAGATTGTGTTAATACATAATCAATATTTACGCCATCTCCACTATTTGTCGGTGTTGCGACATTTGTTATCTTTTGGCTGTTCATATCAATTGTATAGGATCCAGCTGAATTACCAATAGCTAATGTTTGAGAGAGATTTTCTCCCCCTCCTCCGCCGCCACCAGAAGAAGCAGTTGTCATTGAAGTTCCATCTGCAAAAATTATTTCATCTACAGCATATAAAGCACTCTGCATTACAGAATCGCCTTCAACAACTAATCCTGTTCCTGGATTTGTTAGCGTAAGAGTTTGGGATGGGTCAAACGCTTCTCCCCCAACACCGCCAACGGGTACATTTATAAGACCTCCATCTCCTCTAACCATCATAATTCTCCTTTTTTATTTTATTCAATTGGTGGAGTAGTTGTACTTCCAGTATATGGTCCATCAATATGAATTCTTCCTTCTGAACCATCCCCACCTACCGAACTAGCCCAGTCAGTTAATCCAATTCCACCTGTAGAAGTAATTTTATTTGTTCCTAACTTACCGTTTAATGTTTTTATATAAACTGTTCCACCTGAACCGCCACCAGCATGTCCATTTACTGCATTTTGTCCATTTACACTAATTGTTCCACTCTCTGTATTAAAATTAACTGCATATATTCTTAATGCGCCTCCACCATTTCCTGGTATACCACTTGAAGGACCCGCAGTTTGTGGTGTTTTTGCTAATCCATCTGAACCATCTTCACCAACACTTCTATGACCCGCTCCAGCTCCGCCACCACCATACCAAGAATCATCATAAACGGCACCTCCACCAGCGGAAGCACCTGAACCAAATAAATTTTCCCATGGTTTTTTAGGAATATTAGTAGATCCATAAATTGGTCCACCAGTTCCTCCATATGGCGGAGGGTTACTTCCACCTCTACCATTTATACCGCCACCTGGACCTCTTCCGTTCTCGCTATCTCCCCATGTCCAAGGAGCGCCTATCCATCCTTTTGCTGCTAAATCTATTGCTCCACTATTTGTACAAGTTCCAGTACAACAAAACCAAGCTACTCCATTATTTAAATCTGTCCCTTCTCCTAAAGCATCAATTGTTAAAGTTGCACCATTATTTATAGTAAAATTAGTAAAATTGGGAACATTACGACAATTACCAAATGTTTTATTTCTATATGGTAAATAAGAATCTGTTCCGTGATTTAATCCTTTATCTGTACCTCTCCAAGTAGTAACTCCAGATACATCATCATCTTCATAAATACTTTTTAAAGTTACCGATCCAGACCCTAAAATAACTTCTCCATCACTTCCATTACCAAATGGAGGATAATATTACCCTAAAAATGCTCCTAAATTATAATAGGCTGTCATGACATATCCTGCATATAAGCACCATAATAAGTACTATTTGCATAAATAAAATTCAGAACATCAACACTTCCTTGAGTTGTTGTTGGTACATATGTTTCTCCACCAGGCCATTTAATTGCTTGAACAAAATTAAGATTATTCCCAGATGTTCCTTGAGTTACAGTAAGTACATAACTTGCACCATTAAATGCATGTATTAAATTACCTGTAGCATTATCAGTTAAAGAAATTGTATGAACATTTCCATCATTCCAATTAAGATCAAATGCTCCACTAACATCTCCATGATCTACAGATGGTGAATAAATTTGTCCTTGTACTTCAACATTCCCAGAAGCACTAGAAGCATAAGAAGTAATTCCAATTGCAACATCAAGTTCGGTTGTACCCCTACTTACACCAATATAAGCAACAACTCCAGATGGAGATGCAGTTTCAACAAATTCACCAGCATTTTCTTGCGATAAATATATTTCATTACTATCAGGTAATCCAGTGAGTCCAGTAATTTCTCCATATCTAATAAATTGTCCTGTTGCTCCTGAACTTCCGCCTAAAATACATACAGATAATGAAGATATTTTTCCGCTAACACCTTGTGCAAGATACCACTTACCGTCTAAACTATTTTGATAAACAGGTTGTCCTTTTGCTACAGTTTCACCAAGTTCACCTTCAGTAACCCCAGTCCCTGTACCACCAGATCCACCACTAATAGATCCGCCAATAACTCCAATAACAACATCCATTGTATCAGGGCCGCGTGTAATACCTGTATATATTTTAATTCCACAAGCTGGAACTGTATCAGTTAAAACCCCAGGTGAATCTTGAGAAAGATATAATTCTTTATTTGATGGATAATTATCTAATCCAGTAACTTCTGCATATCTCACAAGACTTGCAGTTGCTCCAGATCCGCCACCAACTTTTACTATAGATAATGATGATACCATATTTTCAACAGCTTGAGCAAGATACCATTTTCCGTCAGATTCTTGTTGATATACTGGTTGACCAGCACTAGCTGCTTCTCCAAGAGTTCCTGTTAATATTCCAGTTCCAGTACCTCCACCGCCAGTACTATTAATAGTATATGATGTTAATCCAATTGCAACATCTATTTTATCGTTTTCTTTACCTACTCCAATAAATGATATAATACCAGTTTCAGGAACTACATCAATTAATTCTCCTGGAGTATCTTGTGAAACATATAATTCTTTACCAGAAGTAACTGATGTTGCAGAAGTAATTTCACCATATCTCATAAATGTTCCAGTATCATCAGCATTTCCACCGGCTTGACAAATAGATAAACTTGTTAATTTTCCATCAATAGCTTGAGCTAAATACCATTTACTATCAGATTCTGCTTGATATGCAGGTTGCCCAATATCTATTGTTTCACCTAATACTCCAGTAATAAGTGAGGCTCCTCCACCTCCACCTTGTCCTGAAGTTGCCGCAACAAGAGTATCTACATAATTTTTAGTTGTTGCATCTGAATTATCATTTGGTTCTCCTAAACTTGCAATCTTATTACTATTCATGTTCAAATCATCACCAATTTTTAATGGACTTGATCCATGAACTATTCCACCAACATATAAGTCTCCAGATACAAAAGTTGTATCAGTTAATTCATTTCCTAAATATGAGTTTCCTTTAACCCATAATTCATCACCAATTATTTGATCCCCAGAAATAATCTCAGTATTAGTAATGTATTCCGTACCATTTACATATAAATCACCTTCAATAGTTAAATCACTTTGAAAAATTGAATTGTCTGCAATATTTAATGCTGAAGCAGATATTGTTCCAGCAGCAGCTAAATCTCCTGACACATAAACAGTATCTGTAGAATCACTTCCTAAATATGTATTACCAGAAACATATAAAGAACCAGTAATAACTTGATCTCCAGTTAAAACTTCTGTTTCTGTTACATATTCTGTACCTTCTACATAAAGATCCCCATGTATTACAACATCATTTCCAAATTCAGCATTACCAGAAGTAGAAATTGTATTTACAGAAGTATTTCCCCAAATAATAGCATCATTATAAGATTGTAAATAATCTGCACTAAAAAGTCCTCCAATATAAAGAGGAGCATTTAATTCAAATCTTCCTTCTGCAGAATTATATCTTAAGTAATATGTCCAACCACCAGCACGTCCCAAATAAATAGCTCCATTTGATACTGGAATACCAGTATTTTCAGCAATATAAAGATTACCAGATATTTGAGTTAAATCAGAAGCATCATTTCCTAAATATGAATTTCCAGTTATATTAAGAGTATCTCCACCTAAATTACTAACAATTAGATCTCCAGAAACAGTTAAACTATGAACTGTATAATCATCTGTATTATCTAATATTCTATTATCAACAACATTATCACCTAATAACCCACCAGACCCAGTAATTCCACTATGGGTATGTTCTGGTAATCCACTAGCACCAACTCTTACAAATATTGAATATATTCCAGAAGTGCCAGCTGAAATAGTTGTATTAGCTTTTCCTAAAAATACTTGAGTATCAGCAAGAGCTTTAGTTGCATATCCAGGAGTAGAAGCAGTTGTTAACCAATCCCCAGGACTAATGTCCCCAGTTTCAGCAGTAACATAAGTTCCAACATTACCCAATGTCGCAATAGGTGTTAATAATCCAGCTGCAGTCGCTTCAGTTACAACTCCAATAACTTCTTCATTATATAAAGCTCCACTAACAGTTATAGATTGTGCTTGAGTTTTATCTGCAACAACAACTTCCCCGATATTTAATGTTCTTCCAGAATTATTATAAAATCTATCTACATTATTACCATATATATCATGAGATGTATCTAATCTTGCAGCTACATTTGATGTAGCACCTTTTGGGCCAAGTCCAAGTTCATATTCAATCGCTTCTACTACATCTTGTAATTTATTTACATGATCAGCAAAAATACGATTGACATTATCAACTTTTGTTGACCATGTATCGTAATCACTTGGATATATGTTTAGGCCTGTCATTCTTATTCTCCTTTAATGTTATTAACAAAATTAATCACTAGGTGTATGACATTCTGGACAATCCAGATATATAATTATTACATGTCTTTTCCCGTTAACTTCTTTATATCCTAATAAATCATAATTATTATTAACCGTTTTTAATATAATTTCTAATTCTTCTTTTTCTTCAATAGTCAATGGATTTTGTAAAAATTCTTCTTTAGTCCCGCTTGTTGCAGAAGTTAAAGTTAATTCATTATTATTTATTTTATCTGTTAAATTATATTTATATATTATAGTATTTCCCATAAATTTCCTTTTATTCTATTGGGTTAAAACTTGTTGAACCCGTATATCCACCTTCTATGTGAACTCTTCCTTCACTACCATAACCACCAGCATTTGAATAACGTGTAGGACTTAAATTCCAACATCCTCCACCAGTCCCACCCCTTGCTCTAATTTTATCTGTACCTATATTTGCACCTAAAACTGTTTCAATATAAATTGAACCTCCACTACCTCCTCCACCAGCTCCACCCGAAGCATAATCACCCTGTAATTGACCTGTTCCGCTTCCACCAAAAGTTCCATCACTTGTTATTAATCCTGTGGAATCATCAATTATTAAAGAAGCTGCATATAATCTAACTGCTCCTCCGCCAGCACCGCCATGAGAACCCCAAAAACAATCCGTTGAAGTATTTGTACCCGAACTTGTGTATCCTTCACGTCCTGTACTTCTAAAACCACCGCCACCACCGTGCCCAGAATAATGTCCACCACCGCCACCAAATGGGAATCCTCCACAAAATCCAGCGTGTGTAGCTCCGCCACTTCCACCAGATGAACCATATATATTTTCCCAAGTAATTGTACTTATTTGAGTATCTCCATATGACGCGCCAGCAGTTCCTCCTGTTGGACCACCATAACCAGGACCTCCACTAAAACCTCCTCCACCATAACCAACTCCAGCTCCAGTAAGCCCTTGCTGTTGATAACAAGGAGAAGATGCTCCAGCAACTGCTAATTGATCAACATTAATTGTTCCTGCAATATAAATTTGTTGTATAGCAGCAATCCATATTACACCTTTTCGATTATCTGTACCATTCCATGATGAAGCTATTAAAGAAGCACCAGAGTTTATAGTGAAATTAAGACAGTTAGGAATATTTAATCCTCTATTTTCAAATTGATTTGCTTGAGGATTATATGCATTTTCACCTGTTGGATTTCCATTTGAATAATTTAATCCTTTATTAGAACCGCGATGAGTTATAACACCAGTAACATTATCATTATTATAAATATCAGCAATATTTACATTTGTTCCAGTGACAATAATATTCCCATCTCTACCTTCACTATATTGAGGAGGTAAAGATGAACCTCCAGAATAATATATATTCCCCATTATATTTTCCTTACCTTAACTCCAATTTTTAAATCTTGTCCAGAAACTATTGAACCAGTTTGTATAATTGAAATTCCAAGAGCATCATTCAAAACTACTGAATCCCCAGAAACAAAATCTGTTTTTGTCGTAACTGCATTTGTAATATCTGGAAAAGTATATAAATCCCCTATTTCATTTAATCTATCATTATTTATAGTAACATCAACAATTAAATTATTCCCAGAAGCTGCTACATCAGTCTTTGCTGAAGTTGAAATTACTGTTCCTGGGCTTGCTATAAATTGTTGTTGAATATTTTCTTGTACATATGGATATTTTATATAAAAATTATATGTATCTATATCATCATATTTTGCTGTTATTTTTGAAGACCCATCATTAAAAACAATATTACTATTAACAATCATTCCTGTATTGGGATTTGTAAGTGTTGCAACTCCATCAAGGTATGTAATCCCTTCATAAGGTTGTAATCTTAAATTTTTTCCCGTACCAGATTGAAATATTAGATCTTGATTTTTTATACCAATAAATCCAAGAGCATCACCAGAAGAAGAATCTGTTGATGATTTAATTGCTATTGTATTATCAAATACCCCCGAAGTTCCAACAGTTAAAGTTTCTCCACCAGTTGATTGCCCCAATATTATATCAATATAAGCAGATTTCCATCTTTTTGTTGAAGATCCAATATTATATTGTGAAGTTACAGCTGGTCGTAATGTCCCATGAATTTCTGTAATATCTGTTGATTGATCACCTAAATATGAATTACCATGTACATTAAGATTTGTTGTAATTGTTTCAGATGCTTGAATTGCTTGTCCACCTTTTACTGTTATATTTCCATCACACCATATATTACCATCTTCATCTATTGTTACACCGGCATCTGGGCCAGGTCCACTACCAGAATATCCATAAGTTATTCCATCAGAATGTTGTCCAACATTTATTTGTTTAAAATCAAAAGTATCTTCATGGAAAATTTTTGTATTTGAAATTGATCCAGAGGGTATATCAGATGAAGTCAACACTGTAGCTTTTAATGTCCCGTTATCATTAATAAAACGATCCAATCTAGATGCAAGTGTCCACCCAGAAGGTTGATTCCTTCCAGCAACATTAGTTCCAAGTTCCTCTTGGATTGCCATTATAGCATCTTGTAAATCATTTACATCTTGCGCTCTTGCATCACTTATATTGTCTTGCTTATCTGTATAACTGTCATAGTTGTCAGGATAACGTGTTGACATTATTCATTCTCCTTATATTGTATTTGCATATACAACTGTACGGGCGTCTTCGATATACCCCTCGTCAAGACTTCCCGTATCATAGTTATAAATTTTATTTGTATTATCTCTCAAATGAATCCATGCGAGAGGAATTACATCATCAGGAACTGCGGGTTTTACTCCACCAGCTATATTATATGTTCCTTGCAATTGTTCAATTTGATATGAATCAACGCTTCTTGTATCTTTTGTATCTTGATAAATATTTCTATTATAATCAATTAAATCAATAGTAAATGGATATGCATCTGTCGTAATTCTTTTAATATAAAGTAGATCAATTCTTGTAATAATTAATCCACCACCAGATGTTGGAGGAGGGTTCGTAATTACAAAATCTTCTGTTGATGTTACTTCAAGGCGTTTATAACTATCATAAGCAACTCCACCAGAAATTTCAACAGTTAAAGATGGAATAGAAGTTGAAGAAACTTTCAATGAATTAGATCCATATGCAGTACTTCCAAGTATAAATTGTGTTTTATTTGTATGAAAGTCTCTTATATGCTGCACCATAAAAGCTTCTGTATCTAAATATATTTGTTCCATGTCTTCTGCAGCAACATGCATTTGATCATAAAATTTAGTCTTATCCATTGTTTTCCTCCAACTTAGTAATATGAACCACCATAATATACTTGTGCGTATATCGATTCTGGTCTTCCATAAATTGCGCCAGCTGTAATCAATATTGCTTTTGTTTTTACGCCAGCAGCTTTTGCAATATTAAGAAGTTCCCCTACTGTCCCAGCAACTTCATTTATTAATTCTCCCCATCTTTTTTGTCTATATTTAAAAGTTCCCCATTTAATAAAGCTAGAAGACATTTGTAATTCAAGTGTAAATCTCAAATCATCTTCTCCGGTTTTTACAAATTTTTCAAAATCAAGTCTTTGATAATCTGTAATTGAATATCGATGATAATTAACAATTAATCCAGTTTTACTTGGTAATTCTGTATTTAAATAAATAGTTCTTCCATCAAAAGTATTATCTGTAGCGTAGTTTATTCCTTCATGATCTGGATCTGTAGCTAACCATACACCAATTACTTTTGCAATATCGTGATTTACTTGTACTTGTGTTGTGCTAGTTGCATTTTGAAATTCATCACTAACTAAATTATCAGTTCTATTTTCTTCTTTTAATGTTATTCGTTTATTTCCATCTACTACTGATATCCAACTATAAACAATTCCAGTTTCTATATCATTATACATAGAATATACCTGATATCCTGGAAGCATATTTGTCTGTATACTTATTTCTGATGGTATTGATTCGATTTCCCCATAATTATTCGATACTAAACGATGATGTATTATTGTGTCATCACCAAGATATCCATGGGGGACCCAATCAATGTCATCTCCAGATGGACTTGTATTTGGAGTATATGTGATTCGTAATATAGTTCCAGCTGACACAGGAGTTGTCAGGGTGAGTTCGGCTCCTGAGGCATTATTAGTCCATGTGCTACCAGAAGTATAATTAGTACCAGTGCGCGCTGTGTCTGCTGCTAACCATCCTTCAGGCATTGTACGTGTTAATATTCCGCTTGATGTCTGAGTAACTGTATCAGTTAATGCTGGTAAATATTCAGTAACTGGTTGTGGCCATGGATTACCACCAAGCCACCATCTATCTAATATATATTCTTCAACTCTAATATCGCTTTCGCTATATTGTTGAGTTAATTCTTTAAGATTTGGTTTTGTTACATATGGTCTATCATATGAAGCTAAAATTCTTTGTCTATAGGTTGCATCATTTTCACCAATAATTCTTTGTACATCTAATGTATATCCATGAAGATCTAAATCTGCAGATGTTGCTTGATTAATCGAGGATGCTTCACTCATATTATCAATTTGAGTTTGAGCATCATCTACACTACTAGCAATAGCCGTCATAACTTTATAATTTGTTGATGACGTTACTTTAGAAAAAACACTTGAAAGACTTGAAAGTAATAATTCCCGAAAAATATTAAGTGACATAAACTATTCCCTTTTTCTTGTTATCTTTAATTCTTATCTCTCTTTTAATTTTTCTAAAAATTTCTAAAGACATTCAATTACCTCGGTGAGATTGTTATTGTTCTAAGTCTTGGAACTTCATTATCTCCAACTGTTGTATCTCCAGTTGTAATTCCATTTACACTTAGAGTTTCTAAATCAATATTTGCTACCCCTTCAACTCCCATAATAATCTCAATTAATTCGGCTCTTAAAATATCTTGACCAGTTGTATGAGATGACAACCATTGTTTTACATCAGTTTCTATATTAGCTGAAACTGTTGTTTGATCATATCCAGTATCAATATATGCTATTACAAATATTGAAATATCTTTTACAGTTGGAGCTGTTACATTAACAGCAATTCCAGCCGCTCTAATTCCAGTAGCACTAGTTGATTCTACTCCATTAACAGTCCCATCAATTGCATCTTTAACAGCTCTAATAACATCAGTTGTTGCACCACCAGATTCATCATCAATAAAAATAGTTACATATCCATTTGGTGGATCATATTCAACAACATTTGCATTTTGTACTCCATCAATTGAAAGTGCTGAAGCTTTTAATGAACTTTTAATTGATTTTGAAAGTGAAGACAAATAAAGGGGAACCCTTGCCCTTAAATCTTCATCAGACTCAGCATCAGTTCCCCCACTTGTTGCTTCATAATTAGTTACTTCTTCAACTCCAGATGGTTTTTGTGGAATATTTATAATAGTTCCAGCAGATACGTTTCCAAAAGCACCAGCACCAATTGCTTCAATTGGAGCATCTACTGAAAGTGGTGTATATGTAACAAAGAAATTTGTATTTGTATCTGGTTTTACACCAACAGTTAACCATTCTATTTTTGCTTGAGTTGAATCAGTTGTATTTAATTGATAATCGACATTCTTTACAAAAGTATATCCAGAAAATCCACCAACAGTTCCAATTATTTCATCTATGTCATAAACTTTTCTTACACTAAAATCATATATTTGTTGTGTTGAATAATATGTATATGCTTCTTCAGTAATATCTGGTTGAATAACTTTTTCAATTGTTGTTTGAAATTCTATACCTTGTAATAAATTTGTTGTAATTGTTTTAACACGAGTTCCTGCTGGTATAATAATATCTCCACCAGTAGGAGTTGATCTGAAAAATGTAACAGTTCCAGACCCACGAGTAGCAATTCTTCTTGTTATATTAAAATCTAAAACTCTATCATCTAAATCATCTTCAGTAGCTGTTGCAACAAAACTAGCATCGTAAACATTTTGTAAACTTCCATATAAACTAGAAAGTCCATTACTAAAAGCATATAAAATAGTATTAAGTATACTTCCTTTATTAAAATCAGTTAAAGTAGAACTTATCGTTCTAATGTATGCTCTTAGATTTTGAAATATCTTATTTTGTGTTCTAAATTCGACAGCCACAATTAGCTCCTTCTTATTTTATCTGTAGTAGAATAATCTACAAAAAATGAAGTGTTAGGCTCAGCTGATGCTCCAAGAGTCATTACATTTGTAACATATGTTGCACCAGAAGCATAATCAGTACCAGTCTGTGTTGTATCGCTTACTAAATAGGCACTAGTTAAATCATATATATTATATTCAAGATTTAATGTTAAACCATCATTCGTGGTTACTCTTTCATTATCTATTTGTGTAACTTGAATATTCGTTCTTGTTATATTTAATGTTTCATAATCGATAATAACATCAGTATAAGCACCTGGAAGAGGAGTACCTAAAGTTATTTTATTATCTTCAACATATCCCCCAGTATAATAATTTGTTCCTTCGCGATTTATATCGGTAGATAAATAAACACCTTGAACATTATAAATTGAATATTGTGTATATACTATTAGTTGTGTAGAACTTATTTGTGCTTCCCCAGTTATCGTAGTTGATTCTACAGCAAATACAGCAAATGGATAAATTAAATTAATTTCTACCGTTGCTGTTGATTCAATAGGTTTTACTCTCGCATATATATTTATTTCTGTTGGATTTGTAGTGCTTTGAGTTACATCTAATTGTTCTATTTTTTCAATTCTTGGTTCCGCGTTTAATACTCGACTGATTTCTGTTCTTAATCTTGAACGTTGTAAAGCGGTATTTTTTGTCCCAATAATACTAGAAAGATTTATTCCATAATCTGGATCATAATAAAGACTTCCTTGCTCAGTCATTAAAGCATATTTAATAGATTGTGCAAGATTTTCTAAAGAAGAAATTGTTTGCATATCTCCAGAATACCCAGAAATAAGATCACCATCTTCTAAATATAAATCAGTACCATAAATCCTTGGATCAGCTGCCATTATCTTCCTCTATCCTTTGTAGAATCTAATACAACAAAATCAAATTGAAATGATACTAAACTCTGTCTCTCAACTGATTGAGAATATCTTCTCGATTTAAATGTAACTTTATATTCTTGTTCTCTATATAAATCTCTAAAGATCATATAATCTCCGCGGTTTGCTCTTATTGGATTATTATTCCATAGAAAAAATCTTTCAGTTGCTTCTAAAAATGGAGAAAATATATCATCATATGATTCGCTATTTTTTATTAAAACATTAGTTTCATAACCATTTGGTAATTCAATTACTCCTGCTAATGTTATTGTTTCTGGACCTTTCCACCATGTATCTACATAAAAATTATTTTGAACAGTATCATTAGTAACTTTTCCTCTTGTTTGTTGTATTGATTTTCTAGAATCTCCACCAAAATCAAATCTTTCTACGCCAAATCCAAAATCTCTTCTTGCAATATCATGAAAATCTAACATCCAAATATCATATGTAGGAGTTGTTGTAGTATCTTCTTCGTCTTTCCATGGAAAATTTATATGTAATCCAAAAACATCAATATTTAATCCATTTATATCTGTTTGAATTGGATGTGGTAATTCTCTATCACCAGGTTTATATTCCCAATCTTTATAATATCTAATTACTACATATGGAACATTTGCTGGCGGATAAGAAGGTAAATTCAATGCTGATTGATCTAATATTACAACTTTATATTTATTATCTCCAGGCTCAGAAATATATTCATAATTTCTAAGTGTTTTAGCTACTCTTCCCTTTTCAAATCTTTCCACATAATGATTATAATAATCAGGAGATCCCGGAACCCATATTGGAGTTTCTCCGCCTTGAGCTTGATATACCCATACAACTCCACCAAAATCAATAGGTGCTGCTGCTACTTCGTTAGCTGTAAGAAGATGGACTCTATCATCATCTGGTGCCAATACTGAATTTCCTAAAGATTTATGTCTTACAACAGCCCATCCAGTTCTTGGTGGTTTTGCCCATTCTATAGCGGTCTTTGAATCCATTTTTGGGCTTCCTTTTTTTGAACGACTAGATGCCCAATCCATTGTTGCTGAATTCAAATCTAAAGTTTTTATTTTTTTTATTTCCGTTGGTTGTTTACCAAATAATTGAAGACTTGGTAATCCATATTTTCTTGTAACATTATTTAATGGTTGGGTTGCAGTATTTATAAATTTAGTTTTTACATTTTCAAATAATCCATTAATGATATCAGTTTCATTAGTACTAACTTCATCATTAGCTTGTTCTTCTGAAATATCTTTTTTTTCCCAATATTCTAAAATGAACATTGGTGGTTTATTTTTTTCTGATAGGAGTTGTGCCATTATAAATACCTCTGATAATCTCGAAGTTCAGACCCTATTTTTACAATCTCTACTCCAGTGTCACTAATTGAATTTTGAATTCCAAACTGTTGTGTTTCACTTGAATCAAATTTTTCTCTCCATAATTTCTTTTGAGATATTACATAATTTGTATCTCCCTCATCTACAATTTGTGCTGCATCTGCAATATTTTCTGGAAGTTCTACCCAAGTAGTAATATTTGATTGTCTATTTGTTAATGTATTCGTGAAACGAGTATCAATCCATGTTGCTCTACCAGTTGGAGGAATTGTATCCCATCCATCATCGGGGCCATAATTTCGTTGTGAATCTATTATATTAATATTGTATATATTCCAAGTACTTTCTAATATACTTAATTGAGTTGGTGTATATGCTGCTTTATAAATTTCTATTTCATTTATCCATACATTATCAGATAACGCTCTTGATATTGTAATCCCAATTATTTTTTTCTTTGCTAAATATATTTTTTCTTGGCCATTTTCATCTTCTTCTGCTATTCCAAAATCATCTGTAAATTTTTGAATTGCATCTATATCTATCCATTCATTAGCAACTTCTTTAGGCTCTCTTAATAATTCAATTCCAGAAGTTCCATAATCATCCATTAATTTAACACTTTCAATTATTTCTAGACCTAATTCTGGAGTTGCATTAATTCTAATTTTAGTTATATATTGTAAAGAATCTAATGTAATAAAAATAGTAATTGGATTAATTGCATTAGATTGAAAAGCGTTATCTATACCAATTTGATCATCAATTGCTTTTTCAAGAATTCTTTCACCATATTGAAAATTTTCTCCCGATACTGCAGTGCTAATTGTTAATGTATCTAAACTAATTTTTTCTTCTTGTTGCAACCCTTGAATAGCCATTGAAGCCAATTCTTTTTTATTATATTCAATTTCTTCAATTATTCCAGCAGCAAATTCAGTTGAATGGCCACCCGTATAATACCAGGTAAAGTTACCACCGCCTTGGTCCTGCCACGTCCAACTGCCCTTATTATCATATTCATCTTGATACAGATCATATTCAGTAGGGTAAGAGACAGTTAAATCAAAACCTTGATAATAAAAGGTGGCCATTTTGTTGTTTATGACGAACTCATTATATTTATCTATTTTAGTTTGTTCTAAATTGTCTATTGAAGCAATTAATTCATCATATTCTTCTTCTTTAGAAACGGCAGCCCCAGCCATTGCTCCAAGTTCCCCAGCATCATATTGATAATTCACATTTATTTTACCAGTTAATCCGCCAACTCTTATTAATTGATTTCCAATTCCATCAATAGTCCCAGTTGCTGGATCATTTACTGTTGTTACTGGATAATTAGTTACTTCTACATAATTATTTGGTGTTCCAGTTGGATTATAAATAGTTATTTCTGCTGCTTGAGAATATGGTTCATCTCCGCCCTCATAATTAAATTTAACAAGAGCAGATTCTGTCGCACTTCCAACAACTATTTCTAATTCACCATCCCCATCAATATCTTCTAATGTATATGGTATTTCGACTCCAGATTGTTTTACATAAACAACTGATATCGGTGGAAATATTGTTTTTATATAATTTTTAAATGTTCCACCAATATAATCAGTAATTGTATCTAAAGCTTCTTGTGTATTTTGTATATCTACAGTAAAAGTTGGCATATTATTTTAACTCTCCTTGAATACCCTGTGCTCCACTTAATGGTCCTGCAAATACTGAAACTCCACCATTAACTTGTATATTTTGAATTTGTGTTCCAATTAACCATTGATTATACATATCCATAATCCCTTGTGTTATTGCATCAACAAATTGTTGTAAATGTTTTGTTATATTACCAGATTCGTCTAATTTAACCTGACTTTTTAAATCTAAAGTAATATTTTGTTTTAAAACTTTTTGTTGAATCTTTGTAGATAAATTACCTTCTAATATTGGTAATTGCCCAGTTCCATTTGAATATGTTCCAATTGGCGATAATGGTGGTGATTGACATGTACATGTTCCACCGCTTACTATAATATTATTTATAACTAATAGATCTAACCATTGATTATATGTATTAGCAAATCCACTTGATGCCGCAATTGCTAAACTCTTTAATCCGCCAGTTAATTCAACAATATTTTTTCCTGGAAAATAACTTAATATTTCAGATTCGATTTGTTTTGCTTTTATTTTTAATTGAATACACCCAGTTAATGCTATTCCAGTTGCTGGTAATGCCAATGGACCAAGTGGTGTACATGTTCCACCATTTACTATAATATTATTTATTTTTGCATTATCTTGCCATTCACCATGTACAGTTGCAATACCGTTTGCAATTGCTGTTAATACTTCATTAGTTGCTTTAGTTATATTACCATCTTGTAAAGTAACTCTATTTTTAGTTTGTAAAGCACTCTTTATAAAATTTTTTAATTTTGATGATGTCCATTTCATTTTAACCAGCTTTTATATTTGGTAATCCTTCAAAAGGTTCTCCAGTATATCTACAAAATGGAATTGTTTGTTTAGTTTGAACACCTTGTGCTTTACTTTCATCACCTAAAGTAACTGTTTTGCCAATAACTTTTACATCTTTTTCTGTAGTTATTTCAATATTACCTTCTTGATCTATTTTAAATATTGTACCAGTATTATGTGTTATACTGCATTCACATTTATCAACTTCTGGTTCTGTAAATTCTAATTCTGTTCCAGACTTATGATGTATTTTTACTTCAGATCTTATTTGTGTCGATGATGGATCTTGTTCTTTCTCAAGATTTCTCATTCTTATCCAAGAATCTGATTGATGATGAATTACATAATCATCAAAAACTTCACCTTCATCAGATGGTTTATTAAATAATGGATTTCTAACCACTCCAAAACATATAGCAAAATCAGGATATCCTTCTAAAAATCCACAAACAACCCAATCCCCAACTGATGGTAACCAAACAAATCCAGAATTAACATTTGATCCAGTTCCAGCTGTTGGAATTAATACTCTTACTCCTTGTAATGGCATCCTATGAGCGGCAGGTTTTACATCAATTGTATATGCTTCATGAACTACTTCAATTTCTGTATCTGTACCTAAAGCTTGTTTGCCTACAACTCTTTTTGGGTAGACATTAGTAACTTCAGCTAAAAATAATTTAGTATCTTCAAACATTTATATCTCCAATTAAAATCCAGGAACAGCTTTGTCCTGTATTGATTCATAATCTTCGGTTTCTATAGATGGCTTTGCAAGGGGTGGGCGTTGTTTATTTTTTGGATCTGTTTTTGTTTTTTCACTATTAGCTTCCATATCTTGGCTCGTTGTAGATCCTTCAATTTCTCCACGAGTAAAAGCTAATTGAGTTATCCATCCCTCTCCCCACACAAATTGATGTTTTACTGAATGAATATATAAATGAAAATCTCTTATTACATTAGTTTTATCTTTAGCAAATCTCTTAATTACACATTTTTGGCCAATTTTATATTTTGAATCACCTTTAACCGTAATTGACCCTTTCCACCAATAATTTGCATACTTTTGAAATAATGACCAAGCAGACCAATAAAATTTACTAAAATCATCTGAATAAAGATCATTAATTGATTCAGGTCTTACACCAAATCTTTTCCAGAAATTTAGAATATCTTCTTTTGTTACTAATGGATATTCATCTAAATGATTCGCTTGTTTTTCTCGTATATCTTGTAAAGTATCTGCAAGTTGTTGTTTTTCTTTTTGAACATTAACTACTTGAGTTTTTCCTCTTGCTTTATTTTTTAAAATATCAGAAGCTTGTTTAAATCTTTTTGTATCTAAATCTGTAAAAGTTCTTTGTATTTCTTCTGTTACTGGAGCCATACCAACTGCTCCAACCATAATAGGCATATTGCCAAACATTGAAGCAACTGGGATAGATAATATTAAAGTTCTTAATTCATCATCACTAATTGAAAAATTCCAATTAATAATATCTTCTTCTTTTATTTCTACCCAATCTTTAACTAATTTATCATCTTGAGTATCTAAACTGCCTTGATTAAAATCCCATGCATCTATTGCTCTTCTTAAAACTATATTACCAACTTCATCCACAAAGAATTCATTAAATGGAACTTGAGCACTTTGTTTTAAAATACCAAACAATGGAGCATCAGCAGTTATGTTCATTATATTTCTATTAGTTGTATTCACATATTGCATTCTGCCCCATTCAAAGTATCCTTTTGATGGAATTTGCTCCGAAGCAGGCACACCGTTGCGGCTGGCTGATGTTAAATTTGTTCCCCAATATAAATATCTAAAGCTTGGTGTATCGTTATGAAGAACTTCAGCAAGTTTTGCTGGTTGACCATCTTTACCTTTTTTCTTTTTATCATGCCAAATTATTGTATGAGATGGTTTTTTCTTCAATTTTCTTGACTTAATTTTTTTACCTTGACCCTTATCAATAACTTCATCAACTACTTGTAATTGATCTGTTGTCATTATACCAATTAAATAATTAGTCATAACAAGATCAATAGCCTCATTTGGTCTTAACCCCAATAATGCAATTTGCCCTTTAACTTTTCTTACGAATAATTCATCGTAAGGAAAATTAAAAAACAAATGATGATTAACTAAATATTTAGCAAGACATTTTCCTCTTATTATTACTCTATTGTTTGTACTATTTTCAGCTAAAGCAAAATTATTATCAATTGCATCTACAAATCCACAAAATACTAAATGAGGATTTACCATTCTTTCGACTATTCCAATAGCATCTGCATCTTGTTTATTTTCTGGCTGTTGAGTATCTGAATTAAAATCAAAATCCCTAACGAATTTTCCTTTTATATCATATACTCCAAATTTTTTATCAGTATCATGAGATAAATAAATCTCAACATAATCCATTGGTTTTATTCTAAAAAATACTGAACTTTGACTATAAGTTACTGAATTTATTAATTGATCATTAAAAAAATGTTGATCATAATTTAATTCTATTTGAAAACTTCCATGATCTGCATATATATCCTTGTCAGTTGTTATAGACAAAACATTATCTAAATTAATTTCGCCTGTACTTGTAATTATTCTTACATGATATTGTGGCCCATATTCTCTAACCATTATCTTTTACCTTTAGAAGTACCAACTTGATTAACTGAATCTGTAGATATTACCATTGGTTTTTCTGCTTGCCTTTCAGCTTTCGTTGGAACTCTTCCTCTTAATATACCAATTACATTATCAACTTTCTCTGCTAATCCAGCAATAGATGCAACCATTCTATTCCCAAGTTCTTGTTGAATCGCTTGATTTGCTTGTACTAAACTCTTCATACCAGCATGAAAAGCAATTCTTACTCTTTCAGATTCAGTTGTATATACAGAAGACATTGCTTGAAATTGATTTGCAAATTCACCAGTTACTGCAGCATATGCTTGTCTTCCAATACCTCTTCTTCCTCTTCTTGCACCAAGTTCACCAACAACTACTTCTTCTCCAGCTCTTCCTCGTTCAAGAAGTTCTCCGCCTATTCTTCCGCCAGCCATTGGAATTAACATTCTTGTTATATATGATTGTACATATTCGGGGGTTCCACCCATTGCAGTCCCTAAATAGCTACTTAATTGTTGTATTTGATCTTTATTTATTGATTTTTCACCAGATGCAATTGCAAATATTTCTTGTGGAGAAAATCCTGCAGCCATTAATGCCGCAAATTGAGGAGTATTTTGTACTGCCCCAGCAAATCCACCTTGGAACCCTTGAACTGCTTGTACCCCTGCTGCTCCATGTAATCCTAAACGATCAGCATATTGTATAGCTTTTCTAGCTTCATCAGCAACAGCGCCTCTATCTTGATATCCGCTTATCGCAAGTTGTCTACCATATTGACTAAATGCTTGTATTTGTTCTAATTGTAAAGCTCTTGGAACTCCTTGGGCTTCAGAAGCATTGAGAGCATCTCTCATTACTTTTCCCATATCTCCATCAGGAATCCACATTTGCAAACCTCTAGTAGCTTGCATCATTTGTTGAGCTGATTCTCCATATACTACTGTATATTCAGCAAACTGTCTCATTGCTCTTGCAAGATCAGCTTGTGTTCCTCCGCCTGTTTGAGCAAAAAGATCTACCATTTGCTGGCGTCTTTGTATTCCTAATACATCTTGTCCAGCAATAGCACCCATTGCTGCAAATTGATCTTGGCCAATAGCTCTACCAGTTAATTGCATATAACCTAAACCAGTAGCACCCATTGCTCTAGCTCGTTCAACACCCATTCCTAATTGAAGTGCTCTTGGAACATCTTGTAATGCTCTATCTATTGAAGCTTGAAGTGCATAAACTGTTCCAGTTGTAAATACAGATAATGCTTGTCGAAGCATTGGAGATGGAACAAGTTTCTCATACATACTTGCAATATCTACACCTTGTTCTTTTGCTTCATCAATTTGTTGCTGGCGCATTCTTTCCCTACGAAATCCTTCGCCAATTGCAACTCCGCCCATAGCTAATTGAAGTACATTACCAGTCATTGCTCCACCAACAACTGCAGCTGCTCCAGCAGCTCCAAGCAATGTACTTATAAATCCTCTAGATCCTCCAGCTCTTTCAGCAGCTCTATTGAATTCTTTATAACTACCTGTAGCTTTCTCAATTTGCTCATTAAATTCTTCTAAGCTTCTAGCTCTTGATATTCTTTGAGCTGTTTGATAAACTTCCCAGTCTTCTTTGCCTCCGCCTTGACTTTTCAAATAATCTTGTAAACTTCTTGTTAAGTCTCTTTGAAGGTTTAATTCAACTTCTTTTGCCGCTCTTGCTGGTTCGCCCTCACTAGGTCTAATTTCCCCACTTCTTAATTGATATTGAAGTTGCTTCATATCTCTGAATTGGGTAGTTAGTTCTTGCATCGCATTAGAAATATCTGTTACTTGTTGTTGAGACATAGCATCGCTATGAGCCTGTTCTACACGCCTACCAGCCCCAACTCCAGATCTTCCTAATAATAAATCAATTACTTCCGATGCCATTTATTTATTTTCCTCTATGTGTTTCATGATCTTGTCTTGGGCTTCTTTAATCATGTCTTCTCGGCTTTTTTGTCTCTTAATAGATCTCACTTTAGCGTCTTCTAAGCGTTTATTCCAATCATTTTCAATTTCTTCTTTAGTTGCTTTATCTTTAGTATCTTCTTTATGTAAGCTATTAAAAATATGGGCATAAAGCAACATATACTGCATCTTTGTAAGATTTTGCACATCCCAGGGTAGCCCATATCTTTCCCAAATACCAAATTTTATTTCTTCCCAAGGTGTGCTAACGATTTTTTTAATACGTCGAAATCAACCTCGATATCTTGTTGAAATTTAGAAAATTCTTGATAAACTGGAAAAACTATTTCTTTGTATGCTTTACCAACTTGTTTCATTGTTTGTAACATATCCCAAAATCCACAATCAAGAACATGAGTTTTATTGTCGTCATCAGTTACTCTAATTTGATCAGTAACAATATCTAAAGTTGCAATCATTCTAACTGCAGTATTTACTAGAAAATTATTTACATTAGCACCAAGAATTTCATTTTCTCTTACTGTTATTTGAAGTTCTTCTTGAACAGTAGGAATATGAACATCAAATTCAAATGTGATCTTTCTATTTCTATCTTTATCATCATCGAAAGTAGTTGTGATCTTTGCTTTTTGATCTTTACCAATTTCAATTTTTGCTACTTTAATAGCTTCTTGTTCTTCTGTCAGTTTCTTTATTTCTGGCTTTTTATCCTCTGGCATTTCATTCACCTCCCATTATTCTTTACGTTGTAAAATTTCCGATATTTAAATCATTTGGAAGATTTGCTCTAAATACAGCATCTTCCATTTGTTCGGCGAAAATTTCTACAGTTTCCATAACTAATACATTCTCTGGATTAATTACCATGTTTCTTGAATTTACCTTACAGTCCTTTAATATATACAAATCACTTCGATTGCCAGTGAAAAGTTCAGCTATTCTAGCAGCTTCTTGCCCAAGTGTTTCAGGATATTGAACAATTGGGTTTGCCACTCTAATGTTAAATTTTATTAATGTAAATAAGTCTCCAATATTTCTATTACCTAAGAATATTTCTTTTAAAGTATCTATAATACCTTCACTATTATCTGATGTTATCTTATCCCATATTTGTTTACCAGTTCTAATAATCGTACCAATATCATCTAGCCATTGAAGCATTTGATTATTAGCTGTTGTATTTTCTTGATTTTTATTTGTTAAATTCTCAAGTGAATCTAAAAATTGTACTAATGCCCTTTGATCCCCAAAAATAGAATCCATTTCAATGAATCCCCTTTGAGCTGTCACGGCATATTGTGCAATACCTTGAGCATATTGTTGTATAGTATGTTGATATAAATTTTTAATAGGTTGTAAATTATAACTAGCATTTATAGTTAAATTTTGCAAATAACCAACTTCATGTCCATCTGGTATTTCAATTACACAATTCTGAGCTGTTATTACCTGCTTAATTAACATTAATATTCCCTACTTCCAAATAACATTGTTATATTTTGCATTACTATTATATTACCAATTGTTATTGATAATGTTCTAGCTGTTAAAGTACATTTATTAAATTTTGCAATTATATTATCATTTGGATCTAATATTTCAACATTAAAATATACTACAAATGTTGCTCTATCCCCAGTAACTCTCCCCAAAAAAAGAGCTTCATAAATATCATATGCTTGTTCAAGAATATCTGATACTGGATTAAGCTCTAATTCTCCACTATTATCTATAGCACCTTTGATTAGTTCCGTTAAATCTGCCCCGGGAACAAGGCTAGGAGTAAGTTTATCCCAAAGTAAATCACCTTCGAGCATTGCTCTAGCAGCAATTATTCTCCCAGTCTGTGTTCCCGGTAAAAATTCAGCGGGAATATTGGAACCAATCTGATTAACTTGTCGAACATTAAAATCTTCCTCAACAGTTAATTCTTGCAATGTGCCGACATCTGTCCCATCAAATAGGATTCTTGCGGTTAAAGCTGATAATGGATTTCCAATTATTCCCGGCATTCATTTTTCCTTTTTTTATTAAGTTGATGGCAATGCTTTTGTTAATTCAGCTGCTCTATTTGAATCAACTGCAATTTTCTTCTTTCTACCAAGCATTGTTATATCACTCATAATAATAACTCCACCCACATCAAGGGTAGCTCTTCTCGTGTTTAACGAAACATCCTCGAAGGTAAAGAGCGGAGCACCAGCAGCATTTTGTACTTGTACATCAAAGTACAAGTTTACAATCTTATCTCCCAAATCAATTCCACCGCCACCAGCAAGAATTGCTGCAATTAAATCTTCAGGTGTTACTGTTGCAGCTACTAATGAAGCTGTATCTGTGGGATTGGGTCCTTTACCAACGAATGGTGTTTTACCATCAAAATCCCCTTGCTTCATTGTATATAACAAATCTAAAACTAGATCAGTTTCCAATAAAGCACGTCTTGCGGTTAAATCATATTGGGATACTCCTGGAACATGAATAACATCAACGCCATTACCAATAGAACTCAATCTACGATAATTATTGTTTTCATTCCATGACAGTGATTGTAATTCGCCAACTTGTCTTCCAAAAAACATAAGCGTTGCTGTAATCGCTGTAAGCGGAGCACCAATTAAATTAGACATTTCTCTACCTCCTTTTCTTAAATTGTGTTAACAAATTCTGTAGTCACGAATATCCAGTTAATCGGACTGATCGGAGCAATTTGATAGTTTACATAGTAAACTTTTGGATTGTTCTGATCTTTTGTAACTCTGATATTTCTATAACCAAGAACGATTTCAGCTTCCTTTAATCTTCCAAGCACTGAAGCTGTAGTAGCTTGAATTTGACTCTCAACTCCAAAAACACCTTTCTTGCCAATATAAGTAGATTCAAGAATTGATCTTACATTAGAATTAACATAATCTCTAATTCTCAATACACTATATTCTTTAAAAGGATCTTCAGTCGTTTGAGATGGATCTTGAACAGTTGTAATACCTCTTACGATTCTTCGACCTTGAGGTACTTCTTCAATTGCAAGAATTCCATATTGTACTAATGTGTCTTTTTGAGACGCTGTATATTTTTCGGCAATACTTGTAGCCGTGATTGTCTGATAAGTTAATGGTGTTGCAACATCAACTCCAGCTGCTCTTCCAACAATCTTTGCAGCTGTATAAGCTCCAGATCTTCCATCAGTTCCAGGCGCAACTAATACCATTCTTTCAGAATTCATATTATATGCTCTGTATACTAACGAATCTGGTGTACTTATATCTCCAATTGGATCTTCAGCCGCCGCTCCAACAACCGCTGTTCTTTCTAATTTTTGATTAGAATATGTTTCAACGTGTGTTTGAAATAACGCGTGAACTGTTGCATCTGTACTTCCTGCAGGATGTAAAATATTTACAAATTCAGTTGCATACAGATCTAATGCATTTGACCAATCAGTAGCTGTTAATGGCGTACCATTATCTCCACCACTTAAATTAGTATATCCAATATTTTCAGGAATTCCGCCACTTACAATAGAGGTCATCGTAACAAGTGCAGATGGTTCAACCCCTTCTGTAATACCATTAAAATAATTAGCAATTGATATTGCATCTGCCAAATTATCTCCAACTTCCACAGTTGTTCTGTTTGTTAAACTATCATACAATTGTACAGTAACTTTTTTACCACTTACAGACCCATCTTCTACTTTTACTTTAATTTCATTTACATAATCACCATAATCTATTGAATCGACTTGAAGAACATCTGCACTAGCTCCATCTACTAATGTCAATGTAGCTTGATCAGCTGTTCCAATTCTTGTCATATAGATCACTTGTGCGCCATGTTGCCATGCGACTTGAGCTGCTTCAAGTAAATTCCCGCCTCTAAATGTATTAGTTGCTTCTACCGGATCAGTAAAACGAGTTACTAGATTCGGTGCTCCACCCTCAGCAGATCCTATCATCGCAACAATTCCTCCGGGTGCCAAAGCAGTAGACGTAAGACCTGAAATATCAGTTTTTACAGCTACTTGTGGAACCCTATAAAACTTTCCATCAAACGTAGGACTCATCGTTCTCCTCCTTTTCTATGTAGTTTTTTTATTCAGCATTTTACTTAATAGTTCATGCCATTCTTCTCTTGTTTTTTCTTCATTACCATTTTTAACTTTTGCAAATACTTTTAATGCTTGTACATATTTTTGATCAATTTCGGCAGCAAGCTCAAAAAAGTTCATTTTAGGATAATCTTTCTTAGGCTCACTTCCAGCTTGAAGTTTAATACTTTCATCTTCATTTTGACTTTTAATTATTTCAACCATCTTTTCTCCTCCTAAACTATATCTCCCGTAACCACTAAAGTACTAACAGTTATTTGTTCTACTAAATCATATAATGTTTGGTATTCTAATTGAGTTGTTGTCAAATAAGTTAATACTGCTCTGTATATTGTACGTGGCAATTTTGCTACATCTAATTCTTGATCACTTCCCCCTATTCTGTAAAATTTAATAAATTTAAATTTTTCTAATAATTCAGTTTTCTTTTTTTCAAATAATAGTTGTCTTGTTAATAAATATAAATCATCTCTATATTGAGGATCCAATGTCCAAATTGCTACTTCGAAAATATCAGTTTGAAATGTCCCCCTTTGATTTTGCATTTCATTTGTTTGTAATTCTTCGTATAGCAAATCAGAAACAAATCTCGTTTCTTCCGGAGCATTTATTCGTGCAACAGTAATTATAGCTCTTTTATCGATTTCCTCAACAGTTCTTGGATAAGCCATAGTTACTTTTACATCTATTTTATCTGGATGCTGCTCATTTAATTCTTTATAAGCATCATGTAATGTTCGCCATATTGCATATTTTGCATCCACGATACTCATTAGTAGATAGCCCCCATTAATTTTTTTTCACATTTACCCCAATTATTTTTTATATCATTCTCCCAAAACCTTAAAACTTTATACTTATTTGATTTCAATATTCTATTAATTCTTTTATCTTTTTCTATTCTTGTCTTTTGATAATTATTTATTGGTCCATTAGGATATTTAATTGGATTGCAATGCCAATAATCACCATCTGCAAAAATACAAATATTAGGTTTTATAAATATATCTGGTAATCCACTTAATGGCTTATTGATTTCAAAATCAATGTTTTTATCTTTCAATGCTTTTTGTATTTTTATTTCAATAGAAGTACATTTATTATTAAATGCATTACGCATAGATTTATATATCATATTTCTATAACTTGTTTTTGCCCATCTTTTTTTTGAAGCTTCACCAATTCTTTTTTTAACTTCATCTGTATGATAATTTTCTACTACTAACCCTTTATTCCAGGCTTTTCTCATTACATATCCTCCGGATCAATATCATTTAAAAACTGTTCAACACGAACAACAATATTTTTATAAATTTTTTCTTTTGCTATATCCACGAAATTTTTTCCTTCATATCCTGGATGTGTCCAATTTTTTCCTGTTGATGTTGGCCTTGTTGATACTCTACGAAATATTAATTTACCAGTTGCATCTCTTAATGGAATTGTTTTTCCCAATCTTCCCGGAACCAAACTAAATTCGCCATATCCTCTATTTAAATATGATGCATAAGGAGCACCAACTACAATTCTATGTGTCATCGCTTCAACTTCACCAACATATCTAACTGAATTTAATAAATTACCAGTTCTTCGTCTTATCCCAACTTCTTGAATTGTTTCAACTACAATTCCAACTCCTTGTTCCATTTCTTCATGAACAATATTATCAAATCTAGCCTGTAACGCATCATTATCTTTTAAAGCCATTATTTTTCCTTTTTAAATAATGAATCTAATTTTTCAGTATCTCCTGCAGTTATTTTTCTTGTAATATCTATTGTTAATGGTACAGCATCTTGTATATTTTCTTTTTTGATTCCTAAATCATGTTTAAGCCAATTACCTTTTGAACCGGCTTGACTCATTGGATCATTTTCATCTATTTCCCATTCTTCATCATTTTTAGCTCTAACTACAGAAATTTTTCCACTGCCCATCTCTTTATTAAATTCCCAATCCATTTTAGCTGCCCATCGAAAAGCATCTTCTGGATGTTCAAACGCATATACTTCTCCACCACCATATCTTTTCTTATTACCTGCTTGAACCCAATTTGTTGGTTGTAATGGTCTAACTCCTTCTTCTTTTATCTTAGGAACTTTTTCAGTAAATGCTACATGATAAAGAATTTTAGGAGTTTTTGTTTTAGCTCCTTTACCTTCTTCTCTCATTTGAGTAAACACTTTACCAGTTTTTGATCTAACTTTAACTGGCTTTTTTGCTTTATTTATATTTTCATCTACTACGTATTTATATATAGTCATGTTAAAAATCTATCTTTCTGACATGAATTCTTTTACCCAAGAATTCCCCCATTTGTATGGTCTGTGGGAGAGACATAACTTTCCAAATTCCTGGTTGTCCATCAATTTTTATTTTATCTTGACAGAAAAATCCACCGTCTTCATGATTTTTAGCATTTACTTGAACATCATAAGGTACTGTTACTACACCATCACCTAATTTCCATACGCCAATTTTTTCAAAAGGAGAATTATAATTTGGAATATGAAATAAAGCTTTCATTCTAGTCGAATTTGTATATATTACACCTGTTGGAAAATTACCTTGATCTGGATCTATACATGTTGTACAATATCTAAACGGAGATCCAGTTTTTTCATCTACACAATCAAAATGCCATGTATAATTTATTTTTATAATTGATAAGTCTTGTAATAATCCAGTATCTGTTCTAGTTAAAGTGCCATTTTCATAATCCATTGTATAATCAATATTTTCATTATATCCAGTAACTCCAGACGCATCTGTTACTACCATGGATCCAGATACTACTTCAGTTCCACTTAGATCCCAATCTACTTTAGCCCCAATAAGACTCTCATACCCATACAGGATCACGCTATTAGTGCCAGTTAATTCATAATTAAACTGTTGAAGTTCATTATTAACTGTTATTTGATCACCAGTACAAGGTTCAGCATTATAGATAGTGACGTAAACACCACCTCTATCAACCATGCCTTTGATCGCATTAACTCTAGTTGAAGTACATTCTGCCATTATTATTTACCTTTTAATGCAGTTGCTGTACCAACACCAGGAACTATTGGATTTAATAGTCTAGGATTCTGATCTGGCTTTCTTGTTTCAGCAACTATTGCATTTCCAATATTTGCCCTTGTCACTGCACTTGTAAATCCTCTAGCACTGCCAAAAGATCTTAAATCTGCTTTTCCATCTAATGATAATAAATGATTTCCAGCTGCACCAGAAATACTAGTCATTTGATCACTATCAAATCCATTTTGACAAACAACATTCATTGTTATACCAAGTTTTTTTCCTGTTGTTTTTTGTGATGCCATTACTCCAGTTATTTTATTTAATAATTCTTTTTTCTCACCTTTAGATAATGCAGTATTTTTTTGAATAATACCTTCAAATTGTTGCATTTCATCAAAATTAAATACTGCTTGAGGAATTTGTTGATCTTTTATTTTCCCAATATGACCAACGCCATAATGTTCCATCATTGCTGCTCGTTCGCTATAAACTTCATTATATTTATTAACAAAATTATCTACATATGATTTAACAGCAGAAGCTTGTTTATCTGGTGGCATCTTAACTATATTATCTGTTGCAACACCATTATGACCAACTAATCCTTTTTTATCCATTTGTTTAATAACATTTGGATTAACATCTTTCATGTCATTCCAAAAAGCACCAGTTGGATCAAAATTATAAAATTTAACAACAGATCCATCAGCACTTCCAAGAGCTTGATTCATCATTGTACCAAACATTAATCCTTTACCAGATCTCATACCACCTTGAATAAATGTCATTGATTGACCTTCAGGAGAATCTGGCGGATTAAATAATGCTTGATCTGGAGCAAATAAAAATCTGTATTCTTTTCTCTTTCCAGATTTTGCTTGTTTATCATACATATCAGAAACTGTATTTATTGAATCAGCTAATGATTGTTCTGGTAATGGTTTAATTTCCCAATTAATTCCGCCAACTTTTTTGATCTTTAAAATTGAATCTTCACCAGGAGTACCTTTTTCAAAAGATATATAATCATTATCAGTTGATCCATAATTTTCTTTTAGTGTTCCACTTATTTCTTTAATAGTTTTTGAATTAAATGGTATTCTAATTTCACCTTTAACATAATTAATAGAATCTTTAGGAATCTTTAACCCATTTTGTTTTACAAAACTATCTACAACTTTTTTATTATTAGCTTGTACTTGATCTAATGAATATGATTTTCCAGTATCATCTCTATAACGAGTCATAACAAAGGTGCTAAGATCTTCTTGTTTATCTTTATCTGTTAACTTAACTTCTTCAATTTTATGTTTATCAGTTCTTTCAGGAAATGGTTTTTCACCACGTGCTAATTTCTCACCAAATTCTTTTGCTTTTTTAGCACGTTCTTCTTGCATCATTTTTTGATTAGCAGCTTGCATTGCTTTAATTCTATTATCTTCTATATCATTAAGCTGTTTACTCATTCTCTTATATTCTTTATTTTCAAGAGGATCTAAATATTGACCAGCAGACATTTTATCTTCATATTGTTTAACTTTATTTTGTAAATCTTCATAACTCACAGCTGCAGCTGCTGCTCCTGGTTTTCCAGTTGGTTTGTATTCAACAAAACGAGATCCCATTTTTTGTTTAAGTTTATCTCTCATTTTAACTATATAATTATCTACAACATCTTGTTTTAATTTTGCCAGTTCTGGAGATGTTTTTGTAGCATTCATTTTATTTTCTAAATTAGAAAGATAATCCATTGTCCCTTTTAAAGTATTTATATCAGCTTGTTGTACTTCTGCCGATGTTTTAGGGATCATTGGTCTTTCTTTTGGTTTTTCTTTAGGCGGTGTTACAGTTGGTTTTTGTTTTTCCCCTAATTTTTCTTTTACTTTAGAATAAAGATCTTTTACTTGTTGTCCCATTTGTTTAATAGCAGTAGGTTTTCCAGTTTCTTCTGGACGCGCTTCTCTTTTAGCAGCTTCATCTTCTGGTTTTTTAGTAACTGCTTCTAATTTAAAACGTCCCCACCCAGTTTTTGTTGGGTTTATAGCTGTAATTCTATAATCTTTCCCGTGTCTTTGAACGATATCTCCAACTTTTTTCTTATCTAAATCAGGTTGTCCGCCTATTTTACCAGGTTTTGGTAATTTAGGCATGCCAGGAATCGCTTTTTCAAGTTCATAAACGACTCCTTCACTTAAGTCGTCTATTAATGATTTATTTATAAGCATTATATTGACCTCTGAAATTGTCTTCTTCTACGTTCTATAATATCATTAACTTCTTTATTCCATTGTTCCCATATGCCAGTAAATGGTTTTTGCATATAAGATTCAGAATAACCATCAAAGCTTCTGCTTTGGATTCCTCGTGTTATCCATGCCCAATAAGCATTTAATACTTGTGTACCTATATATTTTCTTGCTGCCATCTCTATATCATCAGGTGGCGTCTCATATCCATAATCATATTTAATTTCTACATTTCTTTTTCCGGGAATAAAGATATTCCCAAATATACCTCTTGATGGTCTATCTGATAAATATGCTGGATATGCAGGAGGCAAGAACAATTCACCCCATTCGGGATGTACTATTAACTCGGAATCTAAAAATGTTCTCATCGCTTGTAATAATTGATTATACATTATTACACGTGTTATCTTTGTAATTGGGAAATAATATGTAGTTAAAGATTCTTTCCCATTACCATCATGGAATTCTACAACATCTCTATGATAATAAAAATCTCTAAATAATAAATTATTTAAATAACTATCAGCAAGAATTAAATAATCTTTTAGTGTTGCATCAGATAAAAAATCTTCATCTTCACAATATTCACCAGTATTTGGATCTCTTGCTCTTAATCCATACGGTGCCATTAATTGTCTTATTTTTTTAATTGTTGTATAATATTGTTCATAATTAAAAGATACTGTTGAAAGTTCAACATCTTGAAATAAATATGCTTTCCAATAAAGACTGCCAGCGTCAATATCATAAACAAATTTTTCAAATATACTACTAGTTAATTCATTTGCAGTGTTTGATCCAGATACAATTTCAGCAGAAGTAGAAACTGTTCCAGATTCTACCCATTGCGTTTGTAATTGATCATAATAATACCAAGTTTCACCATCGTTACTTAATTGGAATCTAACTTGTTCTTGTGATGTTGTCCCGTATACTGTACATGTAAATTTATTTAATATAGTAAAATAAATTCCTTCTGAATTAATAACATATGGAGTATCAGGACTTGCAGGATATAATCTACGCACACCATTAGCTGTAAATTCTAGCTTAGATGCATCATATATATATTCACTTGCATTATCTGTATTTAGATCCCAAGTATAAGATGATTTCATTCTTTATTCCTTTTTGGCTGAAAATCCATTTTTAGTGATTTCTACGTCTTTAAAAACATCTGTACCTTTCTTCCAACCACTATAAATAAAAGTTGTTGTAAAAATATATTTTAAAGTTTCAAAAGCATCTGTCGATATATTTATTCCTTTTAAATTGGCTACAATTAACCCCATTAAAAAGAAAAAAGATATCCAACACATAATATTACCTTTTGAAAGTTTATTGTTTGAATCACATATTAAAGATTTAGCATCTATCATAGTTTGCCCCTAATTTCATTTAATAATATAGAATCTTGTTTTAATGCATTTTTTAATTTATTGATACCTCTACAAATATTATTGCCATTGTATTGATACCACATTCCATTTTGTATAATTATTTTTTTCTTTATAGCATCTTCTATAATAGATTTAATATCTATTTCTTCTTTTTTATCTTCTACAAGATCTTCTAAATTAGTAACTTCATCAGGTGTAGTTTTAATTTCGATTGGCTCTTTAGCAATTGGAGGTAGATCTTTTTTTGGTCTATCTAATATATTTACTATATTATTTTTTGGATATACTTTTTTTAAATAGCTAATTGCTTCATCTGGTAAATCTATTTGAAGATCTTTTACTATTTTATATGTTTTATTATCTTTTTTCCAATTCAAAATTAAATTCATATCTGTTATTACTAATGTCATTTTAAACTCCTATTCTTTTCTTTACAAAGGGGAGGCAGGATTACTACCTCCCCCACAAAACTAACTAATTTTATTTTAGCTAGCGATGTTAACGATCTTAGTGATTGCTTCACAGTATTGTGCATTAAATGCCAATCTTTCAGAAGCAACGATTAACAACTGGTCAGAACGTAACAATACCTCATCCGAAGACTTGATAGTGAAAATACGTCTGTCGCCGATAACCGCAGCGTTTCTATTTAACAACAGAGCTTCTGAAGTATTAGTATCACTAACCCTCAATAAGTTTGTTGCTACAACTGGAACGCCCCATACTTTCATTTTGTTACTTCAAGAATTTTATTAATACATTGTTCTAAATTACTTTCAATTTCGGTATCCCAAAATCTTAAAACTTGATATCCTTTTGAAATAAGACATTTTGTTTCTATCTTGTCTTTATTTCTTATTTCTTTTGCAGTTTTATTTAGAGGTCGAACAATATAATTATCTTTATAATTTCTTGCGTGCCAATGTTCGCCATCTATAAATATTGCAATTTTATTTTTTCTATCAAGTTCATCAACACAAATCCATTTTTCTAATTCTTTTAATCTTATAAATTCTTCTGATATAAAATTATCAGTGTATTTATATAATTGTTTTTGTAACTTTAAATGAATTTTTGATGATTTTCGTTTACCCCAAGGAAACATTTCTTTATATTGTCTTTTTGTTGCTTTGCTTATGTTTTCTTTGTGTTTTTTAGTGAAAGGCTTCTTTTTAATTCCTTTCATTGTATTACTAACTTTTTTATTTTTTTCTTCCCAAATTATTTTTCCTTCTTTTGTATTAAAAAATTTTTTCCATTTTTTAACACCATTTTCAATAATTTCAGGACTTTCTTTAAACTTTTTCTTTACACTTTCACTTATTTTTCTTTTTGTTTCCTCTGATAATTTAGAACCTTTTGCAACCATTTTAATCTCCTTGTATAAGATTAGGTGGGTCTTGGTGATACAAGCACCGTCGTTTAGTTAATTAGGCTAAACTTAGACCCATATTAAATTCTTGAGGCATAGTCATTTCTGCTATGCTCTGCAATTTCATCATTAATGATTTATATGCAGTTCGGACTATATCTTCAATTTTAGAAATATTTTCTAAAATGACTCGTGTATAGTCTCTACACCTTCCGAGTAATTTAATTACAAGGCTTGGCTCGGTATTGTCCATTTCTGGAGTTCCACCGAATTTACGAGTTTTTAAATCGGCAAAGTAATTGGGTAATTTACTGTGTCTACCGATTTCACCCGGAAGTGCAGTACCAGTTAATCCAAGCTGGTTAACAGCAAGGTTGATACCTAACAACTGTCTCAAAGTGTTTTCTTCTCTCAAAGATACAACTAACAGAAGTTCTGATTTATCACGTCCGAAAACGTCTAAATTTTGAATACCTGTAGAGATATCAGCAAGAGTAAGAGCACCAGATCCAGCGTCTACCTGAGTACCACAAGCAACTTTTCTCAAACCATTAAACGCCAATCTGTGGTCGTTTACATCAATTTTGTTACTATTAAATAGATTTTTGAATTCGTCTTTCTCTTTTCATGTGACAGCTAAAACATAAGGTAATTAAGTTTTTCAATTTATGTGCGTCTTTTCTAGCTTTTTCTAAACTACCATTGTGCTTTAATAAGTAATGCTTAAAAGGAATTATGTGATGAACAGCTAATTTATTTTCTTTCTTTTTACAATCTTGACAAATAAATTTATCTCTTTGTTTAACTTTTGACCGAATACTCAGCCATTCATTCCCATAGAATATATTCTTCATATATTCTGGCTTATTTTCATAACATTCTTTACTTTTCCATCCAATTAAAGTATTATTATCGTAATAATCTTGAATTGTCTCTCTTATCTTATCTTTCCAAGTAATTTTTCTATTTTTCATTAAATTACTTATTAACTTTTTATGCTTTTTGTTATGCTTAAATCCTGCTTTTCTTCCTGTTATTCCTTTTCCGTTTTTACTTATTTTATCTCTAACAATTTTAGAAGTTGTATTTGAATTAGGGTATAATTCAATATATTCTTTAAATGTTAGATTATGTTGCTTTAAATGAGTATTTGTAATTCTTTTTAGTTTCTGACTACAAATTTCACATATAACGAATTCATTCATTTCAACCTCCCAAAAGATTGGTGGGGTTTGGAGTTTGGGCTCCATCGATAAGCTCATGACTTCTTATCTTAACCCCATATTCTATTTAAAGATTATCTCATTTCTGGATAATTCTATATGTCTCCATATAGTTCGGACTATATCTTATGTTTTGTTAAACATCCCCGATACATAGTCTCTGAACCTTCCCTTTCGGGCTCGGCTGCTGATTGTCTATTTATGCAAATTGCATAATTCTATCATTTTTCAAACAATTCACGCTTACTTCTATATAAGAAATTACGTTGTAGTAGATAGACTTTAAGACTTTCCAGCAATTCTTCAGGGTTTTACATTGGCGTGTAAAACACCAATCCGCTTCTGTAGCAGAAGCAGGATCTGTTTGAGTCGCTGTATGAGTCGTATCACCATTGATGAATACGTTTTCTTCAGCAAGAGCGAATGCTTTTGCCATATCGTCACGGACAACCGGTACGATAGGAACAACAGCATCTTCTTCTAACTCAGCAGAAATTGCTAACGCAACCATAAGCTTTTTAGCATTAAGTTCGATAGTTCCTGTAGTCATTAAACTCTCAGGTGCACTTGCAGCTTCACCCACATAATATACAGAATTCCCTTGTGTTAACTTAGGAAAACGATATGTTTCTGTAGGCATAGTGAAACTTTGTAGGAATTGTCTTAAATAAGACTTTTGACGAATAAATGGAATTATCTGATCAGCAAGCTGAGGGATAATTGTATCTCCGCCTTGACCTACGGCACTAGAAAGAGCTTTCTCTAAACCCATTTTAATTTCACCCCTTACATTTTTGAATTTTTGTTTTGAAGTTAATAGTATCGTGGTAATCTTCTGTGACCACTGGCATTCTGTTTAGATATCGTGAGATTTCCTCACTCGTTATTTCTTTGAACCTAACAAATATTGTGCAAAGTTTCTATCCATAGATTCTTGGGAAGGAACAGAAGCTGTTTGAGACTTCTCAATACCTTCACCAGGAATTTCAGATTTTCTTCCTTCAGATTTATCAAGGACTTTTTCAATCGTTTTTTCGATTGAACTCAATCTTTCATCCATACTCTTACCCATTCTGTCTTTTCCGTACTGTGTATACTTGTCCGGATTATCAGCCCCTAACATAGGTTTTCCAGCTGGACGAGATTCGTTGAGATCAGATCCTTTTCTATCTGTAACTTCTTTCTGATCAGCAGGTACGTAATAAGTTCCTTTATAAGAAGCAACGTTATTAGCGTTGTCTTTTACAGGTTTATCGATCGAAAGATCTTTTTCCATACCGTCTGCATTCTCACCTTTACTTAAATTATCAATATCTTTGTCTGGTGTTTTCCAATCCATACCAGATCCATCAGAATTTGAAGGATCTTGATAACTTGTATCAGCACCTTTAGGACTTGGCGCTACAGCAACTCTGTCTCCGCCTTCTGGGGAAGCATTTCCTTTAGGCATCTGCTTTTCAGCAGGACGCTTTGTATCAGCTCCTTTTGCAGGAGGTGCTACAGCAATAGTAGCTAACGACTTACCACATTTAGGGCAGTAGTGAGCTTCATATTTTTCGGATTTTCCGAAAACAGATCCGCATTCCTCACAGATTAAATCGTCCCCACTAAATAGCCCTTCGGTATCTAGTGCTTTTTCAGTAGATTGATCGGCTTCTAATTCTTCGCCACATTCGGGACAATACTTCGCGTCATATGATTTAGTAATATCATATTTAGCTCCGCATTTTCTGCATTTCAAGTACTCCATATTGTCACCCCTTTCTTCATCATCTTTTTTCTTAGGAAATTTTTTCTTTTTACCATTTTCATCATCATCACTATCATTATCTTCATCAGAATCATTTTCTTCTGAATCATTATCTTCAGAATTATCTTCTTCAGAATATTTACTTTCCTCTTCAGTAGCTTCCATACTCAAAAGTTTATCAAGCTTAGAATTAATTTCATCAAGCTTTGATCCTTCTTCTGGCGTACCCGGAGTTTTTAATTTTACTTCTTCTTCTGGTTTCTTTTTCTTTTCTTCTATTTCAGTTGTCTCCTCTTCTGAAGGAGCTTGTTCTGCAACAGCTGGTTCCGGAGCAGCTGTTGTATCAGCAGCAGGTTGTGCTTCTGGAGTTGGAGTTTCAGCTCCTTCTACAGGAGTGGCCCCTTCACCAGTAACACCTCCACCTTCTGCAATATCTATCTTAAGCAATTTAGCTAAATTGTTCAACGCTTCTTTAATTCGGTTTAGACTTGCTTCATCTAAATTATCAGGCTCTACAGCCTTTTCCAAAGTTTTAAGCGTTTGCTGCATGTCGATGGCTTTATTCAACTTGTTCATTAACAACTTCACCTCCCTTCCATCTTTATTTAAACTTTTCGCAATTGAAAAAACTGCTTCCTCGTTGACGGGAAGTCCAGTTAATGACAGTTCCCTGAATGCCATCTTCGTAATCTTTCGAACGTCCTTTCTAGATTTCGAATCATAAAAGGGAATTGTTTTTAATGCATCTCCACCAATGGAACATCCATATAGATATCCACCTTTAATTAAATCTCTTACTGGTTGTCCAATAACTCCACCAGCAATTTCTCCTTTAAACCACAATCCTTTATCATCTTTTCCAGCATCTACAATTTTACCAACTGGTAAACTTAATTCTTTTCTTCTATGTTCAATGAAAATCGGAATTGGTCTCCCAACTGCTGATCGTTGTTGAACAGTATCAATAGCATCATCATAAGCCGAAGTATCAACTATTTCATTTTCTAAATCAACTACTGGTTTTGACATATATCCTTGAATAAAAAATTTATTATCAGATTTGTCACTATCACTTTTCGATATTTTTCCTTTAAATATCGGATTAAACATTATTTCACCTCTTCTTCTATTTGTTTATCGATAATTTTTTTAGTTTTTTCTAATAATTCTTTTAAATCTAAACTTACTTTTATCCTTTCTTTATGCGCTTTTACCCATGATTTTGCTTCTTTTAAATCCCATGTTTTGCCTTCATCGGGAGTTCTATTGAATATAAGTGTTTGAACTCTTGTTCTTTTATCGTTTGGTAATTCACCAATAACCGCTTGAATACCAAGACTTTTTGATAAACTTATTGTTCTCATGGTATCTTTATTAAATATTTTTGGATCTCTTTGTCTAATTCTTATTGGATTATATGTTTTTTTAATTTCTTTTTTACTAATAGCAGTTAATAATGAAGTGACCATTGATTTAATAACTGCTTTATCATTTAATTGATTAATCGCTTGTTCTATTCCTGCTAAATATAGAATAATTTTATCTGGAGTATCTTCTGATTTTGCAACATATTCTTTTTTCTTTAAAAATCTTTTCATTTTATCAAATGCTTTTTCCCTTATCTTTTTTACATATACACTTGAAATATTTAATATTCTTGCAACTTCAGAATCATTTTTAGGTTCGCCAGTTTTGTATCCAGTATTTTCTAATATAACTACTTTCTCTCTATCATCTAACTGATCTATTGCTTGATTAATCATTTCTTTTGCCTCTATTCTTTCTACAATATCTTCTGGTGATGGGCCAATGACTTCAAGCGTATCTCCTAATAACATATTATCATCATCGCCGAATTTCATTGGTTGATCTAATTGAAGTACGGGTTTGGAAAGATTTAAAATAACATTTACTTTTTCAAGAGGTTCTCCTGAGATACGAGAAATATCTTCATTTGTTGCTTCTTTTCCAGTATCTTTTAGGAATTTTGCAGCAATTCTTTTAAAAGTTACCATTTTTACATAAGCCCCATGCCTTTTTAATTCTTGAGGAGTAATATATCCATGTAAATGTCCACTAACTACTTGATTTAACCAAGTAGTAGGTTTAGAAATATCTGGATCATATCTATGAAAATTTTCATATACCTTAACCAATGCTTCTTGAATCAAATCATCTCGATCGGCATAAGGTTGATATTTTTTTACGACATTACCAATAATACCGTAATTTTCACTAATAAAACGTTTAAATATTTCATCATAATTAGTGGCACCATATTTCTTTTTTAATGATTCGCTAATATGGCGCTTATGCTCTTCAGTAAGTGGACCTCTTGGTTTACCAACTGTCGTTGACATAGTTTTATAAATAGGTATTTTATGTGACGTCTCAGGAAAAAATTGCTTTAAAATATCTTTGTATGTTCTATCTAACGTACCCATAATTCTCCCCTAGTAAGTAAATTCTAATTCAAATGTTTTTTCCAATGTTACTTCATCAATAGTCTTCTTAAAATTTTTGTCATGCTTTTTTAATATAGAAGTAACTTCATCTAATTTTCTATTTTTCAATTCACCTTTTTTAATTCTGTCTTGTTGAGATTTATATTTTTCTTCTGAAACAAGTAACCAAATACAACGACAATTAAAATGAACTGGAATATTTGGTTTAATATCTTTAGGTTTTTTACTTAAATTACTTTTTTGTTTCGCTAAATAATCGACTGGAAATATCTTTCCTTCTATTATAGAACCTTTTCCATCGATGAAATTTAAATATGTTTTACATAAAGGACAAGCATCTGGTGCAGAATTTGCTTGTAAATATTGTTTTTTGCCAGTATCTTTTTCGCGCATTTTAGCATAAAGAACTCTACCTTCAGCCTCAGCTTCCGTAATAAAAGTTCTTGTTGTTAATAATGCTTTATTGGAAAATTTCTCAAATACTTCTGTATTTATTTGTTTAGCAATTTCTCCAGGTGGAAGATCTTTTTCTTTACCACCAACTATAACTTCCATTAACTTATTTCGAGAATTATCTGCTAAACCTTGAACATTCCAATAATGTTTTAATTTTAATTTCTCTAATGTGGGGCCAGCTTCTTCAGATATTCTTTTAATATCCATTGTCGTTCCCGGCTTTACTTGCTCATGTAATAACTGAGCACCTAATAAAAGAGTTTTATCTGGAAGATCGTCAGTTGCTGATAAAATATCGTCGATAAATAGGAAAAATAGTGAAGCTAAAAGCAAAGTATTTGGAAAAGTAAAATCAAATTTCATTATTTACCTTCCTTATACACCTCATTAAACCTTTCTTTAACTTTTTTCATCTTCTCTATTAGAAGATCATAATACCAAGTCTCTAGTTGTTGTAGAGGCTTATCATATCTTTCACGTTTCTTTGATTGGTTTAGAGTTGAATATACTCTTTTGATTTCTGGATCTAATTTTTTGCCCGTAGTTTCAGGAGCAATTTTATCTTTAGCGGTTCCCACTTAAAATACCATCTATATGCTTCATTGTAGTCATAAGTTTAATTTCTCTAACTAATCGATGAAAAGCATCTTCAATAAGACTTCCAGTTTCTCCAGTTTTCTTCTGCCCAATATATGCTTCAATCGAATCTTTTAGCTCATTGTACGCGCCATCCAATGTCTCAGGCACGCCAGGCTTCGACTCGACACTTTCATCAAGACCTAAATGATTATATACTGCTTCTTTTAACTGCTTAAATGCGGTGTCTACAATTGTTGGTTCGTTTTCAATTCCCATTACTGCTTCTTCACCAGGCGCAGGTTTACCTTGCAATCCAGCGAGAATGCCCTCAAGACCAGGAACTCCTCTTCCTTTTTTAATTTCTAATCCACGGTCTTTTCTAACTTCTTCAACAGTCATTATTTGAGATTGAATTAACAATGAATCTAATTGGGCTTTTTGTAATTGTTCTTGAATTGATTGTTCTTCAATAAAATCAAATATTAAATCTTTAGCCCCAAATTCAGAAACAATAATTTCTTCAGTAAAATATCTTGCAATTCTATCCATCATAGGAAAGATTGCTTTATTTTTAAAAGCTTGAGATTGGAGGACTTGGCCAAGAGCAGGTGCACCTCTAAGTTCGTCCGCAAAGCCGACCTCGGATGGCGTAACGCCAAAGACCATAAGAATCATTTTCATTAACCAATTTAAATATTGCATTAGCTCCATATCTTTAGCATTTAACGCTAAAGGAATCCATTTGATTCCGCCTTTGCCTTCGTGTGCATGCGGATTGGAAACAACCATTACACGATGTGGTTGCTGAAGATTTTCTTGCCTCCAATATTCTCTAAATCTATCTAATTGACCTTCATTAATAGCTCCAAGTTCTAATATTCCCCTTGGTGTAGCATTATTTTCAAAATATTTAACATTGTAATGTTCTGAATATAAGAAAGCTGTTACCATATTCTCCAATGTATGTAATGGAGAAAATCCATAAGGTGTATGAGAACGCGGATTCATTACGATATATATAATATTATCTGATTTAAAAAACTTAGGTGGTCGTTTTGTACCATCTAATACTTGCCAATACCCTAATATTTTACCATGTTCATCTACTTTAATTCTTATTGTATCTCCAGGTATCGCATAAATTTCTTTTAATTTATCTCCGCCAACATTTCTAACTTTTTCTATGACACCAGCATCAAATACTAGAAGATCCCACATCATTTTTTCTAATAAAATACGAAATGATTCTCTATTTTCATTTGGATGATTAAAAAAATCTTCTATTTCTTTTATTTTTTTATCTTGTTGTGATTTTTTTTCTGGACTAACTTTTTCATCTGGATTTATTGGTTTAATTTCAAATTTTGCAGATACAACTTCATTAATAATAGTATCTATTGCCGCACGAACAACAACATTTCTTTCATACATTTTACGCAATAAAGAAGTTCTAAGTTTGTATTCAAAGCCTTCTTCTGGTGGTTGTCCATATCGAGCATCATCACGGTATGTAGGTAAATAGGCTCGCATGGACTTTTCCATTGAACTTCCAGATGTAACAATAGATGGGCGTGCAGACACTTGTGAATGCCCAAAAGCTTTATTCATAGTTTGATTAAATCCATCGCGAAATGCCATGTTTACACTCCTTTACTTTCTTTAACTCTTACAAATTCAAAATCTGGATATAATTTTTGTATTTCCATTTGACGCCCTTTATCTTTTTTAATTTGACCTTTATGATAATTCTCATCATATTCTATAATTATTTTCTTATCAAAGTTTATGTAATCGGGATAGTATCCGAGTTCTTTTATATAATATTCCCCACCATTAGTTGCATATTGTCCATTAGTATTATGTTTTTTATCGTATGTTTTGAAAAATTCACATGCTTTAGAATTATAGTTAGGATGTGCAATGCCATGATTTCGTTCTATCCTTTTGATTGCTGATATTCTCATTTTCTTTTTTGCTTCTTTAGAAAATGTTCTCCCTTTAAATTTTTCACTTAATAATTGTTTAGTTTTTTTAGAATGACTTTTGCCTAACATTGGTTTTCTTCCAGTTTTCTTTCCTAATTTTATTTTTCTAAATTTTTCTTTTGTTTCTTCTGAATGCTTTTTACCTTTCATAGGGGCATCATGAGTTTTATAATATTTTATTTTCGTTTTACTTATTTTTTTAATTATTTGTTTTGCTTTTTCTTTTCCATATATCTCTTCATAAGTTCTTCCTTTTTTATAAGAAATTTTACCTTTATTCGCTTTACCGATTTTTTGTTTATGTTTTTTAGTTTTTCTATATACTCCAATTGGCATATTAATAACCTCCGTAGTTATTTTCTGGTTTTATAGTTAGGCAGGAGACTCAGAATGTCTCTTTTCGGGAGCGACCCTAGCCTATACTTTACTTTAATAGTTTCTTAATTATGAAAAATAGAAATACAACTCCAAGACTCCACAACACATCTATTTTTAAATATTGACTAGTAAGATAAGTAGCTACTAATATGCCAACAAATCCAATTACATATTCAATTACAATATCTATATTTCTACCAACTTGTCTATTAATAAAAATCAAAGTATTTGCAGCTAAATTACCCAACATACTTAAATTTAAATCAATTATTTTATTTATAAAAGAAAATAAAGATTTAAATATATTAATATTCTTTTTAACTAAATGCTGTAATTTTGTATTTCTACATTGTGGACATTCAATTTTATTCTTTACTTTATCAGGGTCATTTACTTTTTTTAATTCCTCATTAAGTTTAACCCACTCTTCTTTTGGCTTTTTAAATTTCTTCCCGCAAACTAAACATTTAAATGCTTCAAACTTACTCATTGCTTCACCTTCTTTATTCGTTACTTGGAGTTAAATACTTTGTTTTATCTTTTTCATGTTGCTTTCTAGTTTCAATTAATGTATCCATTAAATCAACTGCTTCTTGCCATGCTTTTTCTTTTGCTTCTTTATCTTCTGGCATTTCAATAGCTTTATTAGTTGCACCAGTTGCTCTTGCAACTGAACGCATTACAGTAAATGTATCGGCATATGATAGATTTTTTACATCATCATATTTTCTACTAATAAAAATATCTGGTCCTTTTATAACTAAACCAGCTGGATCAACCATAAGTTTTACTCCATGAAGCCATTTCCAACTACCATCTCCAGCGTACTGTTCAATACTTTTCTCTTTTTTATCATTGTAGTTCCAAGCTCCGTCAAATTGTTGAACGGTAACTTTACTACCATTATCTTTTGCGCGATAGACTTTCATCGTTGTTCCTCCTTGTTGGGAAATTATTATTCTTTTGCCAATGTTCCTTTTTCCTCGGCATTTTTTGCTGCTTCAACATCACTAGAATTATCTTGTGCCGCAGGATAGTCACTATCTTTAGATACGAAATTATTATCTTTTTTCTTTTTTTTCTTTTTTCTTGCTTTTTCTACTTGATCCTTTTCTATTGACTTTGATGTATAATCTTCTTCAATTACCGATTTAAACATTACTCGTGCTTCATCGGCATTTTTAAATGTATGAAGATATTCATCACTTTTAGAAATATTACCAATAGATTTCCATATTCTCCATTCTGCATTATCTTCGGTTAAGCCAACATAACCTAATACATAATTAAATCCATCAGACTTTCTTAAAAAATCTACTTTCACAGCATTGTGAGAAAAGTTTTGTTTTAATTCCTCTAGCTTTTCTTCTACACTTTTAAATCTTTCTGTTGGTCTCAATAATGGTTGGCTACTATATGATTCCGTCACTTTCATTTTTGCACTCCTTTTTTATCTCACCACTGGGACGAGATTTTGTTTATATTTTGTCATCGTTTCTTCAGCTAATTTATATTCAATTAGCTGGTATAAATTAAAAAACCCACTAGCACTTCCTTTGAATCGTGTTTGTGGGTACTCTAACTCTTCTGTATCTGGTTCATCAATTAACATATTTTTGTATTTAAATGCTAATTTTTTATAATAATCTGCTAATTCATATAAATTCACTCCACTCTTAATATGCTCTATTGATGCTGTAAGAGCTTCTTTAATTCCTAAATTATATATTTGTTGTCTTTTACTTTCGTTTGAATCGTGATCTGCGGTCTGTAAAGCATCATTTATAATAACAATTATTTTATTTCTTATTGGCAATTGTTCATCAATTGATAAATCAGTATGTACTTTATTATCTAATAATTGTCGAGAATCGCCAACTTTAAATGGCATTTTATCTGCAATATCAGGATCTATATCTGTATGATTTTCTATATTATCTCTTTTGGGATCCCACATGCTAATATCAATAGTTTTATTAATATTGTTTTCAATTTTTTCTAATAAATTATTATGTAATGTATATTTAGCGATAGTCATATTTCTCCTTAACCTAAAGTAAATAGGCGATCTCGTTCTTCTGGTGGGATCTTATCGTTCACCAACAATAATACATTTTCTAAAGCTTTAAGTTCATTATCATAATACTTAAAATTATCTTTTGTTGGTTCTACTTTTGATTCTTTTCTATTAATCTTTGTTTGTGCTATATATGATTCAATATTTAATTTAATATCCCCAAGGGGTATAGCATAATTAGTTAATTCATTAAAGGCGGTTCTATACCCCTCTTGAGAACCGGGTTCATGAACTGTATCAATCCAATAAACCACTTTATCTAAAATGTTTTTTCTAATCCATTGATTTGGCGCAGGATCTTTAGAAGAATATTCTAATCCCTGATCTGATGCATATTCAGAAGCTCTTTTGTCTGGCTTCTTCCATATTCTTAAATCTTTATGTATCTTTAATGTCATGATTGTATTAAGCCTCGTTCTTTTAAAGAATCTAATCTTGCCCCATGTGTAGTCGCTGTTTTTTCTCTTGGCGGTTCAAATCTATTTGGATAATCTTTCCAATTAAATCCATTCCAATTCGCAAATTCTTTTGTTGGCTGTCCATTATTATCATAACGTGGAAATCCTCTATCTTCATATGCTTTTATTTCAGCAGATCCAGATTTATATGTTTGAGGATATGACCAATCATGTGTTGTTGGATTTACTTGTTTTACATTATCATATGTTAAGTTTATATTTAATTTTGGTGGTGGCTTTGGCATTTGAGGAACAAGCGATTGAATAAGCTGGCTCCCTGTTTTACCAACCCACCACCCAAATGCTGAAACTGGTTGAGTAGGTTGTTCACCTAACATCCCCATTATTTTTTCTTCTTTCCTTTAGCTGCCATTTCTTGATACTTTTTCTTTCCATACTTTTTTCTTCCAATATATGCAGCTAATCCAGCGGGATTATAAACCTTTGCCTTCCCAATTTCTTCCATAAATTCTGGTGTGTTCATAATAACACCATCAATGGATTTTACCCAAAGTTCTTCGAAGAAATCCTCTACTTTCAAAATATCCAAAGCTTTTTCCAATGAATTTTCTGAAATACCTTTTTTTCTTTTTAACTTCTCAACCAATTTATCAAATCCGATATACGTTCCAGATTGTTTTGCTTGAGAACGCGTAGGTTTCTTTTTAGCTTTTAGAATAGGTAACTTTTTCATGTAACACTCTCCTTTTTTATTTAGCCAATATCATATCTACGCTTTGTCTTATCTTCATTCTCTTGTTGTTTCTTATACTTTTCTTCTTCTTTTTGAATATCTTCTTGTGATCTATTTTTATTTGCTTCTTTATGTTTTTTTCCAGTTCTTTCAGCCCATGTTTCATAATCTTTTGGTTTCCAAAATTCAGTAGGGCTTACTCCTTCTTGTTTTAAAGCAGCAACTATATCAGACGCATCCATACCTGGTTTAATTACTTTTTTTGCTAACGCTATAAGTTTCTTATCTTTTTCAGTTAATTTTTTTCTACCAGATCCTGGACCGCCTTTTTGAATTGGTAATTTATTTTTTGATTTTATTAAAATACCAGGGATTTCTCCAATAGCAATAATAATCCCATTCTTGTTATATGTTTTTCCGCCAGAAGTTTTTCCTTGATACACACCATTGCGGTCATACACATACACGTCACCTCCGCGAGGTTCCAACCTCCCTTGTATACGACCTAAATTATCTAAAATTAATGTTTTTTTCATTTGAAAGCTATTGCTCTATATATATAATTATTACCACAAAAATGTTATCTACGAAGGCAATTTTTTATGATTAACAGAAGAATGAAAGAGGATATAATACTTATTAACTTTTCTTATAGCGATAATAACAAATTTAAATTAATTGTTAATACTATTTTAACTAGTCTCTCATAACATGAATTTTTTTAGCAGGATAACGTTTTTCTTCTCCACTACCATGGAATCTTACCCAATAACCATGTCTACTATTACCACCAACAATTTCTCCAGGTTTACCATTAACATTAACTAATGGCATTCCAACATCAAGTCGACTTCCTTTTCTTCGACCAGATCCTGGTCCACCTTTTTCTATAGGAAGTTTATCTATATTCTTTTTTATTGGCAGTTTATATTTTTTCATTTTAAAAATCCCCTTCGTTTAAGGCTTTGCCATGTATTTCCCCATTGAAAAGCCCAACTTAAATTCGGATCATATGTTTTTTCTTTTACTTGAGGCTTAAATCCACTCCAATCCCCAACTGCTTCTGCACCATGTCTAGCTTCACTTGTAAATGGTTTATTGCCATCAACTCCAATATCGCCATGTCTTAATAACCATAATCTGCCATCAGCATCTCTAAATTGTTCTGGAGGCGGAAATGGTACACCTAATTCTGATGGAGTCTTTTTGTACCCTGGCATCCAATCTTTATAGTCAATAAACTTACTTACGTTATTTGGTCCCTTATACTGAGGGAAGCCCAGCTTCTCGTAATAATGAGTTTTACCAACACATTGATAATACATTATTTAAGCTCAAATCCATATGTATCAGCAACATCTCTCATAAAAGCTACTTGATCTTCGGCTGATGCATATTCATCTTCCATCTGATTTGAATCTTTTATTTCTCCTTCTCTATTAACAATATCCCAACCTAATGGGCCATCAACATAACCAAAAGTAAGAGTATCCCCATTTTTTTTATGAAAAATAAATGGAGCTGTTCCCATTGGTTCTGGTTTAATCCCTAATTTTTTAGCTACATCAAGATACTTATCTCCTACATCTTGCTTTTCTGGAGTTAGATCTAAATATTGTTGTACCCCAAATACAATTCTTTTTTGTTCTTTTAATTTATCATGATGTAATCTAGCAAGATTTCTAGATTCATTTTTTCCCATATCTTCTGCAATTCTTACAGTATATTTTTTATCGATCTCTTTTAATTTTTCTCGTGCTTCAGATAATGCTGGAACAGGAGCTGAAATTATTTGGCCAACATGATATTGAATTGCTCTCTTTTCATAAAGATTAGAAGATCCAGCTGAGATATAATGATTTAACTCTTGCCCTTGTAAACTAGTCAATGTCTTTTTTGAAGTATCAATATCATTCATTATTTCTTCTAATATAACATCATCATATTTAACTTCTTTTCCTTTTTTACCTTTACCTTTACCAGGTTTTCTTTGTTGAAGGGCCCAGGGTTTTCCAGTACCTTTTTCAAATTTCTTATTATCACCATCTAAATGATATTTATTAACAGTCATTGTATTACCTTTCTAATATTCTTGAGCGCTTTGGTATTTTTAAAATGTCTTCTACATCTTCAATGCTAACACTTTCTTTCCCAAGAAGTTTTCTTATTATATCGTAATTATCCTTTTGTCGATATTGATGATAGTAAATATTCACAGCAGCATCTTTCAATTTTTGCTCTTTAGTTACTGGACCTTTCTTACCTTTCTTCCATGGCCCCTTAGATTTCTCAACTAATAATTTACGCATTATAATCTCCTTATTGCCAAAACATTACTGTTCCAGCATCATGCCATTCAGCGTGCCATCCATGATCTGTAAGAATTTGATTCACATCTTTATGTACTCCCAAAGGATAAAGTGAATTATTAGCATATGAATCAAACATTGGTATTCCATCTGGCATATCAGGATTATTCTTAACCCAAATACCACCAGCACTTGTTCCAAATTCTTCAGTAGTTCCAAGTTCTAATGTTGGAAATTTATTCTTTAATCCCGTAATCATATTTTGCTGATCTAGTTCTTGTAAGATCTCATCTTGATAAACTTCTTCTTCCATCTCATCCATTAATTCATCATCATCAACAATATCAGTGTCACTCGCATGAACACTAAAATATTTACCATCAACATCAACAACTAAAAAGCTTCCATGCTTTTCTACTACTTCTCCGCTTTTTCCACCAGCTTCTACTAAATGACTTGCTATTCTGACATAATCTCCAATTTCTGGTTCAACTTCTTCTTCAATTTCTTCTTCTCCATAACGATCTTCATGCATTTTTTTAAGAGTACTAACTATATCTTTATATTTTTCTGGTAAACCTTCTCCATTTTTATAATTTCTTGAAAAGGATGGGTCTTCAGAATATTCTATATAATTTTTACCTTGATAAATTTCAGATCCCCAATCATTTGGATTATCTGGACTTTGATAATAAGTAATATCTTTAAATATCCCATTTTCTTGTATTCTCGCAATAGCAATATTATATGCATATCCTTGATCAATACCGTGATATCTAATATCTAAAATATCATCGTTACTTAATTTCTTTCCTTTTTTACCGCGTCCTTCTCCAAATCCACGTTGTTGTAATACCCATGGTTTACCCTTGGAAATTTCTCTATTATCGTCAATTCCATATTTATGAATAACCATTATTGACTCCTTATAATAAATATTTTATTGTCTTTAAATCAAATCCCACTGAACTAAAACTCGTTAATTCTCCAACAGATAAGTTTTTAAATTTTTCTTTATCCTTATAATATGGATATTGTTTTAAAAATTTATCTCTTGCTTCTTTTATAGAAGATGCAGCCATTGTTGTTAGCCATTCGTTATTTTCATAGATCTTATATTTTTTCATATACTATTATAATATGTTTGAGTTTTAAAATCTCTTAATAATTTAAACCCAAACTTGTTCGCTTGAGATTGTGTATTTCTTCCATCGACTTGCCGTGTCTTTCGAAGAAAATGAAATATCTCATGTCCAAATATCCATATCGTTTCTTCATTTATATCTCTTACTTCTTCTTCATCGTATACCCAATCAAGCTGATTGCGCGCTAAGCCTGAAGGATCACCCTTAAATCCTTGAGGTACTTTGCACCCAATATATTGTGATATCTTACGGGGGTACGTTGTGTCTCTGCCAATATTACAAACGATATGATAGTACTTTCTTGGTTGAATATTTCTTCTAATGTGTCGTAATTTATTATATTTTCTTGTCGATATTGGATATTGACAATAACCATGATTGCCAATCCCTTTCGATCCGCGTAATCTTATGTATGCAAGTTTATCGACATTATATTGTGATAAAAATGCTATGATAAATTGCTCTGCTTCTCTTGACAAATTTACTTGTACTTCGAGTTCCATAATTAACCTACTTTACTTTGCTTCTATATTATACTGTACTTTTCTTTCTTTTTAAACTGTTATTTTATAAGGACTCGCTATAAAAATCGGTATCACTATCAACATCATAACCCGTATAACTTCCTTGTGCTCTCATTACTGCGTGATCATGACTATATGCTCGTACCTGAAAAATAATGTTCTCGTCACTATCTAAAAATGTATACAATCTTTCATTAACTTCCATATACTACCTCCTTGATTTTGATAGTATATTATACTGCAAAAGAAAGCAAATTTAAACTACTATTTTCCAGATATTCCCTTGCCCATCTACATAAGTTCTTGGAGGCGTAAATTTAGCCAGCTGAGTTTTTAATAAATCAGTTGCTTTAACTTTTGTACCTAATGGGATACGTTTTAATTCAACGCTTCGTTCAGCCATATAATTTTCAAGATCTTTATCGTATCCACAAACTTCATATGATAATTCGCTTAAAGATTTTGTTATTGGCTTTATTACAGGTTCTTGATTTTTATGTTGAAAATAATCGACGCAACTTTTGACTTTTTGTCTAAATTGAACATCAGTATCCCGTCCAGCTCTTTGTATATCAAAAAAGTTGGCGAGTTTATCAACTCCATCCATGGAGATACCTTTAAAAACATCAAATTTGCGTCTCATATTTTATTTTAAGAATTCAAGAGCTTTTTTAACTGTCTTAGATACATCATTCGAAATTGCGCTAGTATAAGAAGTGAATAATGTTTTGTTTGGTTCTAAAGAATCGCTTCCTTCGGGAATGATCTTTTCAATAAGACTCAATCCTTTACCTTTCATTCTAGAATATACGATTACAGAAAGATTTTCCAAGGCCTTGATCGCTTCCTCCTTAGATTCAATCTTAATTTCCCCTTTCTTTTCAGTAGCCTTTACTTCATCAGCCATCTTTAATTCCCCTTTCTATTTATTACTCCATGCACCTAATACGTGTTTATCTAAATCAAATTTATCTTCACGTTGAAGATGCAAATAAGTAGGTTCAAAATTTAATTTTTTTGATTTTTTATTTTTTTCAAGGATATCTTCAAACATACCAAAATTTTTAATTTCTAAATTAACTAATGCGATTGGATTCATTTTCTCCGAACGCATTTTTTGCATAAACGAATCAGCACTCTCAAGTAAAATATTAAAATTAAATGGCATTAAAAAATATTCTTTATTTTTTCCGCCTTTAAAAAATACACCAACTTTTGAATTATCTGAAAGTTTATAATTTATTCTATTCTGTAGTTCAGCAACATGTTTATCCCATGTTTTATATACTATTACAATATCTACAGAATCATTTTGTTTCAGCCCAATTCTGGCTTTATATCTTTTTAAATACTCAAAATTTTTATCTTTAGTTGAATCAGAAAATTGTTCAGCTGCAGATATCACAAAATTTACAACACTTTCAATACTATACTGTATCGTCGCTTTCATTACTACCCTCCTTTACGCTGGCTTAAACACAAACTCGCTACCACCTGTTTGTACTAACCCGTGGATCGCTCTTACAACTGCATCAGACAAATCTTTTGTAGTAGTATCTGTATGATCAACTTTTTTCCCATTAAATAAACTTAATCCTTTTAACTCTTCTATTAATAAATAACTTGCTTCACTTTTATAAGTTTTTAATTCGTAATTATATATTAATGTTTTAACAGAATTCCATATATCTAATTTTGTTTCTATTGATAATCTATCAACAGCAAATCCAAGCTTTCTTAATTGTTGAATTATATGTGCACTTTGGAATTGATCAAAAAATATTTGTATAATATTAAAGCCTCTTGATCGAAGAAATAATATCTCTTTAGTAATTAGATCGAGATCTATTTCTTTTCCGGGTTCAGCTTCCCATGTCTTTAACAAATCAAGAACAACTATATCTTTTCTCGTATCATTAAGTATCCGTTGTTCTTTGTGCGTTAATGCGAACCCAACTCTATCTCCAGTTAATGCTAAGTCGACTCCAACAGCATATGAATATGGTTTACCTCTAAATTCTGGATAATATGTTCCCCATAAATCATACGGAGATTTTATCATATTATCTATAATGAAATCAACTTTTTCTGATTCTCTAATGAATGGTTCTTTTGCCATTGGAGGAACACATTCGTATTGACTTCGAGCTTGCTCTGGATTTTCTCTATAATCTTTATTAAAATCATCCCTTTTTCTTAGGGGATTTATTTCCCATGTTGTCCCAAAACTTGTTAAAGTGTCAGGAGCATTTTTTCCAATCTCATATCTTTGTAAAATAAAATCATTAGCAAATCGAGGATAAGATATAATTATTAATTTACCAACTGTTGGGAAACGCGAACGAATTGATGAAGCTAAAAATCTATAAATTGCTGGAGCTGATTTTTTAGCTCTATGTCCTTTACCTCTTAATTCAGCTTCAGTTTTAAACTCAGCGGCTTCGTCCATAACAGCTGCAAATAAGTTCTTACCTTCTAAGGACGCTTGTTCACTATGTCCACTATGTAATATTATACTTTTAGGGAAAATTATTTTATTCGATAATATATCTTTATTTTTATCAAATCCAAATTGTTTGAATGCTAATGGCCCAGCTTCTTTTATCATATTAGTCAATTTAAAAAAGAATACTGAGTTAGCTTGTTCAGCAGATACTGCAACATTCAAAAATTCCATAGGTTCACCGGCTGGCATACCGTAAAATTTCTGAGGATTTGCTAAACATAATAATTTATAGACTCTTCTACAGAAAAAGATCGATGTTATCCAATCTTTACCAGATCCTTTTCCCCAAACTAATACCGCTTCTATAATCTTATTTGTATCTGGATTATCATCATCAAGTTCTCGTAAAACACGCATTTGTTCATCAGATAATCTTAATGGATGATCTTTATCTGGAGACAAATTCATATAGTCTTTACCATATAAAAAAGTCTCAATATCTACGGGGGTCATATTGATCCCGGCAGATTCTTTAGCTAATTCAATACTTAAATCATTAAGTATATCATGTAATTTGTTATCAATCTTTAATCACCTTACTTATGCATTTTGATACACAAAACATGCTAGATAATATAGTACATCAAAGTTGCTATTATTATTTAGAATGTTTATTAGTTCATCCATTGTGAGCCATTGTGTTTCACTGTTACCTTCAAACTCTGTTCCATCACCCGTTGCTTCTGTCTCTTCCCAATCAAGATCTTTGCGATCCTCATTTAATGTAATAATATATAAGTTCGTTCTCATCATAGTTGATTTACATACTGGAATCTTTTCAAATGATGGATTAACAATATCTTTATTTAATATTTTTACTCCAGCTTCTTCAACTAATTCTCTAATACAAGCATCCATTGGAGTTTCGCCTTCATCTATTTTGCCACTAATTATTGTATAATAATTTTCATCTTCACTATAAGGCGGACAATTCTCATATCTAACAGCATAAAGTGTTTCCCCGAATTGACTTACTTTTTTTACAAATGAAATAACAATATCTTTCTCTTTTAGTGTTTCATATCCAACACTAAGATCTACCAATGATACATACTTTCCCTCATGCAATACTTTCATTCTTTACTCCTTTAATTTTCTTCTAATGTAAAATTCCCGTAACCATTGTATTCTAAACTATAATCAGATCTTTGCATTGCTCTTTGAAGATCTTCTAATTCAATATCAAATTTATCAGTAATTCTACTAACAGTTGAGGAATCTAATTTATAATCATTATTTTTTCCAACTTTGATTAATTCATCTTTAGCTTTCCATGCTCTGTGTTGAACATCAAGGTCTGATTCGATCATTGCTTCTTGCATATCTTGAAAGTTATCAACCATCGCTTCATGAATAAGCAAAGGGATCCTTTTATCTTTATCATACCAAGTATTTGTTACATATGTTTTTATACCATGCATATCTTCACTAACTCCAATAACATCATATTTTTCAGCTTTTAAATGAAAGTCTGGAGTTTGGTCTACCCCTCGCAATGTTTGTTCTTTTGTAGTTATAACCCCTATTGGTGGATGATTGAATTCTTCAGCTGGAGTCTTTTTTGTTGTACCTTTTTTACCTTTTCCCGCTCCGAATTCTCGTTGTTGAAGAAGCCATGGTTTAGCTTTTGAAAATGAACTCTTATAAAAACTTGATCCATATTTTTTTAATGTCATTGATCTATCCTCTCATGGGGTATTTCATCATATTCAAATCCATCAAAATGATCAAATAACCCGCTTCTTTTCATTTTAATATATTTAATTTTATTTACATCAATATCGGGATATTCATTTTCAAATAATATTTTTACATCATTTTTCCATTCAGGCTTCATTTTAATAGATATCTCTGTTGTTGGTTTCTCTTGATTATATAAACTTCTCTGTACATGTCGAAGATACCCTAACATTTCATGAACTGATGATCTTACTTTGCTAAAATTTTTTTCAGTTGGTTCTGCAACTAACTTAATATCATTACTTTTTCCTCTTGTCAGCATTTCTCCAGCAATAGATAACTTCATATCATGTCGCTCTTCGAGCCAATCTAAAAATCCTTTTAATTTATAATGCTTGATCTTTTCTTTTCTTCCAGAAAATCCGCGCCCTTCCCCATACATACGATTCTGCATATGCCATGGTTTACCCTTTTCTATATTATTATCTTGAAATTTATTTAGTGCCATTACATTCCGCCGCCTAATGAAGATAATGCTTGACCTTCAGTAGTTAACTTTTTCTTTTTATTCTTTTTCTTAACAGACTTCCCATTAGTTCTTATCTCTTTTAATAACTGTTTACGTTTGCCATTATCTATTTTACCCAATGCTTCAGGAAGAGTAATCTTATTTTTCATTACATCTTTTGCAAGATCAGTTACTTCTGATTTATACATTGGAAGATCTAATGATTTTTTCTTTTTTTTCTTCTTTTCAGGTAGTTTCTTAAAATCTGTTTTCTTTGCCCATTCCTCAGCCCATGGTTGATCTGTTCCGAAAGCAAAGCGCGCTTGTTTTTTTGATTCGAATGGCATTGTATCTCCCCTTCATCATTTATGAAAAGAATCCATAATATCTACATATGCATCTCGCCATAAATGGATATTCTTTTTTATATCAAAATTATCTCTTACATACTTATTAATATTCGTTCCCAATTTCAATCTCATTTCTCTATCTTCAACTAATTGCTTTATTCTTTTATACCATCTATAATGAACTGACCCTTTAACTTTAATCCTATAACCATTCTCTCCGCTTGTTACTGTTTGAGTGTATGGTTCAACATCAGAACAAATTACTGGAACTCCACACCCACCATATTCTAATAATTTAATATTTGATTTTGCTCTATTAAAATCATTATCTTCTAATGGAGCAAGTCCTATATCAAATTGAGCAAGCATCTTGGGGTAATCTTTCATATCTTTAGCCCATGGGATTTTAACTATTCTATCTTCGGGAACATCTTTCCATGGGTTAAGTTCTGGATTTACTATTTCGCCTTCTTTATTTCTAAATTCTCCATGCCAACCACCGAGGGCGAGTTTGACATTTGGAAAATCGTGCAAGATTTGCTTAATAGCATCAATGATAATACGTAGATCAGGTAAATGAGTATTAGACCCGGCCCACCCAATCCAAATTTCATTCTTTTTTTCATGTTCACTCCTATGTTGTTCTCTTAATTTGAGAATTTCATCGGTATAAACTTCATCAAAATCTATACAGTTAGGCAGAACGTAAATTTTACCATTGTAAGCTGAATATAATCCTTTTAAATAATCTGTCGTTACTGTAACAGCATTTGCTTCTTTTAAATATAAATCGATATTTTTAAATCGCTCTTTTTGTGTATGAGGATTATATGCTTGATATGCCGTACTCCATCTACTCACACCATGTAAATAATCATCTATTTCATATATACATGGAATCTTTAAATTTCTCTGGAGTACTCTAAAGTTTTGTAAGTTAGGTGTCCCATATTGTCGTTGATGTATTGTTAAATGTATCTTGGGACCAATTATTTTACCATCTTTATCTTTTTCTACCCATTCATCTGGATTCATAACATTCGAAGTTCTTGTTTCTAATTCATCTCCATAATATTTATTTAAGTATTTTGAAATCATCTCTATTCTTGCCCAGCCACACCCAGCATGGTCGGCTTTCCACATTAAAACTGTGCGCTTCATTAACATCTCTCCTTGACTTTATTTTATTTGTTGGGAATTTTTCTGAATTTACCTTCAGCTTTAGCTTGTTCTTCCATAGCATCTAATCTGGTATAATAATCTGGAATTTCCGCAATATGATCTTTAGCAATTTTCTCAGCCATCTTTTTGTCTGTTGTATGCTCATATTCAACTTTTATTCCCATAGCTAATTGTTTAGGATCATATTTCCCATTATAATTACTAGATTTTCCAGCATCCCAGAAAATCTTATCATATCCACTTTTAATAGCTTTCTCAATTGGTAGTTTGTATTTCATTTAACACACTCTCTAAATTTAAATTTTTTTCTTTACAAGCATCTTTTAATGATATATGTGCTATTCCCATACAACTAAAACAAGAACCTCTAGGAATATTAAATAATCTAATTACTAATTCTTTTTTGAAATCAGAAGAACAATATATATCTCTCATCAAAGTCTTTTCAGTGATCATTTCACCCAATGTAATAGATCAACTAAAATAAATTTTACAGTAAAGAAAACTGCAGTCAATATTGCCATATCAAAAAATGGTCTATATTTTTTATATGCTTTTTGCAGCCATAACCAGAATTTCATCAGCCATAAATTATTAAAATATTTCGGATTAGGGGTTGATGAATTATCATCAATAGGAGACCAAACTTCCCATTGCCATCCCCAATCTTCATAAGGGAAAGTACAAAATCCTTTGTCTCCCCAATCTTCTCCCCAACTATTCCTGATTATAAATCCCTTATCATCCCACCCTACAACTGTCATAGCATGACCACATTTACCAACATCTCCAGGATATTGGTACCACATTCTTGTATCGTATCTATAAACAGGAACAGCTATATAACAAGGACCATTCTGCATCAATGCAGTTTTTAATCCTTCTATTGTTGTTACTTGAGCATAATTTTGTATTGTAAAATTCAATGCTTCTTCATATATATTTTCTGCAATATCTTCTGGACTATGGGGATGATTATATGGATAAGTTACTTCTCTGCAATCTCCCTTTTCTTGAAGGATCTGCATAACTTCTCTACCATACATTCCAGCAAGATGTGTTTGATCATATCTATTATCATAAACAAACTGAGGGCTCATATATTCTGCTAAACTAATATTTATATATTCTTGATATTCTTTCATAGCGGCCGCTGTCATTGCTGCACACGAACCTTGATATCCTTGATCTCTAACGGGAAGCATCTTCTCTCTTAAATCAAATTTTAAAGGAAGTGTTACTGTTGGATGTATTGATTCTGCTCGCCAGTCTCTTTCATCAACAGGTGAACGTTTTGCCCCAGTTGTTTTGTTCTCATCTTTCATTATTAACCTACTTGTTTTGGTGCTACTTTTCTAGCTCTTCTATCTCTCATTTCTCTTTTTATCTTAGCACATACTTTTAAGTAAACTTTATATGCATCTTTTCGCTCTTCTTTTTTAGTTGTTCTCCAAGTTTTCTCTGCTCTTTTCTTTTCATAAGCTAATGACTTTGCTTTTCTCATTATTTTCTCCTTTTCTTTTTCTCTGAAGGTAGATGTTCTTTCTTTCTTAATTTAGGATAACTACCCATACCAACTGTTACTACTCCTCTTCCGCCTCCTGTTGTTGTCATGCCTCCCATTGATTTATTTTTTTTCTTTGGTAAAGCATATTTGCATTCTGTTTGTCGAGGATATTCATATCTTTGTTCACCATGTTTTTTCTTACGAAATCTCCATGGTCCTTTTGATTTAGAAAGTTTTTTTAATTGAGCAGTTAATGAGTCTTTTTTGTTGCTGAGTTTTCTTATTTCTTCTTCAAGTTCGTATTCATTCATCCCACCAAGTGTTCCACCTTCTTGAACTCTATCATCATATAGATCATCTTCTAGTATTGATATCTCATCATCAATATCATCTATTCTATCTACAATCTGTTGTATTCCTTTATTATCTACTTTTAATTTCTTTCCCTTTTTCCACGGTCCTTTAGATTTAATAGTTTTTCTACCTTCTTCATACCTTTTTGCACCACTCAATAATTCTTTTGCTTCTGCTAAAACATCTTCAATCGGCATATCTTTTGGGTCTTTAGATCTACTAGGTTTTGCAACTACATCACTATAATGTAATTCATCTGCTGTTGGTCTTCGTAATTCACTTGGTTCTGCTATTACAGTTTGATCCATATATGGAAGACTAACAATATAATTATTACCTTCTTGACCAACAACAATAGCATCATCACCCTCATAAATTACATCTTCATTAATTTCAAATCGGGTATCAACAGGATTATATTTTGCATAAATAGTAAATTTGGGACCCTCGGGAGTCATTTTATAATCTTCTTTAATTATTTCATATCCTTGTTCTAAAAGATTGTTTTTTCGTCTTTCATATTCTTCTTTTGAATGTGAAACAAAAGGTTTAATTTCGGGTGCTTTTTTACCTTTTTTCCATGGGCCTTTTGACTTCAGTATTGGTAGTTCCATTGTTCTCCTCAATTCAAATTTAAAAATTCTTCTTTAAAATCTCTTACGAGATCTTTCAATGCTTGTTCCAATACTTTGCGTTTAAGTACAAGTACTTTCTCTTCGTTCTCTATACGAATTTCTTTTTTGTTTCTTTTGAAATACATTTAGATTTTCAACGCCCCTCGTAGTCACTTAGATTCTTCAGATTCTGCGTATATCAAACATCCTTTTGCTACAGTATATAGCGGATCGTTTGCCACAAGTATCTCTGAAATTTTAAATGGGAATTCAGAGATCTCAATTCTATCTCTGAACATTTCAGGGAATCCTTTTGGCGTTGATGTACCACCAGCTAACACAATAGGAATTGGTTCTGCATTTCGATGTTTTGCATCTAATGCTGGTGGGATTCTTTTTGTTGCTTCAAATTTCTTGATGATATTACGAATAACATAATCAATAAGCTCTTCATAATATGCTTTCAAATATCGAAGAATTCGGTCATCACTATTCTTAGTCAGATCTAATTCTTGCTCTTTGATAATAGCAACTTCGGATGTTGGTTTGCTAGTCGCTTGTTTTACTTGTTCATCGATCCAGTCACCACATCTATTAACACTAAATGAAAATACTGGTAATGCTTTGTAGGATACACTTACGTTGCACAAACCTGCCCCCCACGATATCGCAATACCAGTCATTTGATTCTTCATAAGCTCAGCATAAATGATCGCTTGCGCCTCATTAATTGCCTTAGGCTTATATCCTGCCTGTTCAACAAGTAACTCTAATGTCTTTCTATGATAGAGAGCATTACGTACGTCATCAATAGGTTCAGCAGGAACAGAGAAAACACAAAGTTCATCCTTTTTAGCGGGTTTACCTAATACCCCACCTATAATAGTATTCAAAATATGGATGGCAAGATCTTCTTCATCAGGGTTTATCATTCCATTTTTCAACGGTCTTTTAAAATCCTCGCCAAAGAATGAAGAGAAATTGACGGCTTCCTCTCCAACCGCATAGTTCTTTTTATCTATAGAGACTAACTTCGATCCTGCCATATCCATAAATTGTTTCGCTTCTTGAGCATTCTCAGGAAGCTCTATAAAAATATCACGGTCTCGTTTATAGATAACTTTTCCATCACTATTCTTTCGCGCTGAAACGATATTCATCGTTCCAATATCAGCTCCAATTGGCATTTTACTTTACCTCCTTTTATAAACTTTCATCTACAATGTTGGGAATTAATTCTTTTTCTTCTTTTCTAAAGACATAGTCACCGGTTTCTGAATCGTATCTGCCGCCAATATTATCTAAAAAGTTTAATACTGACGGCATCTTACTATCTCCGATATACCATTCTAAAAAATCATTTATCTTGAGAATATTCCCAGGCATTCTATTTTTTCAACAAAGCTACAATTGCAATCAATACTGCAATCAATGTTACGGGGTTCTTAAGAACCGTATTCGCATTGATATATAATATATACACCAATCCCAGAATTGCTGCATTCTGGGCTGTTATATTCTTTATTATAATATTGTAGGAATCTTCAATCGCTTGTGGAATCTTATTCAAAAAAGTTTCAACTGTTTTTACTATATTATCCAATGCTGAGTTTACTACTGCTAACAATTTATCATAATAAAATTTCACTGTTGCTACTAGTTTGTCTTTTAAAGCTTTTAAATCCATGTATTTCCCCCTTTTATTTTAATGGTTTAGCTTCGTTAACTTTAATCACTCTACCATCAAGTTCTTTGTCGTTGAACATCTCGATCGCTTTTTTAGCTTCTTCGATACTAGACATTTCAACAAAACCAAATCCCCTTGACTTACCAGTAAATTTATCAGTAATTATTTTTACTGATTGAACATTACCGGCTTTAGCAAATTCATCTTTCAATGTTGCCTCTTCAGTGGCATATGCGATGCCACCTATATATAACTTATTAGTCATTCTATTTTCTCACCTGCCTTCTTTACTCCTCATCATTTTCTTCTTTTTTATTTTTCTCTTCTTTTTTAGACTTTTCTAACTTTTTACAAGCAGGTGTTCCACCCATTCTCTCATGAAAAGCTTGACAATCAGAACATTTAGTTCTGTATTGACATTTAAGATTCAAACAAGGACAATCTTTATTTATTTCCATTCTCTTCTTCCCAAGCTCTACCTCTTCTTGCATTTACTCCTCTACCGGGTCCCATTCCTCTACCTCTTC